>OGXE01002744.1_pt1 | contig 12709 bp, 10 predicted proteins | sample 1576181 | NCBI WGS metagenome assembly OGXE01 (sample SAMEA3541478, study PRJEB24748) | human gut metagenome | biome: human gut; feature: human-associated habitat; material: faeces | place: China | collected 2012 | reverse complement strand
GTCGAAAGATTGGCTCCTTTTTCTGTTATATACACCAGCCGTTGTAGAGACGTGGTGTGCCTCGCTCACTACAGACTGATAGTATTGTTACTATTGCTAGGGGATGAGACGCTGCACGCTACGTCTCTACAATTGGGTGAGATTTCATTGTTTGCTGAATCGGGAACAATAAAGTTCGTATCTTGCCGTTATATTAAGAATTCACCGAATGATTCTGATTTATGAGCAGCATATATGATTCTCGTCAAAGATGGAAATTAGGCTTTATTTTTGCCGCTGTATTGATCGCTATGGCTTCTGTGGTAGTCTCGGATCTCTTGATTAAAGATCTGGCCCGAGAAGAGCGTCAGAAGATCGAGGTTTGGAGTGAGGCAACCCGGGTCATGACCAGTGAGAATCCAAGCCTTAATATGAATCTTATCCTAAAAATCATCCAAGGGAATACTTCTATTCCTGTTATATTATGCAGCGAGACGGATAGCGTGGTTTCTTACAATAATATAGAGATTCCGGAAAAGAATGTAGCGCAGTTCATGACGAATAAGGTTAAGGAACTGAGAACCAAAAATCCTCCGATCGTAATTGACATGGAGGATGGTACTTACCAATATTTATATTACGATGATTCGATTATCTTAAAGCGACTGCTTGTTTATCCCTATGCGCAATTATCAGTTGTATTTGTTTTTATATTAATCGCTTTTTTAGCCTTGGCTAGTACAAAGAAGGCAGAACAGAATAAAGTGTGGGTGGGGTTATCGAAAGAGACGGCTCACCAATTAGGAACGCCTATATCCTCGCTAATCGCTTGGGTTGAATATTTGCGAACGAAAGATATAGATCCTTCTCTATTGACAGAGATGGATAAGGATGTGAAACGCTTACAAACGATAGCGGAGCGTTTCTCTAAAATCGGTTCAGATCCAGATCCGGTTCCGACAAATATCGTGGAATCCATCCGTGCGGCTTTGGGATATATGGAGACCCGTATTTCCTCGAAGGTGAAAATTAATACGTGTTTGCCGGAGCGGCCGATATTGGTCTTAATGAATGATTCCCTGTTCGCTTGGGTAATCGAGAACCTGACGAAAAATGCGGTGGACGCCATGGAGGGGCAGGGTGAGATTTCGCTAAAAGTAGAGGAAAGAGAGAAGGTCGTGCTGATCGATTTGGCAGATACCGGAAAAGGTATCCCAAAATCAAAATTCAAGACGGTTTTCAATCCGGGGTATACGACCAAGAAACGTGGCTGGGGACTAGGCTTGTCCTTGGTTAAGCGTATTATCGAGTCCTTCCAAGGAGGAAAGATTTTCGTGAAGAGTTCGGAGTTGGGGAAAGGGACGACTTTTCGTATAAAATTGAAGAAATATAAGGGTTAAATCGTATTATAGGAAAAAATAAGCATAAAGGTATTGTTTTTGTATTTAGTTTTTTCGTACCTTTGCAAGGTTTTTACACTAAAAGGCTTTGGGGAAATTTAAATTATATAATGTAGATTTGAAAAATCTCTCTCCGGGAGTACACGAATTCGAGTATCTTTTGGAGAACAAGTTTTTTGTGGACATTGACGGAACCGAGGTCCAGAAGGGCAAAGTGAAGGTTCATCTTACCGTAAAACGGTCGTCAATGATGTTTGAGATGAACTTTCAGATAGAAGGGGTTGTTGTTGTTCCATGCGATAGATGCTTGGACGATATGGAAATTCCTATTGATACCCACAATCGTCTGGTGGTAAAATTCGGCAAGGAATATGCCGAGGAGAGTGATGAGGTTGTCGTGATACCGGAAGAGGAGGGCGCTATTAATTTGGCGTGGTTCCTGTATGAGTTTATCGCTTTGGCGGTTCCCATGAAGCATGTACATGCGCCGGGTAAATGTAATAAGGCAATGTCGTCTAAATTGAAGAAACATACCGCCAGAAGTTCGGATGAGACCGAAGACGATTTTGAGGATGACATGGGAGGTGATGATTTGGCGTTGGAAGATGACGGAAACGCTAGTCCTGCCGATCCTCGTTGGGATGCTCTGAAAGGTTTGCTAGAGAATGATAACAATTAAATAAATAAAACAATGGCACATCCTAAAAGAAGACAAGGTAAGACAAGAACAGCCAAGAGAAGAACTCATGACAAGGCTGTAGCTCCAACAATGGCAATTTGCCCGAACTGTGGCGCATGGCACATCTATCACACTGTATGTGGTGAGTGCGGTTATTACAGAGGTAAATTAGCGATTGAAAAAGAAGCTGCTGTGTAAGTTTGTCAACTTATATGGTTTGATGAACAAAAGAAATAGCCCTAAAAGTTTTTTTTAGGGCTTTTTTTTAATTGGGATAAGTAGTCCTTTTATTTTTAAAGTTATGGATAAGATAAATGCGGTTATCACAGGAGTGGGTGGATACGTTCCTGAAGATGTATTGACGAATGAGGATATTTCCAAGATGGTCGATACGACGGATGAGTGGATCATGACTCGTGTGGGTATTAAGGAGCGCAGGATATTGAAAGGGGAGGGCGTAGGACTCTCTTACATGGGTATACAGGCCGTGAAGCAATTGCTCGAGAAAACGAACCTGAATCCGGAAGAAGTAGAGGTTGTCTTGACCGCTACGACTACCCCGGATCATCATTTCCCGACAACTTCTTCTATCATCGCTTATCATACAGGTTGTAAGAATGCGATGACTTTTGATATGCAAGGTGCGTGCGCAGGCTTCTTGTATGCTTTGGAGACGGGCGCTAATTATATTCGCTCGGGGCGTTATAAGAAGGTGGTTGTCGTATCGGGTGATAAGATGACATCTATTACAGATTATCAAGATCGTTCTACTTGTCCTTTGTTCGGGGATGCTTGCGGAGCGGTCTTGTTGGAGCCAACTACCGAGGAGTTCGGTGTCTTGGATACTATTTTACGGACAGACGGCGTAGGCTATCCGCATCTGATCATGAAATCGGGCGGCTCGGCTTATCCTCCTTCTCACGAGACGGTGGACAACCGTGAGCATTTCGTTTATCAAGATGGACGTGTGGTGTTCAAGTACGCAGTTTCTTATATGGCGGACGTGGCCGCTGAGATCGCGGAGAAGAATGGCTTGACGCATGATGATATCGCGTGGATCGTTCCTCATCAAGCGAACCTGCGGATTATCGACGCTACGGCGAAACGCTTGGGCGTAGATATGGATAAGGTGATGATCAATATCCAGAAATATGGCAACACAAGCGCCGGTACGATTCCTATTTGTCTATGGGAATGGGAGAATCAATTGAAAAAAGGAGATAACCTGATCCTTGCCGCTTTTGGAGCGGGCTTTACGTGGGGAGCGGTTTATCTGAAATGGGGGTATGATGGAAAAAAAGCATAAATCGGGTTTTGTCAATATCGTTGGAAACCCAAACGTAGGTAAGTCTACGTTGATGAATCGTTTGGTCGGGGAGCGGATCTCTATTATCACCTCGAAGGCGCAAACGACAAGGCATCGTATTATGGGTATCGTGAATACCGACGATATGCAAATCGTGTATTCTGACACGCCGGGAGTCTTGCGGCCGAATTATAAGTTGCAGGAATCCATGCTTAATTTCTCTCAATCCGCCTTAGGCGACGCCGACGTGCTGTTGTACGTGACGGATGTTGTCGAGACGATTGATAAAAATAATGAGTTCCTAGCACGGGTACAGAGCATAGAGTGTCCGGTTCTCTTGTTGATCAATAAGATCGACCAGACCAATCAGCCGGAGCTGGAGAAGCTCGTGGCCCAGTGGAAGGAATTGCTTCCGAAGGCCGAGATCATCCCGATCTCCGCGCTTTCGAATTTCAATATAGATTACGTGAAGCGTCGGGTGGAGGAGTTGATGCCTGATTCCCCGCCTTATTTCGAGAAAGACGCCTTGACCGATAAACCGGCCCGTTTTTTCGTGACAGAGATCATTCGTGAGAAAATCTTGTTATATTATCAGAAGGAAATACCTTACGCGGTAGAAGTGGTCGTCGAGTTGTTCAAGGAGGATGATGAGCTGATCCATATCAAGGCGCTGATCATCGTGGAGCGTGATACCCAGAAGGGGATTATCATCGGGCATCAAGGGCAAGCATTGAAGAAAGTAGGTGCTATGGCCCGGAAGGATATCGAACGTTTCTTCGGAAAAAAGGTGTTTTTGGAAATGTTTGTCAAAGTGGAAAAAGACTGGCGTAACCGTGACAACATATTGAAGAACTTCGGTTATCAGCTGGACTAATAATAGCATACGAAAGGAGAATTTATGGGAAATATAGTAGCGATAGTGGGGAGACCCAATGTAGGTAAGTCCACCCTTTTCAACCGGTTGACGGGTACCCGTCAGGCGATCGTGAACGAGGAGGCTGGTACTACCCGCGACCGTCAATACGGCAAGGTGGAGTGGACCGGCAAGGAGTTTTCGCTGATTGACACAGGCGGATGGGTGGTTAACTCGGAGGATGTTTTCGAAGAGGAGATCAACAAGCAGGTAAAAGTGGCTATCGAGGAGGCGGACGTGATCTTGTTCGTCGTCGATGTATTGAATGGCATCACGGATCTGGACATGGAGGTGGCGCAGATCTTGCGCCGTTGCAAGCGGCCGGTGATCGTGGTGGCGAACAAGGCGGATAATTACGAATTGCATCCGGCCTCGGCGGAGTTTTACTCGTTTGGCTTGGGAGATCCTTTCTGCATCTCGGCCATCAATGGTTCTTATACCGGGGATTTGCTGGATAAGATCGTGGCGACGTTGCCCGAGGAGAAGGTGGAGATACTGGAGGAGGAGTTGCCCCGTATCGCGATTATAGGACGCCCGAACGCGGGAAAGTCTTCTCTTATCAATGCTTTTATTGGCGAGGATCGGCATATCGTTACCGATATCGCGGGCACGACCCGTGATTCCATCTACACGAAATATAATAAATTCGGCTTGAACTTCTATTTGGTGGATACGGCGGGTATCCGTAAGAAGGGGAAGGTGAACGAGGACTTGGAGTATTACTCGGTGATCCGTTCGATCCGCGCGATCGAGAACTCGGATGTCTGCGTGCTGATGTTGGACGCTACGAGGGGCATCGAGAGCCAGGATATGAATATCTTCTCGCTGGTGCAGAAGAATAAGAAGGGATTGGTGGTTTGCGTGAATAAGTGGGACTTGATCGAGGATAAGAGCCAGAAGGTGATCGACTCGTACACGACCGCTATCCGTGAGCGTCTGGCTCCGTTTACCGACTTCCCGATCTTGTTTATCTCCGCTCTGACGAAACAACGTATCCTGAAGGTGCTGGAGACCGCCAAGGAGGTTTACGAGAATCGCTCCAAGCGTGTCCCTACGGCCAAGCTGAACGAGGTGATGCTTCCGATCATCGAGAATTATCCTCCCCCAGCTTGGAAGGGTAAATATATCAAGATCAAATATATCACCCAGCTTCCGGCGGGCAGCGTGCCTTCTTTCGTGTTCTTCTGTAACTTGCCGCAATGGATCAAGGACCCGTACAAACGTTTCCTTGAGAACAAGATCCGCGAGAACTGGGATTTCACCGGTACGCCGATTAATATATTTATCCGGGAAAAGTAAATACTAGATACAAAAAAGCCGCTTCCTGTAATGGGGAGGCGGCTTTTTCTATTTAGAATAGGTCGGAATGCGTTCCGGTATCGGTGAAAAGCAAGATTAGCTCCGTGTCGTCTTGGCTCCATATCAGCAGCCAGTCTCCTTGGATATGACATTCCCACAATCCCGCGTATTTCCCGGATAGCTTATGCGGGTGGTATTGGGAGGGAAGGGAACCGGTTGTTTCAAGCAAGTTGGATACTTGCTCGAATAAGTTCATATCATATCCTCTTTTTTGGCATAGCCTCAAGTTCTTCTTGAACTTTTTGGTATAGTTGATGGAATATTTCATCAGCCTAGGATTTGTTTCATCAAATCCTTTGTGCTTTCCGCATGATAAATCCTTCCTGCCTTCACGTCCTCCAAGGCCTCGTCCAATCCGGATTTCTTCTGTGCCTTTACCTTGCCTTCCAGCGAGGTGATGAATTTCTTCAAGATGTCGGCGTATTTCTCGGGGATGGTTACCTCGAATGTCTTTAAGGATGTCGTTGTCTCCATATCGTTCTGTTTTAGGAATTTCCTTCGCGAATATACGGAATAAAAAGAGAAGGGGAATTGTTTTCCTTCTCTTTTTATTTCCCGCTTCCGCGTCGGGAGGGAGGGACGTGACGGTTAGATCTCGTCCGGGCTCTCGGAGTCTCCGCCGGGCGTAGGCTCGGGTGTAGGCTCGGGAGCGGGCGCCGGTTTCTTGGCGGAGGCCATGCGCTGGTTGTAGGCGGCGGTGGTCTCGGCGATCAGCTGGTTGAGGGCGGCGATGAAGGCGGTCGCTTTCTCGGACGGCTTCGCTACGCCATAGGACTGGGCCAGCAGGGTGAGATCGTCATAATACACGTCGATCCGCTTGCGCAGGTTGGCGCCGCTTTCCTTTTTGGAGGTGGTCCGGTTTTGGACGCGTTGCTGCGACAGGCGGTCGTAGGCGTTATTCTCTTTCTCCAGTTCGGCGAGGTAAGCGTCGAGGCCGAGCGTGGTGACGTACGGCTTGTTCTCGTCCTTGCGCAAATCCAGCAAGAGGCCCTTTATCTTGGCGGTCTCCTGCGCCATGGGAAGGCGGGCGATGCCGTTATAGGGCTTGATGACCTTGTATAGGTACTTGCCTGCGTCACGCTCGGCCTCCAACGGGAGGGTACCGGCCCGTGAGATGCGGGTGATGATATAGATGGCGAGGTTGTCGCGGTTGGTATCGTGCAAGGTCATTTGCTCGGTCTCCTGCGAGGTGCGGCTCTCGTCCACCACGTCGGCCATGGCGAGGAGGTCTGCCTCGTAGGTATCGAGGAATTCTTTGGTGAGGCCCAGCTCGGGGATGCCGTCGCTGCCGGTCAGCAGGGAGATCTCGTCGGGGGACTCGGAATCGCCGCCACCGCTGTTTCCGTTGGCTAGGTCGAGGACGTGGTTCATGAAGGAGAGGTACTCGGCGTTGTTGAATCGGGCAAGGTTGATCTCGTTGATCTTTTTGTAGTTTCCCATGATATTTATAAGTTTTATGTTTGTAAATTGTCGGAAAGATAGGTAAAATATTCCGATGGACTCTCTTTACGCCAGTAAAGATAGGCTTACACGATCGCAAAATATGTTTTACGCAAGTAAAAACGGTTATTCAAGGGTGAAAAGCCATTTCTACCGTAGTAAAAGTGGTTATTCATTGTGCGGGCGGTCTTTTACTTGCGTAAAAGGGCTTTGCGGGATTGAATAATGGTTTTTACTGCGGTAGAAGGCGTTTCGCGAGGATGCGGGTCTATTTTTACCGTAGTATATGGAAAGTGCAAGGTTCGTTTTGCCTAATCATATTAAATCTATATCTTCGCAAACGTATTGGAAAAATAACGTAGAAGCGTTTCGATATTATCTTGCATTTGGAATTTGTGCGATTTCAACTCATATGGTAATAGTCGAATGGCTCTCATGCTTCATTTATTTGTTAATCACCACTTGGAGAGGGCACGGGATGGAAAAGATATTTATTATGGATTTTGACGAAATTATAGAGGCTTTATATAGTGGAGATCAATCTCTTATTTGCGATGCGTTAAATACAGGTGGGTATATAAGTGATTTTAATGATTATTGTGATACTGAAGCTATACATACAGGTTTTTATTGTAGAGTTCAGACAGGAACTATTTTTGAAGCTATATATTTAATCTCTAAACAAACAATTTGTTATAAAAAAGCATCATCTTCATTGAAATATTGTCCACTTGGTATGTCCTTGATGTACACTCCTCATGAACTTGCCCCATGTAAGATTTCTGTAGTTTCAAATGAATGGATTCAATCTTATGATATGGCTACTAGGAGTTTTAAAAAGGTTTCGATAAAAGGCATAGAAGTGAATGAACAAAGTGCGGAAAGTATAATCTTTAATAATGGTTTAAAAGTTTCTTCGTTTTCAATATGGGATGGTCCGGTCAAAAAGAATGATTACTCATTATATCCTGCATCTATACTTGAATTATATAAGGGAGAAAAGTTTAGTCCCGAGAGAAATTTTAGTAGAACTTGCTATTATTCTGATGGTGAATCTACTTATGAAAAATATAGGGGTACTTATGCGCAGGATGTAGAAGGTTATGATGATGATTTTATAGATGATGTGTTAGGAGGAGAGCCTGAGGCATATTGGAATTTAGATTAAAGTTTAAGGTGCGGTTTCCTTTATCTTTTATCTATTGCATCACATTTCTTTGTTCCTCTCTTTTAAATGGGTCTTAGGGGATTTTCATCACGAATATATGGAATAAAAAAGATAAGGGTACGAGTTCGCCTCTCTTTTTTGTCTTTCTTTCATCCACATTTCCTTGAAACCCTTGGAATCCCCATTTATAATCGTACCTTTATGTCTCTTTACCTTAAAAATTAAAAATAATCATGTTTACGCCATCAATGACAAACGAGGAAATAGAGGCAGTGGCCTATAAGGACTTTCTGGAGATCCGGGGAAGAGTGGAAATCGCGAAGGATAAATTCGTACAAAGGGTGAGATGCACGCCCCCGGGATTTTGGGCCTTGCATTCCTTGCAGGAGACACATACCCTTCAAACCCGCTCCAAGAATACATGGACTGTATATTTCTATTATTTGTACACGACACCGGCCGGTGCCGTGAAAGTCTCATCTATGATCTACACCTCCCTGCCGGGAGATGAAGGCACGGATTACCTGTTTATGAATAATCTCGACCGCTTCCGGCTGGAGAGGGTGAGCTCGCGTTTCTCGCGACAATACGAGGAACGCTATATCGACCCGAACCAGATCCAACTGAACGGCCTTCTGCCCGCTATCTATTTCATGAGGACTGCCGGCGACCGGAAGATCGCTCCCTACACTCCCGATACATGGACCGAGGAGGAGAAAAAGGACAAATATCTCTTCGTGTCGGAGCAAGGGACCATGGAGGCGAAGCTGGAGGGGCGTGTGGAGACCTACCTTACTTTCTTAGAGCCGGAACAGCCGGGTGATTAATAAGTAGAGGGCGAGGTTGATACCCCGCCCTCCCGATAACTAGGTAGATACCTCCGGGCTTATCTTTTCAGAAGATCGATCCTCTCGCCGGGCAACAGTACCGCATGAACCTTCTCCGTTACCCGCCCCTTCACGTTGAAGGAATCCCTTAGGCGGATGTCGGCGGCGGAGGAACCGATCTGCGCCTCATATTTACCGGACTCTACGACCCAATGACTGGCGCTCTCGTCGAAGGAGGCCAGATCCGTATCTTTCACCTTGAAGATGATCTCACGGCTCTCGCCCGGCTGGAGGAGTTGGGTCTTGGCGAAACCTCTCAACTCTTTCGCCGGTTTATCCATGCTCTTGCCGGGGGCGGAGATATATAGCTGGACCACTTCCTTCCCGGCTACCGGGCCATTGTTCGTGATCGTGCAACTGATGCTGTAGTCCGTATCACCCATGAACACTTTCAAGCTCGAATAATTGAAAGTTGTATACGACTGTCCGTAGCCAAACGGATAGGAGACGGGCACGCCGAACGTATCGAAGTAACGGTAGCCCACGTAGATACCCTCCTCGTAGTTGGTATAGTCAATATTCTTACGATCCGTATGCTCCGGGCCTCCTCCCATGAAACCGGCTAACATTTCTTTCAGGTCGATACCCGAAGCGTCCGGGAAATTCTTCGTGGAGGCTACGTCGGCGATGCTCACGGGGAAAGTCATCGGGAGCTTACCGGAAGGATTCACCTTTCCGGACAGGATATCGGCTACCGTGTTACCTCCTTCCTGCCCGGCTTGCCAAGCCAATAGGATGGCGTCCGGTTCCGATTTCCAGCTGGCGGTCTCGATCACGCCCCCGATATTCAAGATTACGACCACCTTCTTCCCTTCCTTATGGAAAGCGTCGGAAACCGATTGGATCAACGCTCGCTCATTCTCCGTCAGGTTGAAATCTCCCTCGATCTTCCGGTCTTGGAACTCTCCCGAGCTACGGCCTATCGTAACGAAGGCGATATCCGCCTCTTTCGCCTTAACGGCCAGCCCAGCGGCATCCGGTACGAACTCCGGGATACGAGGGTGGTTGAAGAAAGCGGCGGCGGGGCTCGTGTCTTTCGGCTGTTTCGCCTTTTCCTCGGTACTGTATTTCTCGTATAAGGCTTTCACTTCGGCGTCCATGGTATAACCGGCGTTCTCCAGACCTTCCACGAGGGATACGGTATAAGCCTCGTTCACGTCGCCGCTGCCGGTGCCTCCGGCGATAAAATCGTACGAGGTGGTACCGTAAGCCGCTATCTTCTTGATACCCGGGGCCAGCGGCAAGGCATTATTCGTATTCTTTAATAAAACCATACCTTCGGAAGCGGACGCACGGGTTACCTCGGCGTGAGCTTTTAGGTCCGGTTTGTCGGAATAGGCGTATTGGGCAAAGCGGGGGGCTTGAAGGATCAGTCGTAATACACGGGTTACGTCCGTATCCACGTCGTCGATAGAGAGAGAACCGTCCTCAAGCGCTTTTAGGAGGGCCTCTTTCTGGTCCGTCCGTCCGGGCATCAGCAGATCGTTTCCGGCGTGGATCTGGGCGGGGGCGTTCTTGCCGCCAAACCAGTCGGTCATGACAAGGCCGCTAAAGCCCCATTCGTCACGGAGGATGGTCGTTAATAAATCACGGCTTTCGGAGGCATACTCACCATTTATCTTATTGTAGGAAGACATGACCGTCCACGGGCTTGCCTCTTTTACGACCATCTCGAAACCTCTTAGGTAAATCTCCCGCAAGGCACGAGGGGTGAGGCGGGCATCCGTTCCTGTCCGGTTGGTCTCTTGATTATTGACGGCGAAATGCTTGATGGAGGTTCCCACGCCATTGCTTTGGATACCGTTTACCATCGCTGTCGCTATCCGGCCCGTCAAGTAGGGATCTTCGGAATAATACTCGAAGTTACGTCCGCAGAGAGGGCTTCGGTGGATATTCAGCGCGGGGGCCAAGAGTACGTCGCAACCGTATTCTTTCACCTCGTCGCCCATGGCGTTGCCTACGTTTTTGACCAATGCGGTGTTCCATGTGGAGGCTAGCAAGGTAGCGACCGGGAATGCCGTGCAATAATAGGTCGCCTCGTTCCCCTCGCGAGTCGGGGAGATACGTAATCCGGCGGGACCGTCGGCCACTACGATAGCGGGGATTCCCAGACGTTCGATCGGGAAGGTCGTTCCGGCGGCTCCCGGCACTATATTTTGCGTGCTGCCGACTACGGCTGATTGGCCGCCGAACCCGGGCATTCCGGTTCCGACTAACAGGGATACTTTCTCTTCGGCAGTCATGGCGGCTACGATTTTCTCGATAGGATCTTTACCCAATTGCGGCAAGGTTTGGGAGTGCCCTACTTGCATGGCCATCGTAAGGCATGCGCCCATTAATAGTTTGTTCATATAGAATGGTTTTTGTGTTTTTCAGTGCCCCAAAAATAGGCGAAGGAATCGAGGCGGACAAAGAAAAAGAAAGGTATCGGAGGTAAGGATTTCGTTTTTTGATGAATATCAAACATTGTAGGGGTTTGATGATATATTTAGGGGACGCCGACTGCGCAGTCGGCGTCCGGTACTATTTATAATGTATTCAGAAGTTTATGAATCTCATTAACCATCTGCGTAGCGGATTCTTGTGTCTCGGATAAACCTTCCGGAGTGATCTTGGCAACCGTCTTGTTCAACTTCTCGAGTTTGCCTTTAGCTCCTTTCGTTGTCAGCTCTTCCCGGAGGATGCGGATCTTCTCGCAATCTTGTATACCCTCGACCAAACGTTCGAAGCGAATGCTACTGCGTGGACCGGGATAAATACTGTATGTATCGCCTGCCGCCCAAGTGCGGAAACGCGAGTCACGCAGAGGATCGGCGGTCCAGCTATTAACTGCCCAACGTAGATAACCGTCGTAACCACCGGCTACGGCGTGCAAGACCGTCCATGCCGCTTCCGCCGGGTCGGAGAAGGTGAAGGTATTCGGGAACGCTTCCGCGCAACAGGTATAAACGGTACTGATCTGTCCCGCTTTATCACGGGCAGCCTTTACGTCTTCTGGGAATTTATGCCCATAGGGAATACTTAAATAGTATAAGTCCGATTGAATTTCCGGATGATAATTTCCGGCCAGCGTGATCTTGAACTCCGGATCGGCTTGCTTGATAACCTTGATCGCCTCACGCATCGCCTCCATCGGACGCTCGTCCATAGAGATGGCGGTTTTCTCGAACCAGCCTTTCTCGCGAAGGTGGCGGGAGAAATCTTTTAGGAAAGTACCCCAATAGTCTGCGTAAGCGGCGTCACCCGGTTTCGTGTTGAGAAATTGTACACGATTTGTCGCCTCGTCGTAATAATCGAAAGATAAAGCCCAAGGGATCATGGTGTAGCAACTGATCATATCATCGATACCGATCTCGTTCATCATGAATTCCACCCATTTGTCGAAGACGGCGTAATCATATGCCCAAGTGCCGTCTATCTTCTTGATCCGGGTGATCATGCTGTCGAAATGATCCTCGGTCTGTCCGGCCCAAGGTTTATGCATGATACTGGTGGTGATAGCGCGCTGTCCGGCGTTCGCCAACATCTTCATGATCGGGCGCATAGCGTCGAAATGCTCTTTACTCCAAAGAGGAACT
>OGXE01002736.1_pt1 | contig 12754 bp, 15 predicted proteins | sample 1576181 | NCBI WGS metagenome assembly OGXE01 (sample SAMEA3541478, study PRJEB24748) | human gut metagenome | biome: human gut; feature: human-associated habitat; material: faeces | place: China | collected 2012 | reverse complement strand
GTTTTTTCCAACCCTATGATAGGTGAAATTTCCGGCAATTCGATCTTGCCGATACGGGTCAGATTATCCGTCACCTGCTTTTGCTTATACTTTATTTGTTCTGTATATGGCAGACGCTGCCACTTACAACCACCACATATACCATAATGCTGGCAGAAGGGTACTGCACGCACAGGAGAATACTCATGGAATTTCACAGCCACAGCTTCTGCATAATGATTTTTCTTACGCTTCACTTGTAAATCCACCACATCACCGGGCACTACATAAGGCACAAATACTACCAGGTCATTCACTTTCGCCAAAGCTTTTCCTTCGGCAGCTACATCTGTTATGGTTATCTTCTCTAATAATGGAAGTTCTTTCTTCTTTCTAGCCACTTTTCTGAATAAGTTAATTTGGGGACAAATTTAAGCATTTTCCCTGAATATTGCCTCATAAATCGTAAGATATTAAAATTGCAAAGTAGAAATTGCAATTTCCACTATTTTTTTTCAGTAAAAGGTTTGGAGATAACTAAAATATGTATAGTTTTGCGATTACATTTTTTGAGCGAGTTAACTTTAAATACATTTATTATGGATAAAAAAAGAGTTTACACCTTTGGTAATGGACAAGCTGAAGGAAAAGCAGACATGAGAAATCTGCTTGGTGGAAAAGGCGCTAACCTGGCTGAAATGAATCTAATCGGTGTTCCCGTACCTCCGGGATTTACAATCACCACAGAAGTTTGTAGCGAATATTATGAGTTAGGTAAAGATAAAGTAGTAGAACTACTGAAAGCGGATGTTGAGAAAGCTATCGCCAACATCGAAAATCTGATGAATTCCAAGTTTGGAGATGTAGAGAACCCGTTACTGGTTTCTGTACGTTCGGGTGCCCGCGTAAATGACTGGTATGTCGCCAGTTGCGTTTAATTCGGTAATTCCTTGAGTGGCTCCCATGCAAACATAATCAAAATGTGGAGTATCTCCTTTAATTACGCAACCAATTGCAATAATTGCATCAACATCGCAATTTTCCATCATTTGGTTGGCGCCGAAAGTTAGTTCGAAACTTCCCGGTACGGTTTTTACCAGAATATTTTCATCTTTTGCTCCATGTTTTTTTAATGTATCAACTGCGCCTTTCAGTAAAGCACCCGTAATGTTGAAGTTCCATTCGGATACAACGATTCCGAATTTCATGCCTTCGGCGTTTGGAACTGAATTGAAATCGTATTCGGATAGATTATGGTAAGCTGTTGCCATAGTAAATTATAAATTGAGAATTAAAAATTGAAAATCAAGAATCCGGAGAGGTCAAGAAAAAAGGCACGGATTACATGGATTTCACGGTTCTGAAATAATCCGCAATCCGGTGTAATCCGTGCCTCAATCTCTTATATATATATAAGATCTATTATTTCTTCATCAACTTAGCCTGTTCGATGTATTTGTCGATGTCCATGGCTTGGTAAGATTGGAAGTATTTATCCTTAATCTTAGTGTAAGCGTCAACAGCGTCATCATACTTGCCTTGTTTCACCAGAATCTCTCCGGCTTGCATCAGGAAGATCGGACTCAGTGTATTGTTGTCGGCTTTGTCAGCAGCAGACATCAATGTAGAGGCTGCTTTGTCCAATTGACCGAGTTGTGCGTAGCAGTTTCCTGCAGCACCCAAAATTGCCGGAGCAACCATTTGATCTTTTCCGTTAAAGCTATCCAGCATTTTAACAGCTTCTTCATATTTGCCAAGTTGTGCGTAGCAAATACCTGCATAAGCTTTGGCCAAGTTAGCGGCTTTAGTTCCGCTGAAATCGTCTGCTACTTTCAGGAAACCGACAAAACCGATGCTGTCACCGTTCAGTGCTTGTTCGTAAGCATCCTGTTCAAAGTATTCCTGTCCTTTGAAAAGAGCCGCTTGCGCTTTTTCTTCACGAGGTTCAGCATAGAGGTTCTTGTACATGATAAAACCTGCTACAATGATAATCACAGCAACAACACCGCCGATGATTGCGTTTTTGTACTTGATAAGAAATGCTTCCGATTGTGTCAGTGCATCTTCTACGTTCAGATGTTCGTTCTGATTCTTTTGTTCTGCCATTTTTATATGATTCTTTTTGTTATTATTCGCTATTTGATATTTCGACTCGCAAAAGTAGTTTTTTTATATCTACAAACGAAATTTAGAGGCATCTTTTTTTGTTTTACACCCGAAAACCACGAAAATCTTGCTACTTTTGTGAACAAATTAAGGTGTACACAATGATACTGAAACGGATATCCATATTAAATTATAAGAATCTGGAAGAGGTGGAGATTGATTTTTCCGCCAAACTGAATTGTTTTTTCGGCCAGAACGGCATGGGGAAAACGAACCTGTTGGATGCGGTGTATTTCTTGTCTTTCTGCAAAAGTTCCGGCAATCCGATTGATTCTCAGAATATTCGTCATGAACAGGACTTCTTTGTCATTCAGGGCTTTTATGAAGCAGAGGACGGAACTCCCGAGGAGATTTATTGCGGGATGAAGCGCCGTTCGAAAAAGCAGTTCAAGCGAAATAAGAAAGAGTACGGTCGTTTTTCGGACCATATCGGTTTCTTGCCTTTGGTCATGGTTTCGCCCGCCGATTCCGAACTGATTGCAGGGGGGAGTGAGGAACGCCGCCGTTTTATGGATGTGGTGATTTCTCAGTATGATAAAGAATATCTGGATGCGCTGATACGATATAATAAAGCGTTGGCACAACGTAATACGTTGTTGAAAAGTGAGTTTCCGGTCGAGGAGGAGTTGTTTTTGGTTTGGGAGGAGATGATGGCGCAGGCTGGGGAAGTGGTGTTCCGGAAGCGGGAAGCGTTTATCAAAGAGTTCATTCCTATTTTCCAGTCGTTCTATTCCTTTATTTCTCAGGATAAGGAGTCGGTGGGATTGTCTTATGAATCTCATGCGAGGGATACTTCTTTGCTGGATGTGCTGAAGCAGAGCCGGGAGCGGGATAAGATTATGGGATTTTCTTTGCGCGGTATTCATAAGGATGAACTGAATATGCTGCTGGGTGAGTTTCCTATTAAAAAGGAGGGTTCGCAGGGGCAGAATAAAACATATCTGGTTGCGTTAAAGTTGGCACAGTTCGATTTTCTGAAACGTACGGGTAGAACGGTTCCTTTATTGTTGTTAGACGATATTTTTGATAAACTGGATGCCTCGCGCGTGGAACAGATTGTCAAACTGGTGGCGGGAGACAGTTTCGGACAAATATTTATTACGGATACGAACCGAGAGCATCTGGACCGCATCTTGCATAAGGTGGGCAGTGATTACAAGATTTTCCGTGTGGAACAGGGAGTTGTCCGTGAAATGGAGGCAGAACAATGAAACGTAATGATGCGGAACCAATAGGTAAATTAATACAGCAGTTTCTTCGACAGGAGAGTCTGGAATCTCCATTGAACGAACAAAGATTACTGGATGCATGGCCGCAGATATTGGGGCCGGCTGCCAATTATACCAGCAATCTTTATATTCGTAACCAGACCTTATATGTGCATCTTACTTCTGCCGCTCTTCGTCAGGAGTTGATGATGGGGCGTGAGAAGTTGGTGCGTGCCTTGAACCAGAAAGTCGGTGCTACTGTAATAACTAATATCATTTTTCGCTGAGGAAGGGGATTCTGTCTATTACCTTTATTCCCAGTGCCCGGAGTCTTTCGTTTGCACGGTCGTAATAAAACGGGGTTTCCAGATATTGATTATTGTGGGCATCTACTCCGATGATAGCGGTACATCCTTCGGCTGCTGCTATCTTCCAAAAATCCGGATGGGGAATGGTCGTAATCTTGTGCGTGTCGTTATAATCTTCGTAGCCGATGTTGTATTCCAATGGGAGGTTTAACCGTGCAGCAGTCCGGCAAATATGTCTGCTGATTAATTTGCAGTGACGGTCGAATTCCGGATAAGAACGCATAAATAAGTCCGGATGAGCAAAGTAGGCAAACAGTCCGCTTTCCATTCCTTCAATGGCGCTCTCCTCATAGAGTTCGAGCATATCTACCGTTTTGGTATTTCTACCGAAATAAGGAAACTTCTCGTCTGTATGGAAGTGATGGTTTCCGAAGATGATGTAATCCAGTTTAAATTCTCGAATGACTTCTTTCAGCCAATGAAGGTAGTCGGGAAAGTATTCGCATTCCAATCCTATTTTCAGGCTGATCCGGTCTTTATACTTTTCTTGTAACGAGCGGAAGCTTTCTACGTAATCCGGCAGTTCCTCTGGAGTCATGCGGATATCTGAAATGTAGTTAGTATGATATTTCCAGGGAGTATGGTCTGAAAACCCCAGTTCCTGATAGCCGCCTTTAATGGCGCTTAAAACAAATTCTTCGTCACTCCCTGTCGCATGAAGGCAGCGGGTGGTATGGGTGTGATAATTCGTTCTCATTTGTCGTTATAATTATGTCCATGCGGATATCGAATGATTCTGCCGGGACTTCTTCTACTAATTGAAAAGGAAAGCAGATACCAGCTTTGCAGGCTGAGGGGATACGTGGCAAAAGGCGGTCATAATAGCCTTTTCCGCGTCCGAGACGATTACCTTTCCGGTCGAAAGCTACTCCCGGGACGGCGATAAGGTCTATGGCTGCATAGTCGGTAAACACCTCTCCGGTCGGTTCTTCTATTCCGTAGCTACCGGTTGTCATGTCGTCTGGGCCGGTGTATATACGCAGTTCCAGATCATCGCCTACGACAACCGGAAGCAATATTCGTTTTTCACTGCTCCATTTTTTGATAAATGTATGTGTATCCACTTCGTCTCCGAGAGAGTGGTAGAGCAATATGGTATTTGCCGCCCTGAAAGCCGGGTGGGCTTCGAGGGCGGCAAGTATTTTAGCTGATTGAAGCTTCCGCATAGTCGAAGTACAGAGTTGGGTCTTCAACGATGCGATATGCTTGCGCAGTTCTTTTTTTCTTTTCATTCTTTTTGTCCTTAGTATCTTCTTCTTCCACTGCTACCGGAGCTTTCGGGAATGCTTCTCCTTTTTCGAGTATCTCGATACCCTTATTGACAGTAGCGTCTGTCTTGTTAAAATATTGGAGGTAGGCTTCCAGCCCCAACATATTGTAGATGATGTTGCCATAGATGTTTTTCTCCAATAACTTGTAGGACTTTTGGATGAGGATATTTCTTCTTTTCAATCCCTTACTTTCAGCAAAGCGGACAAATTGTTCTACCAGACCCTGGTGGCGGAGATAATTTAGTAGTTCTTCTTCCGTTTCATACTGGCTGAGTTTTTTCCGGTTGTTGTCGGTGTATTGGAATGTGAACTGAATGGTTAATCCACGATTGATAGCCGTAGAAAGATATGAGGTAACACCTGTGGTATCCTGCGGCACGAATATATCCGGCATAATGCCACCGCCACCATACACAGGACGTCCGAGGCTGGTGTAATAAAGTTCGTTTTCATTTTGCTTGATACTGTCGCGTGAGAAGAATTCGCCGTGTTCGTAACGGTTGAATAAATCCAGTTCGTAATTACGGTCTTTTCCGCTTTCATAGGGGCGTTGGATACAACGTCCTGCGGGAGTATAATAACGGGCGATAGTCAGGCGGATAGCCGAACCGTCGCTGAAGTCGATAGGCTGTTGCACGAGACCCTTACCGAAGGAACGGCGTCCTACTACCGTACCACGGTCGTTGTCCTGAATAGCTCCGGTAAAGATTTCGCTGGCAGAAGCCGAACCTTCATCGATCAATACGACAAGCGGCATCTTTTGACAGCTTCCTGTACCGTTGGCAAATTCTTCTGCGCGAGGATATTTGCGTCCCTGAGTATATACAATCAGTTTTCCTTCCGGCAGGAATTCGTTAACCATGCGGATAGCTGCTTCCATGTATCCGCCTGTATTGCCGCGAAGGTCGATAATCAGGCCTTTACATTTCTTGTGGTTCAGTTGCGCTAAAGCATTGAGAAGTTCCACATGGCTGGTACGTCCGAACTTACTTACTTTGACATAACCGATTTCGTCATTTAACATATAAGCAGCGTCGACAGTGTTTTGAGGAATGTCTCCGCGTGTGATTGTAAAACTTAATAAGTCTTTTTCTCCCATGCGTTTCACTCCTAACTTCACTTGAGAACCTTTCGGTCCCTTTAGTGTACGCATAGCCCGTTCGTTGGTTACTTTTTTACCGACAAACAAGCTGTCGTCTACGGTGACGATGCGGTCACCTGCCATTAGTCCTACTTTCTCGGAAGGACCGCCCTGAATGACGGCATTGACGTGTATTGTATCGTTCTGTATCGTAAACTGGATACCGATTCCGCTAAAACTGCCTTCCAACTCCGAATTTACTTCTTCGAGGTTCTGGGCGGGGATATATGTTGAATGCGGATCTAGTTCGGCCAGAATCTGAGGCATGGCTTTTTCCACAAGATCGGTCATGTTTACGGTGTCTACGTATTGGTCGTCTACGATTCGCAGCAATGCATTCAGCTTGTTAGAGGAACCGTTGATGATACCCAAACGATTGCCGGCAAAATGCTTGGCATAAAATGTGCCGATAAGAATCCCGATTACCACGCTGATAGCTATGATGACAGGTGTAAAACGTGAAGAGTTTTTTGTACTCATGTCTATTCCTTTTTTTAAAAGTTCGTCTTATTATTTATTTGGAGCGGTTTCATCCAGTTCTGTATAGATGACTTCAACTCCTGCCCGTTTTAGTAGTTCTATTCCATCTTCGAGGCGGTAATGTTCGGAGTAAACGACTCGTTTGATTCCCGCCTGTATGATTAATTTTGCACATTCAATGCAAGGGGAAGCTGTGACATACATGGTAGCACCGTCGCTGCTGTTGTTTGAACGGGCTATTTTGGTAATGGCATTTGCTTCTGCGTGCAATACATACGGTTTTGTCAGATTATTCTCATCTTCGCATACATTTTCGAAACCGGAAGGGGTTCCGTTGTATCCATCGGAAATAATCATCTTGTCCTTAACGATTAAGGCGCCTACTTTACGACGTTGGCAATAGGAGTTCTCTGCCCATATGCTCGCCATACGTATGTAACGTTTGTCAAGTTCTGATTGTTTCTTTTCAGTATCCATGTTTCTTAACTAATTACCACTAACTACACGGAAAACCATACGGAATGTCTGAGTGTTAGATTGAGGTTTATATAAAAGGTATAAGTTGTTCTCATCTCCTTCGTAAGATGTTGCGTTGTTCAGGCCTTCAAGAAAGTTCTTGGCGAGTGCATCTCCACCATTGTTTCCTTCTACAGTTGCTTCGAATTTATTATTCTTACCATTGGCACTCCATGTACCTTCAAAGTTGCCGGTGGTAGTAATTACTGTTCCCTTTATATTTCCTTTTATAATATCGCCTTCAACCGTACCCTCAAATATGACGTTGTATGTACCATTCTTGTTAAGTTCGTCATAAATCTTTGTTTTTTGAGCTTCATTCTCCCAAAAAGGAAACATATCATGTCCACCATCCACAGTGATGTAATTTAGTTTCCAGGTTTTCCCGGTAAAGATAGCAGCCACATCATCCGAATCATTACATCCGGTGAATAGAGGGAGCAATAGCAACAACCCAAGTATTTTACTTATATTTCTCATCATCAATCTCTTTAATACTTATTATTAATTTTTTATCCCGTTTCTGATTAATAAAGCGTCAATGGTCGGTTCTTGTCCACGGAAGCGTTTGTAAAGTACCATTGGATGTTCTGTCCCTCCTTTCGACAAGATATTATTGCGGAATGATTCGGCGACGTCCTGATTGAATATCCCTTTTTGTTTGAAAAGCGAGAAAGCGTCTGCATCCAGTACCTCTGCCCATTTATAACTATAATATCCGGCTGAATATCCGCCTGCAAAGATATGAGAAAACTGTGTACTCATACAGGTTTCTTTCACTACCGGCAATATTTGTGCCTTTTTCCATGCCTCTTGTTCGTAGACCTTCACGTCTCCTTCGAAAGGTACGTTACGTGTGTACCACGCCATATCAAGTAAGCCGAAACTGATTTGGCGGAGGCAGGCGTAGGCTACATTGAAGTTTGAAGCATCCACAAGACGTTGAATTAATTCATCCGGCAGTACTTCTCCGGTCTGATAATGACGGGCAAAGGTGTTGAGAAAATCTTTCTCTATGGCGAAGTTTTCCATAATCTGTGAAGGAAGTTCCACAAAGTCCCAATATACATTAGTCCCGCTTAAACTCTTATATGTAGAGTTAGCAAACATACCATGCAGGCTGTGACCGAATTCATGCAAGAATGTCTCTACTTCATTGAAAGTCAACAAAGCCGGCTTGTTCTCGGTCGGCTTGGTGAAATTCATGACGACGGATATATGTGGACGGCTGTTTTCACCAGTCTTTTTATCTATCCATTGTTCTTTGTAACTTGTCATCCAGGCACCGGCACGTTTCCCAAGACGGGGATGGAAGTCCGTATATAAGATAGCTAAAAACTGCCCATCCTTATCAAACACTTCGTAGGCCTCTACTTCTTTGTGATAAACCGGAATTTCTGTATTCTTCTGGAAAGTAATTCCGTATAGTTTCTCTGCCAATCCGAATACCCCTTTTTTTACTTGTTCGAGCTCAAAGTAGGGGCGAAGCATTTCTTCGTTAATATTGAATTTCTTATCTTTCAGTTTGTTTGAGTAATAGCTCCAGTCCCATGGCATTAAAATGAAGTCATTTCCTTGTTCCAGACGTGCTAGTTCCTGTACATCCTTATATTCCGCTTCGGCTGTGGGAGTGTAAGCTTCCAATAACTGATTGAGAAGTTTGTATACAGCTCTGCTGTTTTCAGCCATTCTCCTCTTTAATGTATATTCCGCATAGTCCTTGTATCCTAGCAGTTGAGCTATCTTCATGCGTGTATTGGCTATCTTCTTTACGATATCGATATTGTTGAATTCGTTATCGTGGGTACACTTGGTATTGTAAGCCATATACAGTCTATGACGTAAATCGCGGTTGTCAGCATAAGTCATAAAGGGAACATAACTTGGGGCGTGCAGGGTGAAGGCCCAGCCTTCTTTCCCTTCGCTTTTGGCTGTTTCGGCAGCAGCTTCTACGATAATCTCCGGTAGTCCGGCAAGGCTTTCTTTTTTTGTCAGCAGCATTTGATAGCTGTTAGTCTCTTTCAGGTTGTTTTCGCTGAAGTCAAGTGTCAACTTACTCAATTCGGTGGTCAGCTTGCGGTATTCTTCTCTCGCTTCCCCTTCCAGATTGGCACCGTGTCGTACAAAGCTGTTGTATGCGTTTTCAAGCAATTGACTTTGTTCCTGTGTCAGTTGTAAAGTCTCTTTTTGATCGTACACTTCTTTCACGCGGGCGAATAGCTTTTCATTCAGCGTGATATTATTGCTGTGCTCACTGAGCAACGGCATAATCTTTTGAGCCAGTTCTTGCAGGTCGTCGTTCGTTTCGGCACTAAGCATATTGCCGAAGACTGAAACCACTCTATCCAGTAGTTCACCCGATTCTTCGAATGCTTCGATTGTATTATTGAAGTTCGCTTTTTCCGGATTTAGTATGATAGCATCTATTTCCGCATTCTGTTGCTTGATACCTTCGAGGATCGCAGGCTCGTAATGCTCTGTTTTAATCCGGTCAAAGGGCACGGTTGCGTGCGGTGTCTGGTATTGCCCGAAGAAAGGATTTTGGGCATTTGTTATATTGTTCATAGTGCAAACAAGTATCAATGTTATTAATAATCTCTCCATAGAACTACAAAACTACTAAAATTGTAGCTTATTCAACGGATAACACGCCCTTTTCATCAGCTGTGACAGATGTTTCATCTGCTGATTTGCACTGCTTGTAATCATATCATCCGTACAATCCTTTCCCATTACTTACTGTTTCCTTTTATGAAACAGTGCTTCCGGAATCGAGAAGCCAAAAATAATCCCAAATACAATGGCCAGGGCAATCTCAAAAGTTTCCAGCCCTTTTGCCGAGCATTTTGCCGGCATTCCGGATATCAGATAATATGCCGTATAATAGATACCGGCTCCCGGAACCAGTGGGAAAATCCCGGATACCAGATAAATCGTGGCAGGATTGCATCTTGCTACTGCCAGAATACGACTTAAAATTGTCAAAACAAAGGTTGCCACCAGACTGCCCAAAACCACATTCCCCGACTGCCTGTACAAAATAAAATAAACCAGCCAGGCAAGCCCGCCTGATACGCCACAGAAAACCAGTTCCTTTTTCGGTGCCGCAAACAAAATGGCAAATGTAACCGTGGCAATCGCTGCAATAAAAAACTGAAGCACATAACTCATACCGGTAAATTTCCTCCATATCGCAACAACAGAATCGGCAGTGCAATGCCCACTGCAATGCAAAGTGCCGTAAGAAGTGCATCAATCAGATGGATCGTTCCGGACAAATAATCGCCATTATAAAAATCACGAATGGATGTTGTCAGTGCAATTCCAGGTACTAACGGCATAATTGCCCCGATCACCACTTTGTCATGCAAAACAGGTATCACACCCGCGGCCGCTGGCAGACTAAGCAAAGAGATCAGCAGACTGACATATACATTCGTTAAAAATCTGGAAACTTTACGCTTCCGGCACACAAACAATGCCAGCTGCTCTATCAGCCCTACAAAAAATGCATACAGTGCTTCCGGCAAATGCCCTCCAAACATGAAGGTAAACGCTGCACAACCGATTCCACATGCCAGTAACTGTACCGCATTCGCATAAACCGGAATTTTTTTGCACTGTTCAAGCCGCTCCGATGCCTCCGAAATCGAACATTTATGATTACAGATATCACGGGTCAGCTGATTTAAAGCAGCGAGTTTCCCCAGATGGGTTGCCGAAAGCGGAACATACCTTACCACACTGCAGGCATCCTCCCTGCTCTCATTTGCACTTGCAAAAATTCCGTTGGATAAAACATAAGCATCAAAATCATCCAGACCAAAAGCTTCCAATATGCGTATCACAGAATCTTCCACCCGGTAAATTTCTGCTCCGCACCGCAGCATCGCGTCCCCGATTTCTACTGCCAGTGTGAGCATTTCCTTGGTGTTGTCCATTGCCCGTCTCCTTGAAAATCCCATTGATTTCAAACCTAAAAATGCGGCAGAGAGAATTCCCTGCCGCACTATGTTCTCCAATAAAAGGAATAACTATACCAGTGTCTTTGAGATTTCGTACATGTACTCATCGACATCTTTCTTCATAGCCAGAGCTTCATCAATGTCGAAATCTACAAACTTACCACCCTTATGTCCAATGACACGGTTGCTCTTTCCTTCGCAGAGAAGGTCAACTGCCATTGCACCCATTGTGGTTGCATAGACACGGTCCTTACATGTTGGGCTTCCACCACGCTGCATATGTCCGAGAATCGTTGCGCGTGTCTCAACACCTGTCGCTTCCTCGATACGCTTTGCCATGCTCTGTGAATGACCGATACCCTCAGCATTTACAATAATATAGTGCTGCTTTCCGTTCTTTCTTGCGTTGACTACCTGATCAATCAGACGCTGCTCATCATAATCATATTTTTCCGGAAGAAGAATCTCCTCAGCACCGTTTGCAAGACCGCACCATAATGCGATATGTCCGGCTCCACGACCCATAACCTCAATAATTGAGCATCTCTCATGAGATGTAGAAGTATCACGGACCTTATCAATCGCTTCCATGGCAGTATTAACAGCGGTGTCAAAACCAATGGTATAATCAGTACATGCAATATCCAGATCAATGGTTCCCGGAAGACCAATGGTATTGATTCCCAGTGCAGCAAGCTTCTGTGCACCCTTGAAAGAACCATCTCCACCGATAACTACGATTGCATCGATTCCATGCTTCTTACAGATCTCCGCACCTTTCTGCTGTCCTTCCGGTGTGGTAAACTCCATACAACGGGCAGTCTGTAAAATAGTACCACCACGAGAGATTGTATCTGAAACGCTCTGTCCGTTCATATCAATAATTTCTTCGTTTAATAATCCAGCGTATCCACGCTTGATTCCTTTCACTTTCTTTCCTTTGGATAAAGCCTGACGGACAACTGCACGGATTGCAGCGTTCATTCCCGGGGCATCTCCTCCACTGGTCAGTACACCAATTGTGTTAATCTCTTTCGCCATTGTGAAATCCTCCATTTATTAAAATTAAAATGAAATTCTTTAATCTGTTTTATTCTATACTTATTACGCGCGATTTTCAATGCCTTTTTCCACAACTTTTACATTTTTTTCGCCCAGAAATTCCGTCAAACGTGCCAAGAGCACAGAATTTGTACCAACCGCACGATTTCTTGGCAATCTTTTAAATGCCTTGACATCCGATATATAAATTACCACTTCATCATTTCCATCCGAATCCCGGAGAATCTCATACACCTGCTGTTCTTTCTCCGAAAAATCACTCTTTGTCGGAAACTGCAGCCAGAGTTCCTTTCTGGTATCGTCAAACGGAACGATCCGCTCGCAGATCACTTTTCCGTCCTGTTCCTCCTCCACCGTTGCGTGTCCGACTACGAAAATCTTCTCCTCATCATTCAAAAAGCGGTTGTATCTCTCATAATCTTTTGGGAATACAATAATTTCCACAGAACCGGTCAGATCCTCCACTGTCAAAAATGCCATTGCCTGATTATTCCTTGTATATTTAACTGTTTTTGCTGCAATCATGCCACCCACAACCACACCGTCAAGCTGTGCCTCGCCGATTATGTAACTTTCCCGACCTTTATAAATTGTAAGT
>OGXE01002731.1_pt1 | contig 12768 bp, 10 predicted proteins | sample 1576181 | NCBI WGS metagenome assembly OGXE01 (sample SAMEA3541478, study PRJEB24748) | human gut metagenome | biome: human gut; feature: human-associated habitat; material: faeces | place: China | collected 2012 | reverse complement strand
GCTGGTGTGCTCTGGCGATGACGCGTCAGGTTATAACTACACAGCCGGAAGCCTCGGCCGTGATATGCGTGCATTCGGAAAAGAATTAAACGCCCGTCTGCAGGGACGCGGCGGCGGGAGCACCCAGATGGTGCAGGGAACATTCCGGGCGTCGCGGGAAGAAATTGAAAAAGTCTTTCAAGAGCTGGCGCGGATAGAAGAGTAGCTGTTTAGAAGGTTTGCGTGTTTACTGCGTGAAATATGAAAAACGGTTTGACTTAGATTCATAAAACGGAAAAAAGCTTTCTGTGCAGCAGATCCAATCTGCCATGCAACCAGAAAGCTTTTTTATACAGTTTCTATCGCATCATTCAAACATTTTTTTATACAACGGCAACGTACATACCATGTACACCTCAGAAGAGAGCTTACTCTCCCTGATACATAAATTTAATCAATCGGTCTAAGTCCTCTTTCTCATAAGCAACCAGCTCCAGCTCTTTGATATAGCCATTGGAAAAAATATTTGCCATCGACAGATACTGGGACAGCTTGGATTTCAGGTTGATGCGGTCGCCCTCCGGGGAAACCAGTTCGACGGTTCCTTTGCAGGAATCAATTACTTTAAAAAATGTGTTTACATCGGAAATATTCTGGATTTTCATATTTAGCCCTCCTTCATGGATTGGCACACAACCCTGTGTGCAGTTTATAATTTCGTCAATCTTTTAACAATGATAATTATAACAGACCTCTATAAAGGGCGCAATGCTCACATTTTCCAAAAAAATCCTTAAAAAAATATCCCTGTATGTCAAAAATACAGGGATGTCCAAGAAAAGATTGTCTATTAATTGTCAAAATCAATATGAAACGTGTCGTTATTTGCGGTAATATGAACATAGGAGAGATTGAAAGACTCATCCAGAATGTCTACCTTGTATTCAAATACGACGCCATTGTCTTTCTTGGAGAGAAACAGGTAGGTTCCATTTTCTTTTTCCTCCATCTGATCGCAGATGTCGTTGTAGATATCCTCGCCGTTTACCTCGCCCGGATAGCCGGAAGCTTTGATCTTGTCTTCGATTGCTTTGTAAAATTCTTCCATCGTTGTAACTCCTTTATTGGTATTAGTCAATCTTTTTATACTCATTGTATTGAATTTAAATGTGTTATAAGTATACAAAATCTGCACCGTTCTGGCAAGACAAAACAAGGATTACTTTTTACGTATGCGGGTATTAATAAAAGAGGGTTACTGTACACGCATACGTAAAAAGTAACGGAATTTGCCGTGGCTTCGCATTTCAATACGGCAAATTCCTGCTGCCACCACGTTTTCTTACGGCACTTTCGGTTCCAAAAGTGCCTACCCGTGAACAGAAACAAAAGAGGTTCTAAAATGAAAAATAGGTCTGCCTCATGCTTGATTTATAAAACGTGAAACCTTATAATAATACGGAAATACGGTTTTGAAGAGATGAACTCAATTCCGGCGGTATAGAAACAAACGAAGTAACTGTTCAGTAGGTCTGCGGATTTATTGCGCGTGACTGTGAAGGCACTGAACAGTTACGAAAAATCTATGAGTTCTGTTTTGCTGAGATACAGCCGTTATTTATATAGGATTATATCAATTACTGGTACAGGCGGTTGTGCTCATATACTGGCTCGGAGGTCAGTTCGATGCCGAGACGTTTGAAGGTCTTGATATCAACCTCCGACAGCATGACGGAGGTGTGAACCTGGCAGCCGCGCAGTTTTTCGAGCTGTTCCAGGGCGATCTGTGCGTGTTTGTTGGTAGCGGCGCACATGGACAGCGCGATCAGAACTTCATCGGTGTGGAGACGCGGGTTGCGGCTTCCGAGGTACTCGACTTTCAGCTTCTGGATCGGCTCGATCGCGATCGGGGAGATCAGGTGCTCATCGTGCGGAATATTGCCAAGTACCTTGACAGCATTCAGAAGCAGGGCAGCGGAAGCGCCGAGCAGGTTGGTTGTCTTTCCGGTGGCGATGGTTCCGTCCGGAAGTTCGATGGCAGCAGCCGGAGCACCGGTTTCTTCGGCGCGTTTCAGGGCAGCCGGAACAACCTTGCGCATATCGGTGGTCAGTTTTGCCTGCTTCATCAGAAGTTCGATCTTATAAACTTCCTCTTTGCCGACATCCTCTTTGACAACGCGGTTTAATGCCTGATAGTAGCGGCGCAGGATTTCCTGACGGGATGCCTCGCAGCAGGCTTCGTCGTCAATGATGCAGTTTCCTGCCATGTTGACGCCCATATCAGTAGGAGACTTGTAAGGACTTTCTCCGTAAATCTTTTCAAAGATTGTATTTAATACAGGGAAAATCTCAACATCACGGTTATAGTTGACAGTCGTTTCTCCATACGCTTCAAGATGGAACGGGTCGATCATGTTTATGTCGTTTAAGTCGGCAGTTGCCGCTTCGTATGCAAGGTTAACCGGATGCTTAAGCGGGAGATTCCATATAGGGAACGTCTCGAATTTTGCATATCCCGCAAGAACGCCCCGTTTATGCTCGTGATAAAGCTGGGAAAGACATGCTGCCATCTTGCCGCTTCCGGGTCCGGGAGCAGTGACGATAACAAGAGGTCTGCTTGTCTTGATATAATCATTTTTTCCATAACCTTCGTCGCTGATGATAAGCGGAATATTAGATGGATATCCGGGAATAAGATAATGAAGATATACCGGAATATGCAGCTTTTCAAGTCTGTTTTTGAACAGGAGGGCACTTTCCTGACCGGAAAATTGAGTGATTGTAACACTTCCTACATATAATCCCTGATCCTTGTATGTCTGAATCAGACGGAGAACATCTGTGTCATAGGTGATGCCCAGATCTCCGCGGATTTTATTTTTTTCAATGTCTTTGGCGCTGATGACGATAACGATCTCTGCCTGAGAACTCAACTCTTTTAAAAGACGGAGTTTACTGTCAGGAGCAAATCCCGGAAGAACACGGGACGCATGATAATCATCAAACAGTTTGCCTCCGAATTCAAGATAAAGCTTGTTGCCAAATTTTCCGATCCGGTTTCGGATATGTTCGGACTGCATTTTCAGATATTTTTCATTGTCAAAACCGATTCTCATTTTATTCTTCTCCACTTTTTTGTTCATTTTAATCCTGCATGCAAAAGAATAGCGGCAGGACACATTTCGTACTCAGTATACTATAAAATCTAACTGTTTTACAATATTTTCATAATCTTTTTATTGATTTATGCAAAAGCTGTACTTATAATGGTAATAACGTCATGCACGTTGTGCAATGACGCCGAAGATTTTTAGGAGGAACAGGATGGATAACAACCAGAATAAGAAGAATAATAAAAATAATCCGAATAATAACCGGCAGGGTTTGGGCATTGTGCTTATAACGACCCTGCTGGTGGTTTTTGTATTGATCGGATTCTTTTCTGCTATGGGCAATACAAGTCAAAGGGAGATCAGTTATGACAAATTTCTTAAACTTGTAAGTGAACATAAAGTAAAAGAGGTAAAGTTAGACAGTGAAAAGATTTATATTACATTAACGGACAAAGCCCGTGAGGAAGCGCGGGAAAAAGCTGTTGAGAAAGCGGAAAAAGAAGGACGCCTCAGTCCGTTTGAAGAAGCGATGGAAAGATTGCGTATCCAACTGCCTTCCGTAAAAAAAGAAGGGAAAGAACACGCGCCTGATTTTTATACGGGATATGTTGACGATGATACGCTTGTGACAAAACTTGACCGTGCCGGGGTTAAGTTTCAAAGTGAGATTCCGGATACGATCGGTCAGTTGTTTTTTGAAATGTTTGTCACGGTGATCCTGCCGCTTCTGCTCATGGTGTGGCTGTTCACATATATGATGAAGCGCATGAATAAGGGCGGCGGAATGATGGGCATTGGAAAGAGCAATGCGAAGATGTACATGGAAAAAGAAACAGGAGTGACGTTCCGGGATGTGGCAGGAGAAGATGAAGCGAAAGAATCGCTTCAGGAAGTCGTTGATTTCCTTCATAATCCGGGAAAATACAGTGGGATCGGAGCGAAACTTCCGAAAGGAGCGCTTCTTGTAGGACCGCCGGGAACAGGAAAGACACTTTTGGCAAAGGCGGTTGCGGGAGAGGCAAAAGTTCCGTTTTTCTCATTATCGGGTTCTGCGTTTGTGGAAATGTATGTCGGTGTCGGAGCATCCCGTGTTCGTGATCTGTTCAAACAGGCTCAGCAGTCGGCTCCGTGTATTGTGTTTATCGACGAGATCGATGCGATCGGAAAGACAAGAGATACGGCGATGGGCGGAAATGATGAGAGAGAGCAGACTCTGAATCAGCTTTTGGCGGAGATGGACGGATTTGATACGAATAAGGGACTTTTGATTCTGGCGGCAACAAACCGTCCGGAGATTCTTGATCCTGCGCTTCTTCGTCCGGGACGGTTTGACAGACGGATCATTGTTGATAAGCCGGATCTGAAAGGCCGTGTCGATATTTTAAAAGTACATGCAAAAGACGTTCGGATGGATGAGAGCGTGGACTTGGAAGCAATCGCGCTTGCAACATCCGGAGCAGTTGGTTCGGACCTTGCGAATATGATCAATGAAGCGGCGATCAATGCAGTAAAACACGGAAGGCAGGTTGTGAGTCAAAAAGATTTGTTTGAGGCGGTTGAAGTTGTTCTTGTCGGAAAAGAGAAGAAAGACCGGATCATGAGCGAGGAAGAGCGGAAAATTGTTTCTTATCATGAGGTAGGTCATGCCCTTGTGACAGCGCTTCAGAAAAATACAGAGCCGGTACAGAAGATCACGATCGTTCCGAGAACGATGGGCGCGCTGGGGTATGTGATGCAGACTCCGGAAGAAGAGAAGTTCTTAAATACAAAGAAAGAACTGGAAGCGATGATCGTTGTTGCGCTCGGAGGACGTGCGGCGGAAGAAATCGTGTTTGATACAGTAACGACAGGCGCGTCAAATGATATTGAACAGGCAACGAAAATCGCCCGTGCCATGATCACGCAGTATGGAATGTCAGACAGGTTCGGACTGATGGGGCTTGAATCGATCCAGAACAAATATTTGGACGGCCGTGCGGTTCTTAACTGTGGAGAGGCGACAGCGGGAGAGATTGACGAAGAAGTAATGAAGATGCTGAAATCTGCGTACGCAGAGGCGAAGAAACTTCTTTCCGAAAACAGAGAAGCTCTTGATAAAATCGCGGAATTTCTCATTGAAAAAGAAACGATCACAGGAAAAGAATTTATGAAGATATTCAGAGAAGTAAAAGGAATTTCCGAGCCTGAAGAAGGCGCGGTATCCGGTATAGAAGAGCGTGGGAGAATTGCGATGAAATAAGGAAATAAGGGTTGTTTTCCGTTTGAGAGAAAGCGGAGAGCGATCCTTTTTCTTTTGAAATCATAAAATCCGTCGAATCTTTCGGAATTTTGGAAGAAAAGAATTTCCGGGAACGGATAGTTTGAGAATAAGAGGGAAAATGGATGGAATACAGAAACAGTTATATATCGCCGCTTGGCAGGATATTGCTGACAGCGGATGAGATCGGACTGACCGGACTGGCGTTTGAAGGACAGAAAAATGCTGTTCAAGGTTTGATTCGGGAAAGTGAGGAGAAAGAGACAACACTTTTTTCGGGTGTGAAAAAATGGCTGGATATATATTTTTCAGGAGTGGAACCGGACTTTCAAATACCGATTCATTTGGAAGGAACCGATTTTCAGATGTGTGTGTGGGAGATGCTTTGCACGATCCCGTATGGAGAGACAACGACATACGGCGCAATCGCAAAGCAGATCGCACATGACAGAGGGATTTCAAAGATGTCGAGTCAGGCGGTTGGAAATGCTATCGGACGCAACCCTGTGTCGGTGATCGTTCCGTGTCACAGAGTGATCGGAGCAAAAGGAAATCTGACAGGATATGCAGGCGGAATTGAGAGAAAAGCAGAGCTTTTAAAAATAGAACAAAACCAAAATGCCACTGAGCAGTATCCCTTTTGATAAAGTGAAAGAGAATGTTTATAAAAGATAAGTTTTTCTTGTTTTTTTATATATGGGAAGTATAATAAAGTTTATGGAAAACAATAATTTTAACATACAGGAAGAATTAAAAAAGCTTCCCGCAAGACCGGGCGTATATCTTATGCATGACGAGCGGGACGAGATCATTTATGTCGGGAAAGCGATCAGTTTAAAAAACAGAGTGCGGCAGTATTTTCAAAGCAGCAGAAATAAAGGCGTCAAGATAGAACAGATGGTGACGCATATCAGGCGTTTTGAGTATATTGTGACAGATTCGGAGTTGGAGGCTCTTGTATTAGAGTGTAATCTGATCAAAGAACATCATCCAAAATACAATACGATGCTGATGGATGATAAAACATATCCATTTATCAAAGTGACGGTGAATGAACCCTTTCCGAGAGTTTTGCTGGCAAGGAAAATGCTGAAAGATAAGGCAAAATACTTCGGTCCGTACACGAGTGCGCAGGCGGTTAGAGATACGATTGATCTGATCCATAAATTGTACCATGTAAGGAGCTGCAATCGAAATCTTCCAAAAGATATCGGGAAAGAACGTCCTTGTCTTAATTATCATATCAAGCAGTGCGACGCTCCGTGTCAGGGCTATATTTCTCAGGAAGACTACGGGGCGGCGATCGTGGAAGTGTTGAAGTTTTTGAATGGAAATTATGATGTGATCTTGAAAGAGTTGGAAGGAAAAATGAATACCGCCTCTGAGAATCTGGAGTTTGAACGTGCGATAGAATACAGGGAACTGATAAACAGTGTGAAAAAGATTGCTCAGAAACAAAAGATCACAGATTCGAGCGGAGAAGACAGAGATATTCTGGCGGCAGCTTCGGAAGGGGAAGATGCGGTTGTTCAAGTGTTTTTTATAAGGGGAGGACGGCTGATCGGAAGGGATCATTTTTATCTTCGTATCTCAAGCGGAGAAAAAACATCCGGTATTTTAGACAGTTTTATTAAGCAGTATTATGCGGGAACGCCTTATATTCCGGGAGAACTGATGATTCAGGAGGAAATCAAAGACAGAGAATTGATCGAAACGTGGCTTACCTCAAAGCGTGGACAGAAAGTGACGGTAAAAGTTCCGAAAAAAGGAACAAAAGAAAAACTGGTCGAATTGGCCTCTGACAATGCGAAGCTTGTTTTGAGCAAAGACAAAGAGCGGATGCGAAGAGAAGAAGGCCGTACAATCGGAGCTGTAAAAGAAATAGAAGCACTGCTTGGCATTTCGCAGATCAGGCGTATGGAAGCTTACGATATTTCCAATACGAACGGTTTCGAGTCAGTTGGATCTATGGTCGTGTATGAGAGAGGAAAACCAAAACGAAATGATTACAGAAAGTTTAAGATCAAAGGAATCCAAGGCGCAGATGATTACGGAAGTATGAGAGAAGTGCTGACCAGACGTTTTACTCATGGTTTGAAAGAACGGGAAGAGAACGGAGAGCTTGGAAAGTTTACTGTATTTCCGGATCTGATCTTGATGGATGGAGGAAAAGGTCAGGTAAACGTGGCGCTTCAGGTATTAGAGGACCTGAATCTGAATATTCCGGTGTGCGGCATGGTAAAAGATGATTTTCACCGGACGAGAGGACTCTATTTTCAAAACGAAGAGATTTCGATTGAAAAATCATCCGAAGCTTTCCGCCTTATTACACGAATTCAAGATGAGGCGCATCGGTTTGCAATCGAATACCACCGGCAGCTCAGAGGAAAAGGTCAGGTACATTCCATCCTGGATGATATAGAAGGGATCGGACCTGCGAGAAGAAAAGCGCTTATGCGTCATTATTTAAGTCTGGACGCGATCAAAGCAGCTTCAATAGAAGAACTTGCGAAGCTTCCTTCTATGAATGAAAAGGCGGCGCAGGCGGTATACAATTTTTTTCATACATGATATGATAAGAGAAATGAATAAAGAATGTCGCCGGATGAGGGGAAAGCCGATCCGGCTATGAAAAATAAAATGAAAGGAACGGAAAATATATGGGACGAGGAATTAAACTAAGTGAAATCGCAGAAAGGATGGATCTGAAAAATCTGACGCCGGAGTTGGATCTGACAGAGAAAGAAGTCCATGTGCCGGACGTCAACAGACCGGCGCTTCAGTTAGCGGGCTTTTTTGATCATTTTGACTCAAACCGCGTACAGATCATCGGGAATGTAGAGTACACATATATGCAGACGCTGACAGAAGAGCGGAGAGTGTATATTTATGAAATGCTTCTGAAACACCCGATTCCGTGCATGGTATTTTGCCGGGGGATAGAGCCGGGCGACGTGTTTTTAAAAAAGGCGGTGGAAAGTAATGTGCCGGTATTTAGCGCATCCAAACCGACATCTGATTTTTCTGCGGAGATCATCCGTTGGATGAACGTAAAGCTTGCGCCGTGTATTTCGATTCACGGAGTTCTTGTAGATGTATATGGCGTCGGTGTTTTGATCATGGGAGAAAGCGGGATCGGAAAAAGTGAAGCTGCACTTGAGCTGATCAAGAGAGGACATCGTCTTGTGACGGATGATGTAGTGGAAATACGGAAAGTGAGCGATGAGACGCTTGTAGGCTCTGCGCCGGATGTGACGAAAAACTTTATTGAGTTAAGAGGAATCGGTATCGTCGATGTAAAATCAATGTTTGGTGTCCAAAGCGTCAGAGAAACTCAGAACATCGATCTTGTCATTACACTGGAAGACTGGAGCAGAGAAAAAGAGTATGACAGGCTCGGACTGGAAGAAGAGTATACGGAATTTCTCGGAAATAAAGTCGTATGCCACAGTATCCCGATCAGACCGGGAAGAAATCTTGCTATTATCGTAGAGTCAGCCGCGGTAAACCACAGACAGAAGCAGATGGGTTATAACGCGGCGCAGGAATTATATAAACGTGTGCAGGAAAATCTTGCGAAAAAAAGATAAAAGATAAGGAAGGAGATCAGGAATTATGAATTATTGTTTCGGCGTTGACATCGGAGGCACAACAGTTAAGATAGGGTTGTTTGAAGAGACGGGAACTATTGTTGAAAAATGGGAGATTCCGACGAATACATTGGCTGATGGAGAGGCAATTTTGCCGGATATTGCATTTTCGTTAAAAACAAAGATAGAAGAGAGAAAACTATCCGAAGAAGACATCCTCGGGATCGGAGTCGGAGTTCCGGCGCCTGTGACGGCAGAAGGAATTGTAAACGGGAGCGCAAATCTCGGATGGAAATATAAAGAAGTGAAAAAGGAAATGGAAGAGCTGACAGGTTTGAAAGCGTACATCGGAAACGATGCGAATGTTGCCGCTCTCGGTGAAATGTGGAAAGGAGGCGGAGCCGGAGAAAAAAATATGATCATGGTAACGCTTGGCACAGGAGTAGGAGGCGGAGTGATCATTGACGGAAAGATGCTCGTCGGCAACAACGGAGCAGGAGGAGAAATCGGACATATCTGCGTAAACTATGAAGAGAACGATCGATGTGGCTGTGGGAATAAAGGGTGTTTGGAACAGTATGCGTCTGCTACGGGAATTGTCCGCCTGGCAGAACAAAAATTAAAAACAGAAAAACGGGAAACGATTCTTAATAAAGCTGCGATTACGGCAAAAGATGTGTTTGATGCCGTAAAGGCAGGCGACGAAGTGGCGGATGAGATTGCGGCTGAGTTTGGAAAATATCTCGGATACGGACTTGCCAATCTTGCGGCAGTCGTGAACCCGGCAGTGTTTGTCATCGGCGGAGGCGTTTCCAAAGCCGGCGAAGTACTGATTCCGTACATAGAGAAACCGTATAAAGAAAGAGCGTTTTTTGCAGATAAAAATGTAAGATTTGTTCTTGCGCAGTTGGGAAATGATGCGGGAATCTGTGGATCTGCCAAGCTCGTGTTAGACGAGAAGAAAAATTGATGTTTTCTTCGTTTGATGTTTGAAATATCTGAAATAAAGAATATATTTTTAAAACAAAAATATTTGAATTGAAATCATTGAAAAAAAACCACAATATAGGATAAAACGATATGGAAAAAATAAGTTTATCCTATGTTGTGGTTTTTTAATTTTTGTTTTTAACAATCAAAATGTAAAAAATAGACAAAAAAAGAATACTTAATACGATAAAAACGGATTAAAATTAAAAAAATGTTGTGTAAACAGACTAAAATCTTTGAAACAAAGAAAAAGTGTTGACTTAAAAGAAATATATGATAAAATATAGACAAATAAAGAAATAAAGTTTCCGGCCGGAAGCTAAAGAGCATGAAAATGCGGGTGACTGAAAAAAGTAAAATTTGAAAAGAAACCCCGGAATACAGAATGGAAAAAGAGGAGAATGAAAAGATGAAAGCATTAGCAAGATATGGAAAAGAATTTGGCGGATATCGTATGATCGACGTTCCGAAACCGACATGCGGTCCGGAAGATATTATTATTGAGATCAAGGCGGCTGCAATCTGCGGAGCAGATATGAAACACTATAAAGTGGATAATGGCTCCGATGAATTCAACTCGATCCGCGGACATGAATTTGCAGGTGAGATCGTAGAAGTTGGCGAGAAAGTAACGGACTGGAAAGTGGGACAAAGAGTTGTGTCTGACAACAGCGCTCATGTATGCGGCGTTTGCCCGGCTTGCGAACAGGGAGATTTTCTCTGCTGTGAAAGCAAAGTAAACTTAGGTCTTGATAATAATACATGGGGCGGCGGATTTTCTAAATACTGTAAAGTTCCGGGAGAGATCCTGAGAATCCATAAACATGCGATCTGGGAGATCCCGGAAAATGTAAAATATGAAGAGGCGGCGGTACTTGATCCGATCTGTAATTCATACAAAGCGATCGCGCAGCAAAGTCATCTCCTTCCGGGACAGGATGTCGTAGTATTCGGAACAGGACCGCTTGGATTATTTGCAGTACAGGTAGCAAGAATTATGGGCGCGGTCAACATCGTTATGGTAGGACTTGACGAGGATGTTCCGGTTCGTTTCCCGGTTGCAAAAGAGCTTGGAGCTACACACTGCGTAAACGGTTCCAAAGAAGATGTAGTAAAAAGATGTACAGAAATCTGCGGAAGAGATAACTTGGGTCTTGTCGTTGAGTGTTCGGGAGCAAACATTGCTTTGAAACAGGCAATCGAGATGCTTCGTCCGAACGGAGAAGTTGTTCGTGTAGGAATGGGATTCAAACCGCTTGAATTTTCAATCAACGACATTACTTCATGGAACAAGAGCATTATCGGACATATGGCATATGACTCCACATCATGGAGAAACGCGATCCGCCTTCTTGCTTCCGGTCAGATCAAAGTACAGCCGATGATCACTCACAGACTTGGACTTTCCGAGTGGGAAAAAGGATTTGAACTGATGGCGAAAAAAGAAGCAATCAAAGTAATCTTTACATATGATTTTGATGACGAGGATTGATGACCGGGGGAGAAGCAATGGAAAAGAAATTAATGCTTGCACCGTCTATGGGTTGTTGTGACTTATATGATTTCGGTCATCAAGTAAAATTTATCGATGAACATGCAGATTTCCTTCATATTGATATAAAGGATGGAAATTATGTAAAAACATTTGGCGTTGGTCCTGATTTTATGACAGTATTGAAAAAAGTTGTAAAAAAACCGATGGATGCACACTTAATGGTAAAACATCCGCAAGATTATATTGAGGCATGTGCTGCAGCCGGAGCAGCTTATATCACTCCGCACACAGATTGCATTGAAAGTGATGCTTTTGTGACGATCAACAAGATTATCTCTCTGGGATGCAAAGCCGGGATTGCCATGAACCCGGCAGCTCCTTTAGAGGCGATTCGATATTACCTTCCCCTTCTGTCGAAAGTAACGATTATGATCGTAGATGCAGGATATGCCGGACAGAAGGTGATCACACAGATGTATGATAAAATACGTACCCTTGCAAAATGGAGAGAAGAGATGAAGCTTGACTTTCTGATCGAGGCAGACGGATCGATGAATGCAGGCGTTTATGCTCCTCTTTATGAAGCAGGTGCAGATATGGTTGTACTCGGACCTCCGGCTCTTTGGAATAAAGATGAGGATATCGAAAAGGCGTGGGCAATCATGGAACAGGAAGTAAAAAGTGAACTCGCCGGAATGTAAAATACAATACAGACAGTTTCATGTACATAGAAAAAGAGGCTGTCACAAAGAATGAGAAAAGAAAGGGAATTAATTATGGAAACAAGAAAAAGCGCAAATATCGGCGCAAGACTCGATCGCCTTCCGAATTCGGGATGGCATATTAAAATGTGGCTTGTTACAGCATTTGCCTTGTTGGTGTGCTGGTCAAACGGAATAGGAGGATCGGTTCAGAATATTTTGCTTAACGAGCTTCATTGGTTAGAACCGGGTACAAAACTCCTTGCAATGTGGGGAACAACTTATACGGCAGGACAGCTTTTCGGAGCGCTTGTCGGAGGTCCTATCGGAGATAAAATAGGACGTAAAAAAAGTATTCTTTTATATGAAATTATCCATATTATCGCCATGATCGGCGGCGCGATCGCACCGAACATTTATGTATTGTATGTATTCAGACTTGTACAGGGATTTGGACTCGGAGCGCTTCTCGTAGTTCTGTTTGCAGGATTTACAGAGTATGTGCCGGGAAGAAACCGTGGTGTATGGTCAAGCCGTAACTCCTTTATCGGAAACTGGGCTCACCCGATCTGTAACGGAATTGCATTTTTGATCGTGACAACAGGAATCAGCTATAATATGAACTGGAGAATCCAGTATATGA
>OGXE01002724.1_pt1 | contig 12794 bp, 10 predicted proteins | sample 1576181 | NCBI WGS metagenome assembly OGXE01 (sample SAMEA3541478, study PRJEB24748) | human gut metagenome | biome: human gut; feature: human-associated habitat; material: faeces | place: China | collected 2012 | reverse complement strand
AAGTTTTGGACTACTCAGTGGAAAGGAATAACATCATTTCCAGGGGGGCGTCGGCCAGGATGTGGACGCTGTTCTACCCCGGCGCGATCAACATGCGCAAATACTATGACAAGTACACCGCCGGCGGCTTCTACATCGACCAGAGCTGGCGGCCGAACGACGGCATGGTCAACACCGTGTCCGCCTTCTACCCCATCCACAGCGACGGCACCTGCCTGACGCGCGACGGCAGGCAGGGCTGGACGAATTACGACGGCTACTCCAACATCCATTTCAAGCCCGGCATCTGGTATGTCATGCCCGTGCAGTCATTTGACCACATCCAGTTCGTCGGCGGTATGCTCAACGGCAGCCTTGTCAAGACGCACGCGCTCTACCGCGGCGTCATGGAGGATATCTACAACACCTATACCACCGCGCCGAGCGGCGGCAGCTTCCCGTTCACGGACGTGGCCGAGAGCCGCTGGAGCTATCCGTACATCCGGGAGATGTATGAAGCCGGCGTGATCGACGGCATGACGCCGACGACCTTCGAGCCGGCCGGCAATGTCACGCGCGCGCAGTTTGTGAAGATGCTTGCCCTGCTGCAGAGCGCGGACGTGTCCGCCTATGCGTCCGGCCCATTCACCGACGTGCCGGGCGACGCCTGGTATGCGCGCTACGTCAACTGGGCGGCCGCGAACGCGATCGTCAACGGCACGAGCGAGACGACCTTCGATCCGAACGCGGCGATCTCGCGGCAGGATATGGCCGTCATGCTCTACCGTTATGCGCAGCAGTACGGCATCGTGCTTCCGGAGCAGACCGCAGCCCCGTTCACGGACGAGGGCAGCGTCGCGGCCTACGCCCTGCCCGCCGTGCAGGCGCTGCACCGCGCCGGCGTCATCAACGGTATGCCGGACGGCAGCTTCCGCCCCTACGACACCGCGACCCGCGAGCAGGCCTGCGCCGTGCTGTGCGCGCTCTGAGCCCCAGAACGCAAACGTCTCCCGGCTTCGGCCGGGGGACGTTTTTTGCATTTGTGCACAGCTGTCCGCGCGGTTGTGCGACAGATGCGGCCGTGTGTCCAAAAACCTCACATACAGCCGAATCTGATACAAAATCTTCTGCGTTCCCCGGATTGCAAACCGGTGCGGTTGGAATTATAATACTCAAAAAATAAATGCGCGCTGCGGCGCGCCGGAAAGGAATGTACGCAATACCATGAAAAAGAGCAAGAAGTTTCTGTGTCTGCTGCTCGCGCTGGTGATGGCCGGAAGCCTGCTGCTTCTGCCGGCCGCCGCCGCAAACACGCAGCAGTCCGGTGCCGAACGCTACCCGACCGTTTACGTCCACGGCCTGATGGGTTGGGGCGCACGCGACCAGATCTACGCCGTGACTCCGTACTGGGGCCTGACGAGCGACCTGATGCCGTACCTGACGGGCAAGGGCTATGAGAGCTATGCCGCCTCCGTCGGCCCGCTCTCGAGCGCGTGGGACCGCGCGTGCGAGCTGTACGCGCAGCTCGTCGGTGCGCGCACGGACTACGGCGTCAAGCACGCGCAGGACTTCGGCCACGAGCGCTACGGCATCGACTATGAGACGCCGCTGTTTGAAGGCTGGGGCACACAGCGCGCCGTGAACCTCGTCGGCCACAGCTTCGGCGGCGCGACGACGCGCCTGTTCCTCGAGATCCTTACCAACGGCTGCCCGGAGGAGGTCGCTGCGGCCAAAGCCGCCGGTGCGGAGCCGAGCCCGTTTTTCCTCGGCGGCAAGGGCAGCTGGGTCCACTCGCTGACCGCCATCGCCGCGCCGCACAACGGCACAACGTTCATTGAGGCCAACAGCGATTTCACGAAGCTCGCCGCCAACCTGGCCACAGGCGCCGCCAAGGCGCTGGGCCTGTCGTCGCTCAAGGGCGTGTACGACTTCCAGCTCGACCAGTTCGGCATCCGCAAGGACGACAACGAGACATTTGCCCAGGCGCTTGACCGCGTGCTGAGATCCGACTTTTTGTCGCACAACGACAACGCCTTCCTCGACCTGACGATCGACAAATCGCTCGAGATCAACAAGGGCATCGAGATCCAGCCGAACGTCTACTATTTCTCCTACGCGGGCGACCAGACCTCGACCGATCCGCTCACCGGCAACCACTACCCCACCGTGTCGGCCATCCCGTCGAACGGTATGTCCGCGCTGATGATGCCCGGCTCGATCAACATGGGCAAGTACTGCGACAAGTACACCGCCGGCGGCATCTACATCGACCGGAGCTGGCTGCCGAACGACGGCCTTGTCAACACCGTGTCCGCGCTCTACCCGACCACGACGGACAAAAACACCACCGAGTGCCTCAAGCGCGACGGTACGCAGGGCTGGATTCACTATGACGGCTATTCCGACATCACCTTCCGGCCCGGCATCTGGTACGTCATGCCCGTCACGCGCGCCGACCATATGCAGTTCGTCGGCGGCATCGCCAACAAGAGCGTCATCGAGACGCACCTGTTCTATCGAAACCTGATGGACGATATCTACGGCACCTACGGCTCCGGGCAGCCGGAGGAGCAGCCCTTCCCGTTCACGGACGTGGCGGCCAGCCGCTGGAGCTATTCGTATATCAGGCAGCTCTATGAAGCCGGCGTGATCGACGGCATGACCCCGACGACCTTCGTCCCGACCGGCGACGTCACGCGCGCCCAGTTCGTGAAGATGCTCGCCAGACTGCAGGGCGCGGACGTCTCCGAATACCGGAGTGCCGGGTTTGAGGACGTGCCGGCCGACGCATGGTATGCGCCCTACGTCAACTGGGCAGCTGCCAACGGCATCGTCTACGGCATTTCGAGCACCGAATTTGCGCCGAACGCCGACATCTCGCGCCAGGACATGGCCGTGATGCTCGACCGCTATGCGCAGCAGTCCGGCATCGTGCTCGGCACGGACAATGCGGCCGTGACGTTCACGGATGAAGCCGACATTGCCGCCTATGCACTGCCCGCCGTGCAGGCGCTGCAGCGTGCCGGCGTCATCAACGGCATGCCCGACGGCAGCTTCTGCCCGCGCGGCAGCGCGACCCGCGAGCAGGCGTGCGCCATGCTCTGCCGGCTCTGAAGGACAAAACAAGACAACAAAAGGACGCATCCGAATGGATGCGTCCTTCCGCTTGGATAACAGGAAGAGAAAGCAAAATCAGAAAGAGAAAGCAAAAAGCGATGTCGGATCAGGGGTGCGGCTTGCCCTCGCGGTAGTTTTTCATGACGTCGCGGAACAGCTCGCCGCTGGTCGGCGGCGTCCAGATGATGGCGTTAGCGCCGGCGCGGATGGTGGCGCGGATGCTCTCGTCATCCGCTCCGCCGGTCGCAAGGATGGGGTAGTCCGGGAAACGCTCGCGGATCTCGGCCACGATCTCCGGCGTCTGCGCGCCGGCGGCTACGTTCAGGATCGCGGCGCCGTCCTCGATGCGGTGGCGGTAGTTCGTGTCGGCATTGGCCACCGTGACCACGACCGGCACGTCGACGCTGCTGCGGATGCGGTTGAGGATGCGGCCCGGCGTCGGCGCGTTGACGACGACCCCGGTCGCGCCCTGCATCTCGGCGTACATGGCGAGGTTCACGACGCGCTTGCCCGTCGTCAGCCCGCCGCCGACACCGACGAACACCGGCAGGTCGCTCGCCATGAGCAGCGCCTGCGTGATGACCGGCTGCGGCGTGAACGGGTAGACCGCAAACACCGCGTCGGCGTTGACATTGCGGATGATGGCCAGGTCGGTCGAGAACACCAGCGACTTGATGCGCTTGCCGAACACCATGACGCCGCTGCACTCGTCGATCACGCTCGGTACGCGCAGCGCAAACTGGCGCAGCGTGCCGTCGATCGGCGCAGGCATCTGCGGGGCGACGTGCACGTCGCCCGGCGTCGTCACCTGGCGGTCCGCGGCGGAGGCCGCATCGTCGCCCACACCGCCGAGCTGCAGCGGTTCATTGTCCGCTGCGGGGTACGTCAGGACCTCCGGGTCCTCGGTCATATCAAAAATGAGATCACGATCTTTGCTCATAGCGATACCTCCTTGTCGTTTTTGGGGGAGTATGTCTTGACTTTTGCGGCCGGTTGTGCTTTACTGAGGGGCAGAAAAGCTTGATTCGGCCTGTAGTAAGAAACCAAAGTTTCGTTTTTGATTAACGTAACTTTGGTATAAACCATTTCTACGGGTTTGTCAAGCCTTTTTCCGAAAAAAGTTTGAAAAAATTTGCTTTACGGAATGGGAGGTCATTTTCATGGGCAAAGACAACGACGAGGCCGCCGGCGGTTTCGGCAGCGTGTTCCGTGACCGGCTGACCTATCTGATGAACGGCAACAACGTGTACGGCAAGCCCGTCAACACGCAGGAGCTGGCCGATGAGATCGCCATCAGCCGCCCAGCCGTGCGCAAGTATCTCAAGCCGAACGACCGGCGCGAGGTCACGGTGCCGTCGGCACTGGTCGTGAGCCGCATCGCGCGGTATTTCCGCACGACGCCGAACTTCCTGCTCGGCTTTGACGAGGCGGCCGACGACGCCGATGCGCAGCGCGCCGGCGAGAGCGACGTCTACAGCTCCCTCGGCCTGAGCCAGGAGGCCATCGACGGCCTGCACCGCCTGCATGCACAGGCGGTCACAGACCCGAAGGCCGCCGAATTGCAGCGCCTGCTCGACAAGCTCATCTGCAGCTATGCACACGAGGCGGACAAGCTGCTGTGATCCGACACGACAGACACCCCCGGACGGAGTTTTTTCTCCGTCCGGGGGTGTCTGCATACTATATTCTCTAAAAATATATGAACAAACGGCCGCGCAGGTTGACCTGACCGGGAAAAAAGCGTATGATGGAGTGTAACTATCCTGAGAGAAAAAGAGGAAAAACTATGCAACCGATATCGTCGCAGGAAGCGGCCTGTCCGCACTGGCTGCCCGGCGTGCTTGTCGGCCTGTGCGCGGCGCAGCCGCTGCTGGACGTGCTGTCGTTCTGGACGCAGGATCTGGCCTGGGGCAGCAAGCTGACGCTGTCGCTGCGCCTGCTGATCTTTCTCGGCGTCATGCTCACGGGCTTCGTGCTCTCGGAACGCCGGCGCTTTTACTGGATCGCCGCTGCCGTGTGCGCCGCACTCTATGCGGGGCACGTACTGGCGTGCCTGCGCGCCAACGCTCCATTCACGACCGCGAACCTGATCTCCGACGCGACCAACTTCATCCGCTTCGCGCAGCTGCCGCTGTTTACGATCGCTTTTATCACATTCCTGCGCTGCTGCCGGCAAGGTTTTGCCAGCCTGGAGCGCGGGATCACCATCGCCTTCTGGATCATCGCCGCCGTCGCGCTGCTCAGCGCACTGACCGGCACAAATCCCTATACGTATCCGGACAAGCGCATCGGCCTGTGCGGGTGGTTTTACTTTGCCAACAGCCAGAGCGCGATTTTGTCGATGCTCGTGCCGCTCGCGCTGTGTCCGGCACTGCGCAGCGGGCAGATCCGGCGCTGGCTGCCCATCGCCGTCGTCGGCTTCGCGGAACTATTCTGCTTTGCGACACGTCTGGCCTATATGTCCCTGTTCGTGACGACGATCGGCATGGTCATCACGCTTGCGCTCACAAAGCGCGGCAGCGCAAAGGTCTGCGCCGTGCTGCTGCTGTGTGCCGCCGTCTGCGCGGCGGGCTACACCGTGTCCCCCATGCACCGCAACCAGCAGGCCGTTGCGGCCAACGCCGTGCGCAAGCAGGAGAACATCGACCGGCTGGTCGCGCAGGGCAAGGCGGAATTCGGGGATCAGGGGTATGCCTACCTCACCTACGCCTATGACGAGTACCTCGGCGGGACTGTCGAGCGCTACGGACTCGAGGCCACGGCGGAAATGTACGGATACTCCACCAAAGCTGCCGACATCACGAATGTCCGCACGATCAAGATCAACTACTGCCGCCTGATGCTGAACACCGAGCCGCTTACCAGCCGCCTGTTCGGCCTGAGCTACGACGAGATGACCTACCATGGGTACTGCTATGACGTGGAAAATGACTTCCACGGCATCGCGTATCTGTACGGCTGGGCGGGGCTTGCGTGCCTGTTGGCTTTTCTGGGGTATTTCCTGGTCATCATCGTGTGCGCGCTCATCCGCAATGCCAGGCGTTACTTCACGGTCGAGGCCGGCGCCTGCGGCGTTGCGCTGTGCACCGCCCTCGCCCACATTTATAACACCGCCGGCGTACTGCGCCGCCCAAATGCATCTTTTTATCTCTGCCTGATTCTGGCATCCATCTGGTACCTGATCTATATCAGAGATTACGACGACTCAAAGGAGAACTGATATGTCCGAAGAAAAACACTCCCTGCGCGAGCGGCTCGCGCCGATGCTGCCGAAGTTTCTGATGATCCTTCTGATCCTGCAGCCGCTGATGGACATCCTATCCTTCTGGACGGACCGGCTCGGTATGAGCAATACGATCACGCTGCTGCTGCGCTTCGCCGTGTTCGCCGTTGTGTGCGTGCTCGGGTTTGTGACCTCGTCGCGCAAGAAGGTCTACGGCATCGCCATCGCCGCCTGTGCCTTCCTGCTCGTCGGACACTGCATCTCCTGCTTCATCGTCGGCTATGAGCGCATCGTCTATGACCTGACCAACTTTGTGCGCGTCGTGCAGATGCCGCTGTTCGTGCTGTGCTTCATCTCGTTTCTGCGGGCAAACGAAAAGTGCTACCGCGCGTTTGAGACCGGCCTGATGCTCGACTTCTGGATCATCACGGCCTCGGTCGTCGTGAGCGTGCTCACACACACCTCCTCGGCGACCTATCAGTCCACCAACGTTGGCATTCTCGGCTGGTACTCGTTCGGCAATGCACAGAGCGCGATCATGAGCATTCTCGCGCCCATCGTCATCCTGCTGTGCTACCGCAGAAAGAACTTCCTGCTGTTCACGGTCACGAGCGTCGCCGCGCTGGCGCAGCTCTATCTCATGGGCACGCGTCTGGCATTCTTCTCGATCGCCGTGGCCGCGCTGGGCGTGCCGGTCGTGCTGGTGCTGACTGGCAAGGCCCGCACCTCCAAGCGCTACATTGCCGTGCTGGTGCTCATCCTCGCCGCGTGCTGCGCGACCTACAAGCAGTCGCCCATGTATATCAACCAGAACCGCTACAACGAGGCCATGAGCTACAAGCAGAACGACGCCGAACGCATGATCCAGCGTGCCGAGGGCAACAAAACCGGCACTTCCACCGTCACGCCCGAAGAGCGCTACCACGCCCTGTGCACGATCTATAACTTCTACTCCCCGAACATGTGCCAGCGCTTCGGCACGGCGCGCGTCATGTCCGCCTACGGCTATTCCGATCAGGTCACGGACATCACAGCGACCCGTCACCGCAAGATCGTCTTCTGTGAGATGCTGCTCGACGAGCAGCCGTTCACTTCCCGCCTGTTCGGCATGGAGCTCGGCCGCATGGCCTTTGACGGCGAGATTTATGACGTGGAGAACGATTTTCACGGCATCTGCTTCCTCTACGGCTGGGTAGGTCTGGCCATGATGGTCGCCTTCATCGGTTATTTCCTGTACCTGATCGTCAAGTGCCTGATCAAGGATTTCCGCAAATACTTCACGGTGGAGGCCGGTGCCTTCGGCATCGGGCTGTGCCTGTGTCTGGTGTACGCCTACTTCACTGCCGGCGTGCTGCGGCGGCCGAACGCCTCGATCTACATGTCGGTGCTGCTGGCCGTGGTCTATTACCTGACGCAGATGCGCAGTGAACAGCCGGACGCCCTGCCGGACGGAGAGGAGAAACGCACATGATTTTCAGTGTTGTCATCCCGGTCTACAACGTCAAGGACTACCTGCCCAAGTGCATCGACTCCGTGCTGGCGCAGGATTTTGAAGACTACGAGGTCATCCTCATCGACGACGGCTCGACCGACGGCGAGAGCGGCGCGATCTGCGACCGCTATGCTGCGGCGCACCCGGAGCGCATCCGCGCCATCCACAAGCCGAACGGCGGCGTGGGTGAGGCGCGCAACGTCGGCATCGAGGCGGCGCAGGGCGAGTACCTGATCTTCATCGACAGTGACGACTACATCGCCCCCGACATGTTCCGCGTTCTTGCCGACGCCGTCGCCCGCTTCGGCAGCGACATCATTGGCTTCGGCGCGGCGCTGGAAGCAAACGGCGTCGTGGTCAAGGAGCTCGTGGATCCCCTGCCGACCGACCGCACCTTCACCCTTGCCGACACGCCCGAGCTGATGCAGACAATGCCCTCTCCCTGGAGCCGCATCTGGCGGCGCAGCCTGTTTCTGGATTCCGGCGTGCGCTACCCGGCGCGCATCTGGTACGAGGATCTGTGCACGTCCGTGAAGCTGCTGGCATTGGCCAAAAGCGCCGCCTTCGTGCCGGACATCCTGTATTACTACGTTGACCGCACCAACTCCATCACGCGCAACACGAACACGGCGCGCAACGCCGAGCTGTTCACAGCCTTTGACAACCTGCTCGACTGGTACCGCGAAAACGGCCTGTTCGAGCGCTACTACAACGAGCTGTCGCGCCTGGCGGTAGATCACGTGCTGCTCGCGGCCTCGGTGCGCGTGCTGCGCGTGGACCCGGAGAGCGAACTGCTCGGCCGCTTTCAGGACTATGTGCAGACGCAGTTCCCGGACTATCTCGACAATCCCCTGCTTGCGCAGCTCTCCCGCAGCCACAAGCTGATCCTGCGCCTGCTGCGGCAGCGCAAATACCGCACCGTGCGGGCACTTTTTGCCGCCAAGGACAAGCTCGGCTGAGCGCCCGGACTGGAGGAAGCTATGAAATTCAGTGTCATCATCCCGGTCTACAACAGCTGGGAATACCTGCGCGAAGGCGTGGACTCCGTGCTGGGGCAGACCGGCGCGGACTTTGAGATCCTGCTCGTGGACGACGGCTCGACCGACGGCGAGAGCGGCGCGCTATGCGACACGCTCGCGCGCGAACATCCGGACTGCATCCGCGTGCTGCACAAGCCCAACGGCGGCGCAGGCGACGCGCGCAACGTGGCGCTCCCGCTCGCGCAGGGCGAGTATGTGCTGTTTCTTGACAGCGACGACACCTACACACCGGACGCCTTCGCCGTATTGCGCGCAGCACTGGACGAGACGCAGGCCGACGTGTGCTATTTCGGTCTGCGCATGACCGGCGACAACGACGGCGCGGTGTTCACCGACGACCTGCCGCTGCATATGCCGCTGACGCTTCAGGAGACCCCCGCCCTGCTGCTCAACCGCCCGTCAGCCTGCATCGCGGCCTGGCGGCGCACCCTGTTCACGGATACGGACATCCGCTTTCGCGCCCGCGGCTGGGGTGAGGATCTGTGCATGACACGCAAGATGCTCACGGCTGCAAAGTCCGTTGTGATCCTGCCGGATGTGCTCTACCTCTACCGGCAGCACGAGGGCTCCGTGACCAAGCGCGCGCTCGACGCCAACGCCGAAATCATGGACGCGATCGACGACGTGCTGACGTGGTATCAGGCACGCGGCCTGTTCGAGCAGTATGAAAACGAGCTCGGCAAGCTCTGCGTGGACAATGTGCTCTACGATGCGTCCGTGCGCATTCTCAAGGCGCAGAGCGCGCACCCACTGCTGCCGCAGCTGCTGGACTTTACCGCCGCGCGCTTCCCCGACTACCGGCACAACCCCTATCTGAAAGGCTATCCGGCGCGCAAGAAGCTGGTGCTGTCCCTGCTCGGGAAGAAGCAGTACCGGGCGGTGCACATGCTGTTCGCCGCCGCCGGACACTGACACTATGAAGCATCACAATCAACTGCGTTCCGGCTCTCTGCTCACGTATGTGCAGATGACGCTCAACATCATCGTCTCGGTCGCCTACACGCCGTTCATGCTGCGCATTCTCGGCAAGAGCGAGTACGGCCTGTACTCCACCGTCGCCTCGACGATCGCCATTTTGTCGGTGCTCAGTCTCGGCTTCGGCGGCAGCTACGTGCGCTATTACATCCTCTACCGCAAGGAAAAGGCGGACGATAAGATCGCGCGGCTCAACGGCCTGTTCCTGATCGTGTTTTCCGTCATCGGGCTCGTTGCGCTCGCGTGCGGACTGTACCTGACGTTCCATCTGGAGATGGTGTTCAAGACCGGCCTGACGGACGCCGAGTACCACACGGCGCGCATCCTCATGCTGCTGCTGACGGCGAACCTCGCCGTGAGCTTCCCGATGAGCGTGTTCAGCAACATCATCAGCGCGCAGGAGCAGTTCGTGTTCCTGAAGGCGACGGAGATCCTGCGCACGGTCGTGTCCCCGCTCGTGACGCTGCCGGTGCTGCTGGCGGGCTACGGCTCGATCGGCATGGTCGTCGTCACGGTGACGATCTCGGTATTCGTGGACGTGCTGCGGCTGATCTACTGCTTCGGCAAGCTGCACATTTGGGTCTCGTTCCGGAACTTTGACGGCGCCGTGCTCAAGGACATTGCTGTGTTCTCTGGCTTCATCGCCATCAACATGGTCGTCGACCAGGTCAACAACAACCTCGACAAGCTCATCATCACGCGCTACTGCGGCACGGCCGCCACGGCGGTCTACGCCGTCGGCCAGCAGCTGCACACGTACTTCATCTCGTTTTCGACGGCGGTGTCGTCCGTGTTCACGCCGCGCATCCACCAGCTCGTGCAGGACAACAAGGACGACAAAGCGCGCCTGCGCACCGTGCTCACGGAGCTGTTCGTGCGCGTGGGGCGCATCCAGTTTCTGATCCTGTCGCTCGTGTGCACGGGCATCATCTTCTTTGGCAAGCCGTTTATCTATTTCTGGGCCGGACCGGGCTATGACGATGCGTATATCATTGTGCTGCTGCTCATCATCCCCGGCATGGTGCCGCTGACGCAAAACCTCGGCATCGAGATGCAGCGCGCGCAGAATCTGCACAAGTACCGCTCGATCATCTACGGGGCGATGGCCATCGGCAACCTCGCCATCAGCATCTGGCTGTGCCAGTACCTCGGCGCGATTGGCTGCGCGATCGGCACGGCCGTCGCCGTCGCGCTGGCAAACGGGCTCGTGATGAACATCTTCTATCAGCGGCGGCTGAACATCGACGTGACCGTGTTCTGGAAAAATATCGGGCGCATGGCGCTCGGCCTGCTGCCGCCCGCCGCGTGCGGCGTGCTGATGATGCTGTTTGTAAACCTCTACAGCATTCCGATGCTGCTCGGCGGCATCATCGTCTACACAGCGATCTACTGTGCCTCCGTGTGGCTGCTGTCCATGAACGGATATGAAAAGGCCCTTGTCGGCGGCATGGTGCGAAAGGTGCTGAGAAAATGAAACAACGCTTGAAACGTCTGCTCGTGCGGCTGCTGAGCCTGCTGCCCGGCAAGCCGGTCATCCTGCTCGAGAGCGCGCCGCCCCTCGGTGACAACACCGGCGCCCTGTACCGGACGCTGCTGGCCCAGGGCTGGAACGACCGATACCGGCTCGTGTGGGTCGTGCCGGATCCGGCCGCTTTTCGGAACGTACATGAAAAGAACGTGTCCTTTGCCGGCACGCGGGGAACATGGGCGCTGCTGCGGCTGTTCTGGCTGCGCGCCCGCGCCGCTGCCATCGTGGACTGCAACGGCCAGCTCCAGAAGCTCCGGCCGGAGACCGTGCATCTGTACCTGACGCACGGCAGCCCGCTCAAGAGCGTGCACGACTACTATTTCTGCGACCCGACGACCGACTGGGCGCTGAGTCAGGCCCCGTTTTTTGACGCCGTGAACAGCTACGAATTCCACATCCCGCCGGAAAAGCTCGTCACGCTCGGCTTCCCGCGCAACGACGACCTGTTCACGCACAAATGCGACCTGAAGGACATCTTCGGCGCGGAGTTTGACCGCTTCGTCGTCTGGTATCCCACGTACCGCCAGCACAAGAACAACCTCATTGCGACGACGGACATCTCCGTCCCCGTCATCCATGACCCGGCGGCGGCCGCGGCCGTGAACGAGGCCGCGCGGGCGACGAACACGCTCGTGATCGTCAAGCCCCACCCGGCGCAGGACCTGTCGCACATCCGCGCGCTGGAGCTGAGCCACCTCCGCTTCATCGACGACGGGCTCTTCGCCGCGCACGGCATCACGTCCTACGAATTTCTCGCCTGCACGGATGCCCTCATCACGGACTATTCCTCCGTGCTGTTTGACTATCTGCTCACGGGCACCATTTTTACAGATGTTTACGGGAAATGCACAGATCGTGGACTATGGTGTGCGTTATTCAAGAATTGCATTTTTATTTGCCACGGCATTGTCATGGCAGCTGGTATTTGAGAAGACATTTCAGGCGGTCGGCCGTATGGTAGAGTCGATGACCTGTATGATGTCAGGTGCGGTCATCAACATTATCCTGGATCCGGTCATGATCTTCGGACTCGGACCATTCCCGAAGATGGGAATCGAAGGAGCCGCACTTGCAACAGGAATCGGACAGGCAGCAGCGGCACTGCTGTATCTGATCCTTTATATCGCGAATCCGCTTCCGGTGAAATACAGAAAGAAATATCTAAAGGTGGACCTTAGATTATGGAAGAAGTTATACGGGATCGGAATTCCGGCAAGTCTGAACCTGGCACTTCCGTCACTGTTGATCTCTGTATTGAATGTAATACTTACAGGCTATGGGGAAGTCTATGTATTCGTTCTCGGAGTCTATTATAAGCTGCAGACCTTCCTGTACCTTCCGGCAAATGGAATCGTGCAGGGAATGCGTCCGCTTCTCGGATATAATTACGGAGCGGGAGAGCATAAGCGTGTACATAAGATCTTTCGGGATGGCCTGATC
>OGXE01002709.1_pt1 | contig 12865 bp, 11 predicted proteins | sample 1576181 | NCBI WGS metagenome assembly OGXE01 (sample SAMEA3541478, study PRJEB24748) | human gut metagenome | biome: human gut; feature: human-associated habitat; material: faeces | place: China | collected 2012 | reverse complement strand
TGGTCTCATGCCAATGGGATGAAAGACATCATCTGGTACACTCCAACTCGCCAGGCAGATGGTTCATATACTGTAACAGCCAAAGCAAGCGATCACGAAAACGCTGATGGCAAGTATGAAGCGCAAGTTTTCTATGTGGACGCTCAAGGCCAAAACAAGTTTGTCAAGAAAGCCTTTATTGATTACAAAAATCAATCTCGTCCAACCGGCACTCTCTTGATCCAAAACAACAACAAGGATACAGGAACATTTGATGTCATCATCAAGGATGTCTACAGCCCTAAAGGGGTGCAGACTGTGCAAGTTCCTACTTGGTCTGATAAGGACGGCCAAGACGATATTCGCTGGTATGAAGCAACACGCCAAGCGAACGGAGATTACAAGGTATCGGTCAAAGCGAGCGATCACAAGAACTCTACTGGTAAGTACCATGTTCACCTCTATTACATTCAAAATGATGGATCTCGGATTGGTATTGGTACCACAACAACAGACGTAGAAGTTAGAAATGCCATGACCAAGACGCAAGCTTCTATTAAGAATGTTAATGCAACGAACGGGACTTATACAGTAGCTGTAGATCAAGCACCTCAGGGACGTCAGATTAAGAATATTCGTGTCGCAGCTTGGTCTAAAGCGCATCAAGAAAATCTTTACTGGTATTCCGCAACGCCGACAGGTATGCACACAGAGATCACTGTCTCTGCCAATAATCACGGTAATGAAGCGGGCAACTATACCACTCACGTCTATGTAGACTACAAAGATGGGGGAGTTGAAGGCTTTAACCTCGGTCAGACATCCTTGTCTCCACGAAATCAAAAGGTGAATCCACAAACAACCTATTATTCTCAACGGGATCCTCGTTGGGCTGGGAAATATTACGGTGTGAGCAATGTCGATCAGTCAGGTTGTGTGCCAACCTCTCTTGCTATGACCTTTACAGATATCCTAGGTAGAACTGTTTTGCCCACAACAGTAGCTGATTATCTCTATAACAATACTGATTCATTCAACAAAGGTGAAGCAGGAACAGATTCTGATGGGATTGTAGCTGCCACTCGTAACTGGGGCTTGAAGAGCCAATTGATTAATGGAGCTGGAGGCATTGCAGAAGCCCTCATGGCTGGCAAGCATGTACTTGCTGCAGTAGGTAATAGCCAATTTACTAGTGATCCTTATACTCATGAATTGGTCTTGCATGGTTATGACAATGGAAGAACCTATGTTCGCGATCCATATAATAGCGGCAACAACGGCTGGTACTCCATCAATTATCTTCACTCTATTAAGAGTAAGGACCCGATGGATAACAAGCTTGGAGCACCTTTCTTCTCAATTTTTGCATAAGCTAATCAGAAGGCCAATCTGGCCTTCTGTTTTCTTTAAAAATAGGATTCTTCTCATGATATTGTTTCTTGATCCGGCGGTTTGTGCTATAATACTACTATGTGGGTACAACCGTATAAAAAATTGTAAGGAAGATACATGAAAAAGAAAGATCTTATTTTTTATGCTGGGACAGCCGTTTTGTTGGCTTTTTCGACACAACAAGTCAAAGCCGATGAGCAACATGCGTCTGATCAAACACCAGAAAATACATCAGCTATCGTTGCAACAACAACTTCATCAGAAGCACAGAATACCGCGAGCGAAGAAGTGGGAGTTGAGAAAGGTATTCAGACAGAAAATACCGTTGCAACAGAGGCAGCACCTGTCACACCGACTCTTAGCAATAACCAGTCTTCTGACAAGGGCACTAGCGACAAGGTTGTATCAGAGCAACCAGCACCAGCTGTGGTAGCTAGTCGTGCACCATATGGCGCACGCGCACGAGTGGTAGCAGCAAGAAATGAGAGTGTTCCTCAACAGGAATCTCCGGTTTCCGCAGATTTGACTATTGCAAAATCAGAGTCAGACGGCACCTTTACCATTACGGCTAAGAATCTTCAAGGCTTGGATGGTTATGAAGAAGTGAAGATTCCATTCTGGTCTCATGCCAATGGGATGAAAGACATCATCTGGTACACTCCAACTCGCCAGGTAGACGGTTCATATACTGTAACAGCCAAAGCTAGTGACCACGAAAACGCTGATGGTCAGTATGAAGCGCAAGTCTTCTATGTGGATGCCAAAGGACAAAACAAGTTTGTCAAGAAAGACTTTATTGATTTCAAAAATCAATCACGTCCAACTGCTAGTCTCTTAATCCAAAACAACAACAAGGATGCGGGTACCTTTGATGTCATCATCAAGGATGTCTATAGCCCTAAAGGTGTGCGGACTGTGCAAGTCCCAACTTGGTCTGATAAGGATGGCCAAGACGATATTCGCTGGTATGAAGCGACTCGTCAATCAAATGGAGACTACAAGGTATCGGTCAAAGCGAGCGATCATAAAAACTCTACTGGTAAGTACCATATTCACCTTTACTATATTCAAAATGATGGTTCTCGTGTGGGTGTCGGTTCAACGACTACAGAAGTTGAATTCCGAAATGCTCAGACGAAGACACAAACAGGGATCAAGAATGTCAATTCTGGTGCTGGAACCTATACGGTAACGGTGGATCAAGCGCCTCAGGGCCGTCGGATTAAGAACATCCGTGTCGCAGCCTGGTCTCAAGCGCACCAAGAAAATCTTTTCTGGTATTCAACAGCACCTTCTGGAATGCATACAGAAGTGCAGGTCTCTGCAGCCAATCACCAGTACCAATCAGGTAACTATACCACTCACGTCTATGTGGATTATGTCGATGGTGGCGTTGAAGGCTTTAACCTTGGTCAAACAGCCCTTCATCCCCGTGCGACAGTAGATCAAACTGCTTTTAGTCCTCGTGTAACGAATGGACAACGGGACCGTGTCTTACGGGCAGCAGCTAGTCTAGTAGGCGTTCGTGGCGGAACTGCAGCTCACCAACAATTGGTCAATGATTATAACAGTGTCAAACCACTTCCAGTTGGTTATGCAGTGAAGACGACCGATGACTGGTGTGATATCTTTGTCACAACAGTCTTCCAGCGGGAAGGTTTGAGCGGTTTGATTGGCCGTGAATGTGGAGTCGAACGTCACATCCAGATCTTCAAACGCTTGGGCATCTGGAATGAAGATGGTACCACTACACCAAAAGCAGGGGACATCATCACCTTTAACTGGGATCAAAATAGCCAACAAAACAATGGCTTTGCGGATCACATCGGAATTGTTGAGAGCGTCTCAAATGGGATCATTCATACCATTGAAGGAAACTCCAACAACCAAGTCCGTCGCAATACCTACCGAATCGGACATGGCAATATTCGTGGATTTGCAACCCCACGCTATCAATAAAAAAAAAGAAGCCGCAGGCTTCTTTTCTTATTTTTTCAACCCTTCTTCGAAACTCTTGGAAGGGGCCTCGACTTGGATGGTTTCAAGGGTTAATGGATTGGTGAAGGTCAAGCGGTGAGCATGGAGCATGAGTCGCTCTCCGCGTGCAGGGTTATAGAGAGGGTCCCCGACAATCGGGTGCCCATGATGGGAGAGATGCACCCGGATCTGATGAGTACGCCCCGTCTTGAGCTGGCATTTGATCAGGCTGTTTCGCCCGATTTTTTTCAGTTGCGTCACCTGAGTTTCTGCGTACTGTCCCTTGCGTGGATCGACCAGGCGCTTGCGCCGATCGTGGCGATCGCGTCCGATTTTATCCTTGTAGACGATGGTTTTTTGTGCTAAGCTGCCTTGGATCAAGGCCCAGTACTCGCGTTGGATGTTTTTATCTTCTAAAATGCGGTTGAGAATGGGCAGGATAAAAGGATTTTTAGCAAATAAAATCGCTCCGCTGGTTTCCTTATCTAGGCGGTGCACGACGTAGCAGGTGGATCCAACATAGCTGGAAACATGGTTGAGAAGAGCAATTTCTGTCGGCTCATTGGCATGGGTTTTCATACCTTCAAGCTTATTGACGATGATGACATGCTCATCCTGATAGAGCTCTTCGACCAGACTCGGGTCTCCGGCTAGGAGCTCTTTTTCAGGGTAATCGTCCGCGTCAAAGATCAGCTGGATCTGGTCTCCTTTTTGAACGGGGCTCTGCCAGTTGATGGTCTCGCCATTGACCAAGACGTGCTTCTTGGTTCGTAAAAAATGCCGGATCTTACGGGGAATGAGGAAGTAGTCCTCAAGCAACTCTTTCACAGTCATCTGGGGAAAGGATTGTGGAATAGTAAATTGATAGTTCATGACCCTATTGTAGCAAAATCTAAGCTTAAAGAAAACTAAATGGGAGAAGGGGATGAGCTATCTTTTCTTGCTAGGACAAGGATAAGGTGTTACAATAACAGGTATGAATAGAATAAAAGAATTATTTGAAAACCTGATCACTTTTTTTAGAAAGGATCATCCGCCCAAAGCGGTGGCAGAAGAAGTGCCAGACACGGAACTACCGGAAGAGACAGTAGAGCCGACCTATAGTCGCTCAGGCAAGCACAGAAGCAAGCCTCTCTCTCAGCATCCCTTCCGTCGTTTTTGGCGCAGATTCCATTTGACCAAGATTCTCCTGATCATTGGGCTAGGCTTTAGCCTCTTGACAGGGGGCTATCTTTTCTACCTTGCTAAGACGACCAACGTCAAGGATTTGCAGAATGCACTGAAGGCGACCACCATTATCTATGATAAGAATGGGGACCAGGCGGGAAGTTTGACCGGGCAAAAAGGAACCTATGTCGAACTCGATGCCATTAGTGAGAATCTGCAAAATGCCGTGGTCGCAACAGAAGACCGGAGCTTTTACAAGAATAGCGGGATCAACTATGGTCGCTTCTTCTTAGCGATTTTGACCCTGGGTCGCTCAGGTGGTGGGTCGACCATCACCCAGCAGCTAGCCAAGAATGCTTACCTGTCTCAGGACCAGACGGTGGAGCGCAAGGCCAAGGAATTCTTCCTGGCGCTTGAAATCAATAAGAAATACAGTAAAAAAGAAATCCTCACCATGTACCTCAACAATGCCTATTTTGGAAACGGGGTTTGGGGAATTGAGGATGCTTCCAAGAAGTATTTTGGGGTTTCAGCCAGTCAATTAAGCCTGGATCAGTCTGCAGTACTCGCCGGTATGCTCAAGGGACCTGAGATCTATAACCCGCTCTATTCAGTAGAGAATGCGACCAATCGCCGCAATACGGTCCTCCAAAATATGGTGGCGGCTGGTTATATTGACCAGAAAACAGCTGATCAGTCCGCGGCTGTGGATATCCATGGCCAGCTGGTCGATGCCTATGAAGGCAAGTCAGAGGACTACCGCTACCCATCCTATTTTGATGCGGTCATCAATGAAGCGGTCAATGAATACGGCCTGACCGAAGAAGACATTGTCAAAAATGGCTACCGGATCTATACTGAGCTGGATCAAAATTACCAAGCAAGCATGCAGGTGATCTATGACAATACGGCCCTCTTCCCAGTAGCGGAAGACGGCACGCGCGCGGAATCTGGTAGTGTGGCGCTTGATCCTAAGACCGGAGGGGTTCGGGCCCTCGTAGGGCGTGTCGGAAGCGATCAAAATCCAGGTTTCCGTACCTACAACTACGCCACCCAGGCTGCCCGTAGTCCAGGATCAACCATCAAACCTTTAGTCGTCTATAGCCCAGCTGTTGCTGAAGGTTGGTCGACCAATAAGGAGTTGGACAATAGTACCACCCAATATGGAAGCTATGAGGTCAATAACTATGCGGGAATCCAGTCTAGCCCAACGGTACCGATGTACCAGGCCTTGGCAGAGTCCCTTAACCTTCCAGCCGTAGCGACCGCTAATGATTTGGGTCTCGATACGGTCTTTGAATACGGGAAAAAATTCGGCCTCAACATGGACAAGGTGGACAAGTCGCTTGCCGTTGCCTTGGGAGCTGGTGTGACAACCAATCCGATGCAGATGGCACAAGCTTATGGAACCTTTGCCAATGGAGGGGTCATGAATGATGCCCACCTCATTACCAAGATCGAAAATGCTAGTGGCCAAGTGGTCAAGAGCCACAGCCAGAAATCAACCCGAGTGCTTAGTGGTTCAACGACAGATAAGATGACCAATATGATGCTTGGTACCTTTAGTAATGGTACAGGGGTTAACGCTGCGCCTTATGGCTATACCATGGCAGGGAAAACCGGTACGACAGAGACCAGCTTTAACAAGGACCTCTCTGGAGACCAATGGGTGATCGGCTACACGCCAGATGTGGTCATCAGTCAGTGGCTTGGTTTCCCAACGACCGATGAAAATCACTACCTGACGGACAGTAGTGCTGGAACGGCATCCGAGATCTTCCGCAATGTTGCCAACAGTGTTCTGCCTTATACAGACGGTACCCAGTTTGACTCGGTGAAGAACTCTTATGCTGAAAACGGTATTGCACCAGTCGGAGAAGAAACGACAGAAACAGATAGCAAAGAAGACAAAGGTTTCTTTGAGGATGTCAAAGAAAAGGCGTCGAATATGGTTGATAATGCGAAAAAAGCAATCGACGAGGCCGATATCCCAGGAAAAGCGAAAAACGCTTGGGATACCTTCAAAGGCTGGCTTGGTTTCTAATCAAAAAAACGATTCAGAAGGATTTCTGAATCGTTTTTTGTTTAAAGTTCACTATCTGACAAGCTAAAGGTATCGCCGTGTTGGAGATCCCCGTACTGGTAGCCTCGTTTGAACCAGCGCATGCGTTGCTCGGAAGTTCCGTGGGTAAAGCTATCTGGTACCGAGTAGCCGTAGGCTTGCTCTTGGAGAGTGTCATCCCCGACTGCATGGGCTGCATTCATGGCTTCTTCGATATCGCCGATATCTAGAAGGTTTCGGTCTTGAATGGAGCGGGCCCAGACACCGGCTAGATAATCAGCTTGTAGCTCAATGCGGACACTGATGGCATTTCGTTCCTTTTCAGAAAGACCTTGTTGCATCCGATGGTATTTACCAAGGATTCCCAGCTCATTTTGCACGTGGTGGCCGACTTCGTGGGCGATCACGTAGGCCATGGCGAAGTCCCCGCTTGCCTTGTATTTGGTTGTCAATTCCTTGTAGAAGCTCATATCCAAATAAATCTTTTTGTCGGTTGGACAGTAGAAAGGACCAGCCGATGCTTGTCCAACCCCACAGCCTGTCTGTGTCCGTCCGGTATAGAAGACTAGTTTGGGCTCATGGTAAGTACGTCCTTCAGCTTGAAAGACCTTGTGCCAATGATCTTCTGTTGTTCCAAGGACCTTGCTGACGAACTCAGCATCTGCATCATCGACATGGGTCTTGTTGGTACGCGTGACTTGGGTGGACTGGTAAGGTTGGGAAGAAGTCCCATTTCCAAAGAGGCCCCCAAGGCTAGCGCCACCACCTCCTAGAAGAACCAGAAGAAGGATGAGGATGATCTTACTCTTGAAGCTTCCAGGAGATAGCAAGATTTGTAAAATGCCCCCGCCAAGGTTACTGTTGCCTGAAGACTGGGAGTAGCTTTGCCCTCGACGGTCTTCGATATTTCTACTTTCTTTTAAGTTATCACTTTTCATATTCGTCTCCTTTTGTTTTATTTTACCAAAAATGGGGAAAAAACCAGAGTGATAACGCTTTAGATTTGCTTTTTTATTGACAGTATATTTTCTGTCCTTGTCAAAACGTGGAAAACTTGCTATAATGGGGTGAACGGAGGCGTTATGGCATTAAAAAAAGCAAGTCTAGCGTGTACGGTTTGTGGGTCACGCAATTACTCCATTAAGTTGAGTGGGACGCCAAAACCAACACGTCTAGAAGTCAATAAATTCTGCAAGCATTGCAGCAAGTATACCATCCATAAAGAAACACGATAGGAGAGAGTTGTGAAATTCATTAAAGATATTTTCGTCTTACTAAAAGATACAACTTGGCCAAATCGCAAGGAAAGATGGAAAAACTTTATCTCAGTGATTGAGTACACCGCTTTCTTTGTTGCATTGATTTATTTGTTCGACAAAGTCATTGCACGTGGCCTATTGCACATGATCAATTTCTTTTAAGAAAAGAAGCCAGGTGGGATCCCCAGGGTCCCACTTTTTATAGTCTTTTCTTAAAAATAAATCAGCAAACCTCTTTGCATTCCTGCAAAATGTGGTATAATGAAGCTAGGAAAAGGAAAGCCAAGAGGCTTTTTTTAGTATGTTCACAAAAGCTCGAGCAGGCTAAACAGAAAGAAAGGATGCCCAAATGGACAGTTTTGATAAAGGCTGGTTTGTACTACAAACCTACTCAGGATATGAAAACAAGGTAAAAGAGAATCTTTTGCAACGTGCGCAAACTTACAATATGTTAGAAAACATCTTGCGCGTAGAGATTCCAACTCAAACCGTACAAGTTGAGAAAAACGGTAAAACAAAAGAAATCGAAGAAAACCGCTTCCCAGGTTATGTCTTGGTCGAAATGGTCATGACAGATGAAGCTTGGTTTGTTGTCCGGAATACCCCGAACGTTACTGGTTTCGTTGGATCCCACGGGAACCGTTCAAAACCAACTCCATTGTTGGAAGAAGAAATCCGCAGTATCTTGCTCTCTATGGGTCAAACCGTTCAAGAGTTTGATTTGGATGTCAAGGTAGGCGATACAGTTCGTATCATCGACGGTGCCTTCACAGACTATACTGGTAAGATCACTGAAATTGATAACAACAAGGTCAAAATGGTCATTTCTATGTTCGGTAACGATACGGTTGCAGAAGTGAATTTGAACCAAATTGCTGAATTGTAAGAAAAAGAGAGTGGGACAGCTTCAACAGTCTGGGGGACTGTTGAAGGTTGCAGATAAAGGAAACATGGTTTCCGTCAACATAGGGCATCTTTGAAGCTTAAAAAGCGAACAAAGACTTAGGATACTTGCTTCGCAAGTTCTATCCGCCACCTCAAAGCAGTGCTTTGAGCACTCAACCACTGCGTCTTACTCGACAATCCAAAAACAATTAAGAGGCTGGGACTTTTGTCCCAGCCTCTTTGTATGGATCGTTATTGATTTTTATCCAGACCTGTGATGCCTTTTAAGCGCTTGGTTTCTGCAGCAGACATGACATTAACGATCTGGTCTCCTTGTGTAGAGAAGTTAGATTCGTCCCCATTACTATCTTTATAGACATAGCTGGTCCAACGTTCAGAACGCATAATGGCATAGGGTTTTCCGAGACGCTCGAGAGCTGTTTTTGGTGTATCTGATTTGGAAATGGCGCCAGTAGATTGGTGGTTGGCATCGCCCCCTCTTAGTCGGAAGGTGATATCTGTTAACACATTATTACGGAAGAAAGCCATGATATCGCCATTATCTGTTACCCAAACATTAACCCCATCTCCAGGATTCGCACTATCTGTGCTACTTACTGGCTGACCAAAGGCTGCCACCATATCATCGTAACTAGATGTTGGTTTGTCTCCACCGACTTCTTGCCCATTCACTTTCATTATAATTCCAGTGCTCAGATGGAGATTCTTGAGTTTTTCGATCTCAGGAATGGATGCAGCTCCCGGCACATATTGGAGAGAAGAACCATCATCTGGATCCATGCTGTAGCGATCTGAAAAATCATCTGAGCTAGTGCTGTCTGAAGAAGTGCTCGACGATTTACTAGATGATGTTTTGGTTGAAGATTGTTTGATCGGTTTTCTAGAACTAGAAGCTGTTTTTGCTGGTTGCGCAGAATGAGCAGGTGAGCATGCTGCCAGTGTTACTAGTGAAAGAAGGCCGATCGTAAAGAAACGAATGTTTTTCATAATGCCCCTTTCTAATGTGCTTCGCCGATCAGGCGAGGGTTTTATTATATCAATAATCGAAAAATGGGGCAAATGGCAACAAAAAACCCCCTATTGCTAGGGGAATTTTTAAAAGATAAAAGATGATAAAAAATTTTATTATCAAGGCGGTAGACGGATTTGAACCGACGATCAAGCTTTTGCAGAGCCGTGCCTTACCACTTGGCTATACCGCCGTAACATATAATATTGTAACCTAAAAAACAAGATAGGTCAAGAAAAACTTTTTCCTTCAAATCATTACAGATGAAGAATGCTGAAAAAATCTCTCAAATAGCTTGCGAATTCTAGGGATTTCTGCTATACTTATAGAGTTGTCTAAGACAGCAAATACTCATCTCGGATCCATTGTGGCACCGTTGCCCTTGTGGTCGTGCTGCAAGTTGACGTCTGAGAGAGGAGAAAAAAACAAAAAAGGAGAAACTACTCATGGCAGTAATTTCAATGAAACAACTTCTTGAGGCTGGTGTACACTTCGGTCACCAAACTCGTCGCTGGAACCCTAAGATGGCTAAGTACATCTTCACTGAACGTAACGGAATCCACGTGATCGACTTGCAACAAACTGTAAAATATGCAGACCAAGCATACGACTTCATGCGTGATGCAGCTGCAAACGATGCAGTGATCTTGTTCGTAGGTACTAAGAAACAAGCTGCTGATGCTGTTGCTGAAGAAGCTGTTCGTTCAGGTCAATACTTCATCAACCACCGTTGGTTGGGTGGAACTCTTACTAACTGGGGAACAATCCAAAAACGTATCGCTCGTTTGAAAGAAATCAAACGCATGGAAGAAGATGGAACTTTTGAAGTTCTTCCTAAGAAAGAAGTTGCATTGTTGAACAAACAACGCGCTCGTCTTGAAAAATTCTTGGGCGGTATCGAAGACATGCCTCGTATCCCAGACGTAATGTACGTTGTGGATCCACATAAAGAACAAATCGCTGTCAAAGAAGCTAAAAAATTGGGTATCCCAGTTGTAGCGATGGTCGACACAAACACTGACCCAGATGATATCGATGTTATCATCCCAGCGAACGATGACGCTATCCGCGCTGTTAAATTGATCACTGCGAAAATGGCTGACGCTGTTATCGAAGGACGTCAAGGTGAAGACAGTGTTGCTACAGTAGAAGCTGAATTGGCAGCTACTGAAGGTCAAGCTGATTCAATCGAAGAAATCGTTGAAGTTGTAGAAGGCGACAACGCTTAATTCATTAAATAAGTAACGAACCTAAGAGGGCAGGGCTCAGCCCGACCCTCTTATTTTATTAAAAAAATATAGGAGAACAAAAATGGCAGAAATTACAGCTAAGCTTGTAAAAGAATTGCGTGAAAAATCTGGTGCTGGTGTCATGGACGCTAAAAAAGCATTGGTTGAAGTTGAAGGTGATATCGAAAAAGCGATTGAATTGCTTCGCGAAAAAGGTATGGCTAAAGCAGCTAAGAAAGCTGACCGTGTTGCCGCTGAAGGTTTGACTGGTGTTTATGTCAATGGTAACGTTGCAGCAGTAGTTGAAGTAAATGCTGAAACTGACTTCGTTGCGAAAAACGCTCAATTCGTTGAATTGGTAAACGCAACAGCGAAAGTGATCGCTGAAGGTAAACCAGCTAACAACGAAGAAGCTCTTGCTTTGACAATGCCTTCAGGTGAAACTCTTGAAGCTGCATATGTATCTGCAACAGCTACAATCGGTGAAAAAATTTCATTCCGTCGTTTTGCTTTGCTTGAAAAAACAGATGCACAACACTTCGGTGCTTACCAACACAACGGTGGACGTATCGGTGTTATCTCTGTGATCGAAGGTGGAGACGAAGCGCTTGCTAAACAAATCTCAATGCACATCGCTGCAATGAAACCAACTGTTCTTTCATACAAAGAATTGGATGAGCAATTCGTGAAAGATGAATTGGCACAATTGAACCACGTCATCGACCAAGATAACGAAAGCCGTGCAATGGTTGGTAAACCAGCTCTTCCACACTTGAAGTATGGTTCTAAAGCTCAATTGACTGACGAAGTTGTCGCTCAAGCTGAAGAAGATATCAAAGCTGAATTGTGCCATCACAGCCCCGTAAAAACTCACTTTGTCACTGCGCCACCCGCAACATACGATATCCAATCCCCACATGTGTCTGGATATATTTCGGCTGAGATGGATTTTCTTCAATCTTCTTTCTGAGCGTTGCCATAAACACCCGCAAAGAAGCTACATCATTGTCCCAGGCACTTCCCCAGATTTCTTTCGTAATATATGTATGAGTCAATACCTTTCCAACATTTTTTGAAAGCAAAATCAGAAGTTTATATTCCGTGGATGTCATATGCAGTTCCTGCCCCTTTAAATACACACAGCCAGACACATAATCAATCCGCAGGTCTCCATTGACAAATTCTTTTTCTTCCTGAGATGAGCTGGATTCCATATACTGAAGTCTTCGCAGGATCACACGCAGTCTTGCCAGAAGCTCCTCTACAGAAAACGGCTTGGTCAGATAGTCATCCGCACCTGCATCCAACGCCTCAATCTTATCCCTGTCTTCACTCCGCGCACTGATCACTATAATCGGCAGATTTGACCAGGAACGGATTTTTTTGATCACTTCCACTCCATCCATGTCCGGAAGCCCCAGATCCAGAAGCATGATATCCGGTTTCTGAGACGCTGCTTCCAAAATTGCCTGAGCACCGTTGGCCGCCGTATGGAAACGGTAATCCTGTGTCTCTAATGTAGTTGTAATCAAGTTTCTTACTGCTGTATCATCTTCTACCGCTAAAATCAATGGTTTATTCATTCAAAGTAACCTCCTCTGCCTGCAGTGTAAATGTAAAAATCGTACCATGTGGAACATTATCTGCTACCTGAATCGTTCCCCCATGCGCCTGTATGATCGACTTACAGAGGAACAGCCCCAGTCCAAGACCTCTTCTGCTGTCTGCAACTTTACTGTCTGCAGTATAAAACATATCAAAAATCTTTTCTTTTGCACAATCCGCAATTCCTTTTCCATTATCTGCAATGGAAATCGCGATCATCTGATTTTCTTTTCTTGCATAGATCTCTATTTTAGAGCCTTTCGGCGTAGATTTCAATGCA
>OGXE01002706.1_pt1 | contig 12884 bp, 4 predicted proteins | sample 1576181 | NCBI WGS metagenome assembly OGXE01 (sample SAMEA3541478, study PRJEB24748) | human gut metagenome | biome: human gut; feature: human-associated habitat; material: faeces | place: China | collected 2012 | reverse complement strand
TCTCGTGGTGATGCGACTTATAAAATCGTGAGACCTTTCGAAACTTCTGCTGAACCAGTTCCTGCTCCGATTTCTAAAGGGATCCTTGTGTTGGGGGCTCTTGCTGGAGCAACTACAATTGCTACCCCTGTGTTGGCAGAGGAAAATGAGGTGAGTTCGTTTCTCGAATCTGAAATCATTCCAACAACAGGTGTGGTTGGTCAGGACAGTTTTGTTTTGGGGACGACATCTGCTACAGATTCTGGATCAATGAACCGGTCTGTCAGTGAATCCCTATTACATACGGAGTCAGGTAGTCAGTCTGTTTCAAAAAGCAGTTCTTTATCACAGTCGGTTTCTTTGAGCGAATCCTATGTTACAAGTGGTTCAGTTAGTCATGTAGACAGTCCGTTAGCTTCTGAACAGGATCCTGAAACCAGTGAGAAAGTAAACGAGAATCAAACCACTTGCTCAGAGGAAGACGTAAAACGTCTACAAGCCTTGGCTTTGGATTTATACGCCTATCGTGCGCAGGCCTTGGAGATACCTGGGACGGAAGCTGCGATTGAGAGTGGAGATTTGGCTTTAGAAGCGATTCGTAGCGGTTTGTCCAATCCAGCGATTCAAATTGAAGCTGTTGAAAGCCAAGCAAAGAGTGCTCGGAATCGCTTAGCCAATGCGGTGCTCCGTGCGACATCAGGCCAACGAGATCCGCGCACAGGCGGTTCGTTAGATGCAGAGAATCGTTTTCGTGCGCCGTTTTTCATGAGTGGACCTGCGAATAATTATTTGATTACAGCTTACAATTCAGACCCTGTTAAGCTACAGTACATTGTAAGAGAGCGAAATGGTGGGGTCATCCTGACCTATATGGGATATGCTCCAAACAGTGAGCGCATTGAAGGCGTTTTGGTTCCCAATGCGACTCTGAAATCTCCGTTTGCACCTATGTTGATCGAAGGGAAAGTTGGAGGAAATGAGGTCGTAGAACCCGGAAAGACTTATACGATTACAGTTCGTTTTACCAATTCGAACAATCAGTTTATTGATCGCTCTTTCCGAATTAAAGTTTTACCCCAAAATGACGGCATTCGTAACCCGATTAGAGATGTAGCGACCGAGCTCTATGTCAACGATACTAGCAATCTAGCAGAGGTTGAAAAAGATAGGATCTGGGAGGCGTTTAAGGCCTCTAATCCCAAAATTGTAAGCTCGAAGGACTTTAAGGAGTATTCTGTCTCCGCATCAGGTGTAGTGACTATTACTTATAAAGATAACACTTCAAATGATGTGATTGTCCCTGTCAAGCACCTTCCAGTACCTACAGTTACGACGCGACTATTGGAGAAAGCGAATACCCAGACACCTGTGACAGTGATAGGTGCCAATCCTGGGTCGACAGTCGTTTTGTATAACAATGATGAAGAAGTTGGAAGAGCAGTAGCCGATGCTTCTGGTCAGGTGATAGTAGTGCCTACAGTGCCCTTGCAGTCAGGTGGAGTGAATGCAAAAGCTCTCATCTTCTACGGTGATCATCCGGTTTATTCGGATGCAAGTAATTTGGTTGCGGTAACGATGGACTCAACAGAATATAGTCAATCTGTATCGAATTCAGAGTCTATTTCGACAAGCCGATTCGAATCTGTTCGTGCATCAGAGCTTGCTTCAAAGAGTGCTCTTGTATCAGCTTCGGTATCAGCCAGCGCTAGTGAGTCCGTAACAGTCTCCACCTCAGTTTTGGAGAGTGAACGAGTGTCAGAATCGGTATCGCTATCCGAATCGGCATTTATTTCTGAATCAGCTTCTGAGTCGGTATCAGAATCTGTATCAGCCACAGAATCAGTCTCAACATCCGAGTCAGTCTCAACATCAGAATCGGTCTCAACGTCTGAGTCAGACTCAGCGTCGGAATCGGTATCTACTTCTGAATCGGTGTCTACCTCTGAATCAGCCTCTGCATCAGAGTCAGAATCAATCTCGAAATCTGATTCAGTGTCTACTTCTGAATCAGTTTCGACTTCCGAATCATTGTCAACCTCAGAATCAGTGTCTGCGTCTGAATCAGTGTCTGCGTCTGAGTCGGTTTCAATGTCAGAATCAGTCTCAACATCTGAGTCAGTATCAGCGTCTGAATCAGTTTCAGAATCTGAGTCAGCCTCAACGTCTGAGTCAGTTTCAACCTCTGAATCAGTATCGACATCTGAGTTAGTCTCAGTCTCAGAGTCAGTCTCAACGTCCGAAACAGCTTCTGCGTCCGAGTTAGCGTCAACATCCGAATCGGTTTCAGTCTCAGAATCAGTATCATCATCTGAGTCTGTCTCAACGTCTGAGTCGGTGTCAACATCCGAATCGGTTTCAGCCTCTGGATCGGTATCGACGTCTGAGTCGATTTCGACGTCTGAATCGGTTTCAACATCCGAGTCAGTTTCTGTATCTGAATCAGTGTCTACCTCTGAATCGGTTTCAACATCCGAGTCAGTCTCAGTGTCTGAATCAGTCTCAGTCTCAACGTCTGAGTCGGTCTCAGTGTCGGAATCTGTATCAACGTCCGAATCAGTCTCGACCTCCGAATCATTGTCAGCATTGGAGTCAATTTCAACGTCCGGGTCAGCATCTGCTTCAGAATCGCTCTCAGCATCCGAATCATTGTCAACTTCTGAATCAGTGTCAACATCTGAGTCAGTTTCTGTTTCTGAGTCAGTTTCGACCTCCGAATCAGTGTCTACGTCTGAGTCAGTCTCAGTGTCGGAATCAGTCTCAATCTCTGAATCAGTGTCAACGTCCAAATCAGCATCTGCTTCTGAATCAGTCTCGGCGTCTGAGTCTGTATCAACGTCTGAATCAGTATCTACATCTGAATCAGTGTCAACCTCCGAATCAGTGTCTACGTCTGAGTCAGTCTCAGAGTCGGAATCAGTGTCAATGTCCGAATCAGTCTCGACATCTGAGTCAGTTTCAGTCTCTGAATCGGTATCTACGTCTGAGTCGGTTTCTACATCTGAATCGGTGTCTATTTCTGAATCAGCATCGACGTCTGAGTCAGTTTCAGTCTCTGAATCATTGCCAGTCTCTGAGTCGGTTTCAACATCCGAGTCAGTATCTACATCTGAATCAGTCTCGGCATCAGAGTTAGCATCTATGTCTGAGTCGGTGTCAACCTCAGAATCAGTTTCGGCATCCGAATCAGTCTCTACGTCTGAATCGGTGTCTACATCAGAATCAGTTTCCACATCAGAGTCTGAATCAACATCCGAATCATTGTCAGCATTGGAGTCAATTTCAACGTCTGAGTCAGCATCAACGTCTGAATCGGTGTCAACCTCAGAATCAGTTTCAACATCCGAATCAGTCTCAACATCAGAATCTGTATCAACGTCTGAGTCAGTCTCAACATCTAAGTCAGTTTCAACCTCAGAATCAGTTTCGGCATCCGAATCAATCTCGACCTCTGAATCAATCTCGACCTCCGAATCATTGTCAGCATCGTTGAGCAGTTCAGTATCAGAAAGTCAGTCAGTCTCTACCTCGGTTCCGACATCAGTAATGACATCTGAGTCAACATCATTGAGTACCTCAGCACCTGAATCAACTTCAACATCAGTAAGTACTTCAGTTTCAGTGAGTCAATCACAATCAGGATCAACATCTGGTAGCGGATCATACTCTGACTCAATGAGCCAATCAATTTCTCGTTCAGAGTCATTGTCTGCATCAGAATCAGCAAGTGGATCACAAAAACACAGCCAATCTGTGGCCCTTCCAAATACTGGCGAAACAGGATCTGTAACATCAGCTCTTCTCGGAGTAGTTACAGGGTTAGCTGGAATTGCTGGACTTACCCGACGTAAAAAGAAGGGGAACTGATCTAGTAGGAAATATCATTTTTTTCGAGTGAATCTCATAGGAGATTCACTTTTTTTCTAGTAGAATGAAGTATTTTTAATGTGTTACAAAAAAATTTGAAAATTAAACGATAATATATAAGTTTTTTGTAGCAAATTACTTGAATCTACGTAGTATTGCTGTATAATGAATAATGACTACAATGTAAGGGGAATATCATGCAATTTAAGCGTTCAAAAGGAAACTTTCGTGAAACAGATCGTGTCGTACGCTTCAAATTAATTAAATCAAGAAAAAATTGGCTTCGAGCATCAACAGCTGCTCTAGGCCTCTTTCGCGTGGTGCGTGGGCAAGTGGAGGAGACCATCATTGCCAACGTACAGCAAGATCAAATAGAAAGTCAAAAGCATAGCCAAGCCTTCTTAAAGGGTTTGATTACGGTAGGGACTGTTTTTGGTGGTGCTGTGCTTGCTACGACAGCTAGGGCGGAGGATGCAACATCACTTGCACCAACGGTTTCTGAGACAAAAGAGGAAACCTTGGCAGAAGTGGATAGTGTGGTTTTAGCAAAAACTTCAAGCCAGCCCTCAGAATCCATCTCTGTTTCAGGATCAACTAGCCTTTCTACATCTGTGAGTGTATCTACTTCGATCAGTGAATCTACTTCTTTGTCCTTGAGCGAAGTTGGATCAACTGCATTATCAACGGCACTTAGTGAGTCTGCTCAAGCTCTAGAGTCAGAGGTAGTTGTTGATAAACCGATTAGTTTAGAAGAAGCCACTGTTTTAGAACAAAATACCTCTGAAGCTGAATTGCTTCAAGAAATTGCAGGGAATTACGCATCTAAAATGACGGACACCGATCGCCGAGCAGTGGTCGAAGCGGTCATTAACAAAGTGCAGGCCGAAGTGGCTGCAAGTAATAACTTGATCCAGACCAATGCCAGTGCTCAAGCTTATGCTGACCAGCGCGATCGTTTGGAGAAAGCTGTCGATGAGATGATGACGACCTTGACAGCTGCAGGTTTTGTGGGAAATACGAATATAGATGGGAAACCTGCGATCTCTGCTCAGTTGGCTCCTCTAGCTGAGGAAACATACTTGGCTGATGATGTATTGGATATGACCCCGAACCCAGAAGATCCCAATGGTGCGAGTGTAGAAGATCCTACACTTGACACACCAGGATATGCTAAGGATCCTCATCTAGATAAAGATCTCTTAAGATTTTCGCCTGAAGAGTTGAAAAATTTTTTAGGTGAACCCTACACCAATCGTTATACATTTGGTATTTGGGACTTTGTGAATAAACAAGGAGAGTCACTTGGTTACTATGCGACTATGTCGATTGATATCAGTGAGATAGATCCGGAAAAGCATAAGGCAATGGATGTTTATTTCCGCATTGTCCGAAAATCAGATGGGGCTGAAATTTTTTCACAAACTGTATCTCCAAAAGGATATGGCCAAGATATTCAATTACCAAAAGAAGTACTGATTGGTCAGGCTCCCTTTGGGAACAAGGTTTTTAATTCGGAACCTTCTACAGGTAATGGGACCTTTGGAATGCTGACGAATTTTATTCCGGAACAGGCTTTCTTATTCCGGAGTATTTATGATGTCATGACGCCTGAGAATCAAGGGCAATTGATTAGGACGTATCCTAGTATCAAAATTCCATCTATGATGGGACAACAATCGACCTTCTATAGAGAAGTGGACCCGAATGGTAGATGGTTTAATGGGCAATATGAACCAACGGGGAAAGAAAGATCCTTACTAGAGTATAGAATCTACGGATTGGAAGGCCAGCATTATACAGCTTCCAATCCACGAGAATTTCCTGGTTATGTACAGGTCCCAGCGCACACCGTGTTCCCGAATCGTAAAAGTGGGGTGTTCGATAATAGTAAGAATGGGAAATCAAGAATTGAACTATTAGGGGATGCGCGTGAGCATTTCATTAAAAGTGAAGTTGTCACCCTTAATCAAAATGGTGATTATTCTCTTCGCTACTATGTTTTAGATCCTTCTAAAATCCATGATGTTAGTAGTGGTGATGTAGGAAATGCTAAGGTAACCGATGTATATACACTTGTTTATGAGAAAGAATTTAAACAGGATAGTACGGATAAGCTTTCAGATTTAGGTGGAACTCGTAAAGTTGAAAGTAAAAACAAGGACTACTTCCTAAATGTCACACCAAGACGAATAGATTACCAACATTTTGAGTTGGATATTACAGGTTGGTTCTCTAGTAAGGAGACAGTTACTTACACTGATGAGAAAACAGGAATAGAATATACTGTTCCAAAACCATTCACGGAACTTCCAAAATCGGCCTACCTCGATAAAAATACGACCATGGTCGTGGGAGAAGATGCAACACCTCAGGGAGCAGATGGTTTTTCCAACTTCAAACAAACGATCAAAAAAATAGTAGATTCATACCCCTTAACGAGTGTGAATTATTACTATCGGAAGATGACACCGTCAGAATCTGCTTCACAATCTCAAAACTTCTCGATTTCAACTTCAGAGTCACTAGTTTCAGAATCCATTTCATCTTCTCAATCTGTTTCGGTCAGTGAGTCCGTTTCCTTGTCACAAGCATCTAGCTCCGCCAGTCAATCAGACTCACAGGTTTCAACCTCGATTTCCTTGTCACAATCTGTCTCGACAAGTGAATCCAACTCGTTGGTTCAAGAATCGATCTCCACAAGTCAGTCCGAGTCGTTGATTCAAGAGTCCGTTTCAGCCAGCCAATCAGACTCGTTGGTTCAGGAATCTGTATCGGCAAGTCAATCAGAATCCTTGGTTCAGGAATCCGTATCAGCAAGTCAGTCAGATTCATTGGTACAAGCCTCCGTATCTGCCAGCCAGTCAGAATCCTTGGTACAAGCCTCCGTTTCAGCCAGTCAATCAGACTCGCTGGTTCAGGCATCTGTATCGTCTAGCCAATCAGAATCCTTGGTACAAGCGTCCGTTTCAGCCAGCCAATCGGAATCGCTGGTCCAAGAGTCGGTTTCTGCAAGTCAGTCAGAGTCATTGATTAAGGAGTCAGTATCAGCCAGCCAGTCAGATTCCTTGCTTCAGGAATCCGTTTCCGCCAGTCAGTCTGAGTCGTTGCTTCAGGAATCCGTATCAGCGAGTCAATCAGACTCGTTGGATCAAACGTCCGTTTCAGCTAGCCGGTCAGAGTCGTTAGTTCAAGCGTCGGTTTCTGCAAGTCAGTCAGAGTCATTGATTAAGGAGTCAGTATCTGCCAGTCAATCAAACTCCTTGGTTCAAGTCTCGGTTTCAGCCAGCCAGTCTGAGTCGTTGGTTCAGGCATCTGTATCGGCAAGTCAATCCGACTCGTTGGTACAAGCCTCAGTTTCTGCAAGTCAGTCTGAGTCGTTGCTTCAGGAATCCGTTTCGGCCAGCCAGTCTGATTCCTTGGTTCAAGAATCAGTTTCTTCAAGCCAATCTGAGTCGCTTGTTCAAGAGTCGATTTCAGCGAGTCAATCAGAGTCATTGATTAAAGAATCTGTATCAGCTAGTCAATCCGACTCACAATCAAAAGCAGCATCAGCATCTAAGAGTGAGTCTGAAAAAGCCTCGAAATCTGTTTCGTTGAGTCAGTCGGTATCCTTATCTAATTTAGCATCTAGATCAATTTCTGTGTCTCAATCGCAGTCAACATCGGCGGTTGGATCGGAGGAAGTGGTTTCTCAACTGATTTCCTTGTCACAATCTATTTCGATGAGTAAAAAGCTGTCAGAATCCGTTTCGTTGAGTCAGTCAGAGTCGTTGCTTCAGGAATCCGTATCGGCTAGCCAATCAGACTCGTTAGTACAAGAATCAGTATCTGTCAGTCAGTCAGACTCGCTGATTCAAGCATCAGTTTCCGCGAGTCAATCCGATTCGCTAGTTCAAGAGTCAGTTTCCGCCAGTCAATCTGAGTCCTTGATTCAAGCATCAGTTTCCGAAAGTCAATCGCAATCTACTTCTGATGTCGAATCTAAGTCTCAAATTACAGAATCTATATCCTTTTCTCGTTCTGATTCAATGAGTCAGTCGGAATCGCAAGTATCGACTGATTTGCAATCAACATCATTGAGTCAATCAGAATCGTTGGTGCGAGAGTCAGTTTCTGCGAGTGAATCGGAATCATTGGTTCGGGAGTCTGTATCGGCCAGTCAATCAGAGTCGCAGGTTCAAGTCTCAGTATCTGCTAGCCAATCGGATTCGTTGGTTCAAGCATCTGTATTGACCAGCCAATCAGAATCGCTAGTTCAAGAGTCGATTTCAGCTAGTCAATCAGACTCGTTAGTACAAGAATCCGTTTCGGCAATTCAATCCGACTCCTTGGCCCAAGCATCCGTTTCAGCAAGTGAATCAGAATCGCTAATCCAAGAGTCGATCTCAACTAGTCAATCCGAGTCTTTGGTTCAAGCGTCCGTTTCTACTAGTCAGTCCGACTCGTTGATTCAGGACTCCGTTTCAGCGAGTCAATCCGATTCGCTAGTCCAAGAGTCGATCTCAACTAGTCGATCCGAATCTTTGACCCAAGCATCCGTTTCAGCAAGTCAATCCGAGTCGTTGGTCCAAGAGTCAGTTTCCGCGAGTCAGTCAGAATCCTTGGTTCAGGCCCCGGTCTCAGCTAGCCAATCATACTCGCTGATTCAAGCATCCGTTTCAGCAAGTCAATCTGAATCCTTGGTTCAAGAATCAGTTTCTTCAAGTCAATCTGACTCCTTGGCCCAAGCATCCGTTTCGGCAAGTGAATCAAATTCGTTGGCCCAAGCATCCGTTTCGGCCAGTCAATCCGACTCCTTAGTACAAGCGTCGGTTTCAGCTAGCCAATCAGACTCGCTGGTACAAGAATCAGTCTCAGCAAGTCAATCAGATTCATTAGTTCAAGCTTCTGCTTCGACAAGCGAATCGGCTTCAACTTCTCATGTCGTAGCTGCATCGCAGGTTTCAGAGTCTGGATCGTTCTCTCGATCCGTTTCTGAGAGTCTATCTGCTTCACAATGGACATCCCATTCAGAATCTCTAGCATCAACATCTGTTTCAAAATCAGACTCCTATAGCCAATCAACTTCGCTCCTTTCAGCAAGCGAATCGGCTTCAACGTCCATGCCAGTATCTGAATTTCCTTTGACGAGTGTTTCAGATTCTATAAGCGCATCATCAACAGAGAGTCAATCCTTATCGCAGGAAATTTCTGAATGGATCAGTGTGTCTTATGCGTCAAGTTTCTCTGCTGTGACAAGTTCTTCGGAGTCTGTCGTGTCTTCGTTAGACACCTCTTACTCAGAATCTCCATCAGATGCAAGCTCGCTAAGTGCGACACGTTCTTCAGGACCTGCTCTTCCAGAGACAGGTGCCCATCCTTCATCTAATATTCTTGCTACAGGAGCTTCCATTCTTCTGTCTGGATTAGCCCTTTTAGGAATTCGGAAAAAAGATGGCAAATAAAACCTTAAAAGACCGGAATGAACCGGTCTTTTATTGATCTAGAATGTCTAAGAAGTTGGGAAATATGTTATAATGAATGAGGAAGTTTTCGTTGAGGGATATGAAAAAGGTTACTTTGTGAAAAGCTCTGTTTGCCTTCATATCTTCAGAAAATATGGGATTAAAAAAGAAGAGTCAGAGGAAAGAGATGAAAATCCATTTTACAAATTTATTCGGGCAATCTTCGAAAAGTGTTGCCCTGATGGCACAAAACGATATTATGAATGTCGTTCGTGAACTTGGGGTTAATGAACTAGGGATCTACTTTTATGATCATAGCAATGAACCAGCTAGCGAATTGAACTCGCGGATGGATGGGATTTTAGCAGGCGTTGCTTTTGGGGATATCGTCTTCGTTCAATCTCCTTCTTGGAATGGAATTGAGTGGGACCGCCGTTTGGTTGATAAGTTAAAACTCCTTCAAACCAAGCTGGTCATGTTTATCCATGATGTTCCACCACTCATGTTTGAGAGCAATTATTACCTAATGCCTAACTATATCGACATGTACAATCAGAGTGATCTGGTCGTTGTTCCGTCAGAGCAAATGTACCATCGTCTAGTATCAGAAGGGCTCACAGTGAAAAAATATGTGGTCCAAAAGTTGTGGGATTTGACCCACAGTTTGGATCTCTATACTCCGCAATTTGAGAAAAAACTGATCTTCTCAGGGAATCCGTCGCGTTTCCCACATATCATCGATTGGAAATATGAGACACCCCTTCATGTCTATACCGAACCAGTTGAAGGAGTCGATTATTCTAAGGTCCATATGGAAGGCTGGCGAACTAAGCAAGAGTTGCTTCTCGAGCTTTCCAAGGGTGGTTTTGGGCTTGTCTGGGGAAATTCTGAGAATCCTGAGGATGAGCGGGATTACTACAAAGAAAATATTTCCTACAAACTATCAACTTATCTATCTGCTGGTCTTCCAGTAGTAGTGCCAGACTATTTGTCAAATGCAGACTATATTCGAGAAAAAGGGCTCGGTTTTGTAGCCTCCAGTCTTGAAGAAGCCAATCGTTTGGTCCAAGACTGTACAGAAGAAGAGTATGCCCAAATGGTCCGAAAGGCTCAATATACTTCTTATTTGATCCGCAATGGCTATTTTACAAAGAAATTATTTGTCGATACCATCATGGCTTTAGGAGAATAATATCCAAGTAAACAAGATTCTTCAGATAAACATCTGAAGGATTTTTTGTTGAATACGGTACCAAATGGGGAAATTGAAATATTATCAAATATTAGTGACAAATGAGTTTGGAAAAGTCGCAAATTATGGTAAAATAAGTTGAGATAAAATGCTCTAAAGGCACATATTTAAAGGCTGTTTCCCTGGTGAAAGAGTCAAAATGAGTAAGAGAAAGTTTAAAAGAAATGTTAAAACGATCTGAAGTAGGAAAGAGATTTTGTTGGACGATATTTTTCGTCTTTATTTATGTTTTGGGAAGTAAAATTTCCCTGCCTTTTGTTGACTTATCAAAGGCATTGAGACTCAATGAGGGAACGACAACGGGCTTGCAGCTCTCAAGCGCTGTGATGGGGGGAAACCTCCGCGGAATGTCGATCTTTTCGATCGGTCTATCCCCATGGATGTCTTCCATGATTTTGTGGCGGATGTTTACCGTTTCAAAACGCTTTAACCTTGAAAAAACCAGCACGGAGATTGTGGAGCGGCGAAAGATGTACGTGACCTTGGCGCTCGCTATTGTCCAGTCTTTGGCAGTGGCCATGTATCTCCCCTTGAAGACAGGGTTGAACTCCGGACTTGTCATTGCAGTCAATACCATGATTATGGTAGCCGGAGCCTTCTTTTTAGTTTGGCTCTCCGATCTAAATGCCGCTTTGGGGCTTGGAAGCTCTGTTGTGATCATGATGGCTGGGATGGTTATGTATCTGCCAGAAGACGTGATGCAGACCCTTTCAAATGTCAATAATATCCCAGAAATCGCTTATATTCTGGGCGTGATTTTCATCTTGATTTTTGTCTATGTGGCAGTCTTGGTGGAATATTCCAAGTACCAGATTCCTGTCAATAAATTAGGAATCCACAACAACTTGAAAAGTTATACTTTTTTGGATATCAAGCTCAACCCGGCAGGAGGGATGCCCTTCATGTATGCCATGACCTTGGTGTCCATTCCTCAGTATGCTATGCTCTTGATCTTGTCAATGGATTCCAATGCCAAGTGGGCTGCTCGTTTAGCCAAACACTTGGTGATGGGAGATCCGATTTGGATCCTTCTTTACATTCTGATGATCGCCCTTCTCTCTTTTGCTTTTGCCTTTGTCAATGTGAACGGAGAAGAAATTGCAGATAAGATGATGAAGGCTTCCGAGTATATCGATCATGTCTATCCTGGAGCAGATACACGTCGCTATATCAATAAAATTGTGCTACGCTTGACGGTTTTTGGGACCTTGTATCTGATCCTCTTCACGGCGCTTCCTTTTTCTCTCTTGTTATGGGATAAAGATCTCTTGCGCTTGACCATGATTCCAGGAACCTTCCTCATGTTTGTCGGGATGATTTACAATATCCGAGAAGAAATTCGTGCCCTTCGTGTGAATCAACGTTATACAAGAATATTCTAGGAGTAACCATGTATTATTTTGTACCAGCCTGGTATGGAACGGAACGCATCTGGCAGCAAACAGCTACCCCTTGGTACTGGATGCGAGAGTCCATTGAATTTGACGATACCATTAATCAAGTTCGTATTTTTCAAGAAGCAGAAATGGATCGGATCTTATTGTTGCCTCAGTATAGTCCGCAACTGCGCTATTTTTTACACCGCCAAGATTTGTTAGAGACAGATGTACTCTCGATTTTTGATAAGATCCAACAGGTTCCGTCTGATTTGGCTATGCGCCCAGTTCAGCTTCAGGACATCGAATGGCCGAGTGAGACCACTTTTTCCTATACTCCCTTTTTGGTGATGGCATTTCAAAAGGGCCACCACCTAGCAAAAATTGATATGGGAGTGGATGGGAACCTTCTCTCTTTGACCCGTTATAAGAATGACGATATCAGCTACATCGAGTACATAGATGATCGTGGCTTTATCTCTAGTAGAATCTACTACAATGAGGGAAAACCTTATTTCCAAGAGTATCTGAGTTTTGATGGGCAATGGGTTTTGAGAGAGATGTTGATCGAAGAGAACCACTCCGTCATGGTTAATGAAGCTTTCTTTCATGCCTTCAAAAAAGAAAGCTATGCCAATATGGGAGACGTTGTCGCTGAAAAAATGAAGGAGCAGCTAGCAACCTTGGTTCCAGGACGAGATCAGTTGGTTTTGGCAGCTCATCCAGCAAATTTGGCCTTTTTACAAGATACAGCAAGTAGTGTCAAGAAAGTCTTGTCTTTCTACGGGGATCGCCAGCCCTTGTCTGCCGAAAACTTTGCCCTCTATTTTGATATGATTGATGCCCAGCTCTTGATTACAGATAGTGAAAAAACCAAAGAAGCGATTGGGGTCTTTTCTCCTAGCTTGGCTCAGAAGACACACCGGATTACCTCTTTTGACTCCCGCCTTCGTTTGGGCTCTAGTCAGG
>OGXE01002704.1_pt1 | contig 12893 bp, 10 predicted proteins | sample 1576181 | NCBI WGS metagenome assembly OGXE01 (sample SAMEA3541478, study PRJEB24748) | human gut metagenome | biome: human gut; feature: human-associated habitat; material: faeces | place: China | collected 2012 | reverse complement strand
ATTGGTGGAAATGGCAATGACTGGTCTGCAGATGTCCGCCGTCTTGAAAAAGCCCGACTGGCTCTGGGCGATGATTTTGGCATTGCTGTAGATGCAAACCAAGCCTGGGATGCTGATACCGCTTTTGAATTTGCAAAAGCTGCTGCTCCTTATAATGTGGAATGGTTTGAAGAACCTGTCCATGCTTTTGACATGGAGGCGCTTCGCTCTCTGCGCGACCAGATGGATAATGCCGGTATTTCCATGGAAATTGCTATGGGTGAATCTGTGGAAGCCTTTGAAGCTGATGAAGCGGATAGCATAGATGCTACGCAGATGATAGGTGGTGCGAACGAAATACAAACCGCGGAAGGTCCATCGGTATTAGATGAAACGCGTTTGTTTGATGCTTCTGAAATTGAAGCACAATTGGCGGCAACAAGTTTAACTGAAGAGGAGGAACCGCATGGTCAATGGGCAAAAGCGGCTCATGAGGATAAATGCGTTGAGTTGGCTATAGCACCATTTGTTCATTCCTTTGGGGTGTTACATGGTGATACGCAACACTATGTAGAATCTATTACAAGAGATGCTTTAGCAGCTCTCAATATTACAAAAATTGTTGAAGTGAATGCATTACTAGAGAATATTGTTATTCAAGAAGCATTGATGAGTATGCAAAAGGCTTATGCTGCGACGAATACAGAGTGGATGAAATCCGCCGCCTTAGGTGCGTTCTTAGATGTAGTACAATCACCTAAGTCTAGTACTCCGTACCTTGTAGCCTTTGATGCGTTACGTGTATTGCCACACTTGACATTAGGTCATTTTCAAGTCATGGCATTGACACTATTGCTACAATACTCTAGAAACTCTAATAATTATGGATTAATTCATTTCCAACATTATGTAGAGAAATATATTGAGCCATTTATTTCTGATTTACCTCAAAATAATTCTTTCTACCGTCAATTAGATTACTTACGCTGTACACAAGAGGAACGTGAACCGATTACATTAGCCCAAGTATTATCCAATTCATATCCATTCGTGTTCAATTATCGTGGTTTCTCCAAGGAGGAACTCTTCCGTGCTACCGATGGTCATGGTGTGGATCCGCGCTATGTAGTACGTAGCTTGAACTCCAATCTATATAAATTGGCATTGGTTGATGAGTCTTTAGCACCACGATTCTTTAGACAAACTCGCATTTCCGATTCTATGGTACAACGAGATCTCATCGCTCTTATGAAGAGTAAACCGACTGCTTTCAGAGGCCAAGAAGCACGTGATATTATGGATGATATTTCTCCAGTTCTCTTAGATTTAGCAGATGTATTTGATCATACGCCTATGTCTAAAATCAGTTTAACATTACTTGGCCTATATTTAGGTCGTGCTCATGTGAAAGCTACGATTGGTGAAGAATTCGATTTATCTCATTGGTTCTAATGTGTAAAATTAATTGTAAAGAACTAATACTAAAGAATTAATACTAAAAAATTAACACTAAAGAACTAATACTAAAGAAATAATAACTGTATACTAAAAGGTCTCCCTAGATTATATAGGGAGACCTTTTTACGTTTATTGTATATTTTTAGTTTTATTATAGGTTAAAAGATATGCTAGAAGCTATTAAAACCGAATTCTTCGATTCCTTCCACGTCTTTTAGTGTTACTGTACGGCCTGTAATATCGATAATGCCTTCATCTCTTAGGCGCCCGAGTTCGCGGCTAAGTGCTGTGCGAGATACATTGAGTACCTCTGCCATTTGCTCACGGTTATGTGGCAAATGGATTGTTGTAGACTGCTGACGTTTATAAATGTCTGTTAAGTACGCGAAAATCTTCTCGCGCATACCTTTCAAGGTAAGATAATGAACCTTTCTTGTAAGGAGAATAGCTTTTTCAGACAAGTCCTCCAATAGGTTGGACAAGATTTTTGTTTGGCATTGTTGGCAATCTGGCAATGTATCGATAAATGTTTCGAGAGGGATGAACATAATCTTGGTTACCTTTGTAGCCTTAATAGTAGCAGGCCATAGTGGTTGTTTACTAAATAGTAGTGCTTCACCAAAAATATCGGATTGTTCAAGGTTTGCCATGATGACCCGTTGGCCCATTACATTTTCACGTGTGAGCAAGGCACTGCCTTCAAGAATAACACCGATACCTTCCATAGGATCCCCAGAGAGGGCAATGAAATCGTTTTTCTTATAGCTATGTACAATAACCTTTGCATTATGTAAATAGCCTCTTAATTCAGGCTCACCTAATTTATTGAATAGAGGACAATGTATGAGGGTAGGTAGATATTGGTTGATAATATCGTTTGAAAGTATTTGCTTCATAGATACCTCCAGTGTGAAAAAGTTTATAGTAATTTAAAATGATTATTGTATAATAATATAGTTAGATCGAATGGTCTACCTGTTCCAAAAGGGGAGCAAGGAAAATTTTTGAAAAAGTTTTTATTTGTTGCTCAAGCTACAGAAATTGTATCATCTTTACGTTATACTTTCAAATGTAATCAATCAGACACCTGATAATTCATCAGTGTAATGTATAGGTTTTATATTATCTAGCTTGAATGCGAGGAAGTCTCGCAAAGGAGGATTTTTAAATGAGTATGTTCTGTTATCAATGCGAACAATCTGCAGCACCAGGCGGCTGTACTGTACAAGGTGTATGTGGTAAAACTGCACCAGTTGCTAACTTACAAGACGAATTAACTGCTGCTTTAGTTGGTTTAGCACGCGCTTTAGACGTAAAAGGCCAAACTAAAGAAGGCGTTGACTATTTAATGCGTGGTTTGTTCATGTGTGTAACAAACGTAAACTTCTCTGAAGACCGCGTTCAAGAATTCATCGACGAAGTAAACGCTTATCATGCAAAAATCGATAGCGCAGCTCAAAACTTCGATTGGGAACAATTGTGGAAAGGTGAAGAAGATATCGTATCCCTTCGTTCCACATTATTGTTAGGTATGCGTGGTATGGCTGCTTATGCATGGCATGCTGCACGCCTTGGTTTCCATGATCCTGAAGTTGATGCTTGGTTCATCAAAGGCATGGTAGAATTCGCTAAAGACCACAGTGCTGAAGAATGGTTGAACTTGTTGATGGAATTCGGTCAAATCAACTTGAAATGCATGGCTATTCTTGATAAAGCTAACACTGAAACATATGGTACTCCAGTACCAACTACAGTACCTTTGACTGTAGAACCAGGTCCTTTCATCGTTGTAACTGGTCATGACCTTCACGACTTGAATCAATTGTTGGAACAAACTGATGGTAAAGGTGTAAACATCTATACTCATGGTGAAATGTTACCTTGCCACGCTTACCCTGAATTGAAAAAACATCCTCAATTGAAAGGTAACTTCGGTACTGCATGGCAAAACCAACAAAAAGAATTCGTTGACGTTCCTGGCGCATTCTTGTTCACTACAAACTGCATTATGCCACCAAAAGAAAACTACAGAGCTAATATCTTCACTACAGATATGGTAGGTTTCGACGGCTGTGCACACGTAGAAGAAAAAGCTGATGGCACTAAAGACTTCTCCGCTGTTATTGAACGCGCAATCGAATTGGGCGGCTACAAAGAAGCTCAAGAATTCACTGGTATCAACGGTGGTCACGAAGTAACTACTGGTTTTGGTCACGGTACAGTATTGGGTATTGCTGATAAAGTAATCGACGCTGTAAAAGCTGGCGCAATCAAACACTTCTTCTTAGTTGGTGGTTGTGACGGTGCTAAAGTAGGCCGTAACTACTACACAGAATTCGTAAAACAAACTCCAGATGATACTGTAGTATTGACATTGGCTTGTGGTAAATTCCGCTTCAACGACCTTAACATCGGTGAAATCGGTGGTATCCCTCGTATCCTTGATATGGGTCAATGTAACGATGCTTACTCCGCTATTCAAGTAGCAGTAGCTTTGGCTGGTGCATTTGAATGTGACGTAAACGACTTGCCATTAACATTGGTATTGTCCTGGTACGAACAAAAAGCAGTATGTATCTTGTTAACATTGTTGGCATTGGGTATCCGCAACATCTACATCGGACCTTCCTTGCCTAAATTCTTCTCCAGCAATGTATTGAACATTTTGGTAGAAAAATTCCAATTACATCCAATTACAACTCCAGAAGCTGACATGAAAGCTATCTTGGGCTAATTGGAGCCATTAATCTATTAACCACAGTCCTACTTCCCCTCTCTTTTATGATTTAGGACTGTTGTTATAAATAACGCACCTTAGGTTCGCCTAAGGTGCGTTTTTTATTATTTTTTTGAAAGCTATATCTTAGTGGCTGTATATTGATGGGGCCCAGTTTGTATCTACAACTTAGTTAAAAAGGAAAGACTATACTTCTTTGCTCCTCGTGACCTGATGTCGCTGCATAAGTATAGTCTTTCCTTTTTATAACTGTAGATAAGAAGGCGTCCCATCAATATACTAATTCTTAAATAGCTTTCACCAAAATAGTACTTGGAGAGGGATGCGGTTTGCACTCAATAGGTTATGCCCATTAGCAGAAAGGTTCGTGGAAAATAAGTTCCATCAATATACAAACTTATAAAATAGTGTTTTTCAAAATAGTAACGTAGAGTGGGGATGTCGATGTATACGTATAGTCCTCTGTAGAAGTACATTTATGCCCCTAATGTGCATATAGACAGTAATCAATATCGATTGTTATACTATAGGTAAAGTAAGATTTTTTCACATTGTTGATGTGTATATAGAGGCGTGTATGAATAGTATTTTTGATATTATAGGGCCTGTTATGATTGGCCCGTCTAGTTCGCATACAGCTGGTGCTGCGCGGCTAGGTAAGATGGCGCGGTGTATTTTCCGTTCCACACCTAAAAAGGTAGATTTAACCTTATATGGATCTTTTGCGAAGACCTATAAAGGTCATGGTACAGACCGTGCTTTGATTGGCGGTTTATTGGGGTTCAAAGAGGATGATACGAATATTCGTGTTGCTCATAAATTAGCTGAGAAAGAGGGGATGGAGTACAACTTTATTGAGTCTCCTCTCGATGTAGGCCATCCTAATGTAGTTCGTTTTGATATGTACGATGAACATAATCGCCATATGACTGTTATTGGTCGTTCTCTTGGTGGTGGTCAAATTATGATTACCGAAGTAGATGGCAATGATATGTCTATTACTGGCGATGAGTTTACCCTTGTCGTATTTCATGAGGATAGACCTGGTGCCATTTCTCTTGTGAGCCAAGCATTGAGTGAGTCCGATATTAATATTGCTACCATGCGTGTATTCCGTAAGGGTAAGCACAAGGATGCAGTGATGGTCATTACTACCGATACAGTAGTAAATCCTATTACCGTTCAGTTTATGCGCGAGTGTCCAGGCATTCAAGATGTGATGACCTTTGAAGCGTTATAGGAGGGCGAATGATGAGTTATGCATACGATACAATTGCAGATATTATTCGCTTAGCTGAGGAAAATAACATTTCCTTTGGTGAAGTAGTACTGCGTTATGAATTAGAAAATTATGACCGCAGTGAAGAAGCGGTTATTCGTGAAATAGAGCATCGTTTAGACATCTTTGAAGGTTCTATTCAAGATGGTATAGACTATGCAGAAAAAACAGCGTCTGGTATGTCCGGTGGCCAGGCAGCACAGCTTAATGGACAAACACCAAGATTTATGAGTGATATTGCGTACAAAGCTATGACCTATGCTATTGCTGTTAATGAAGCAAATGCAAAGATGTTCCGCATTGTTGCGTGCCCTACGGCTGGATCTTGTGGTGTTATGCCTGGTGCGGTGAAAGCAGTAGCGGACCATTACAAGCTAGATAGAGCAACTATGGTAAAGGGCTTCTTGGCTGCCTCTGGCATTGGCAATGTCGTAGCGAATCGCGCTTGTGTGGCCGGTGCCGTTGGCGGTTGCCAAGCAGAAATTGGTACGGCCGCTTGTATGGCTGCCGGTGCTATTGTAGAAATGATGGGTGGTACGCCTCGTCAAGTAGGACATGCTATCGCATTGTGCATGAAAAACTTATTGGGCCTTGCCTGTGATCCAGTAGCAGGGCTTGTAGAGGTACCGTGCGTTAAACGTAATGGTTTCTATGCAGTTCATGCCATTACTGCATCTGAATTGGCTTTGATGAATATTGAAAGTCAAATTCCACCAGATGAAGTTATTGAAGCAATGAATAATATCGGTCGCGCTATGCCAGCAGCATTGCGTGAAACAAGTGATGGCGGCCTTGCGGTAACACCGACGGGTACAGCTATTGCAGAACGAGTGCAATCCTTATAGGATTGCACTTTTTTCATGCTTTCATTTGTAGTAAAATAAAGGTTAGACTAGTTCAGAAAGGAGTGTGCATGATGGAACAAGCCAATCGAATATTGACTGTATTAGAAGAAGCAGGTTATGAAGCCTATATCATTGGCGGAGCAGTGCGTGATATTTTGATGCATCAAAAGCCTCATGACTTTGATATTGTGACGTCTGCACGCCCTGATACGGTAATTGAAGTCCTACGCGGTCAAGATATTCAAACGACAGACTTAGTAGGAAAATCTTTTGGTGTAGTAGTAGCTACACTAGAAGGAAAGCAATATGAAATTGCAACGTATCGCACTGAACGATATGGAGCGGATAGTCATCGACCAGAAGAAATCGCTTATGCCGATACCTTGGAGGAAGACGTGTTGCGTCGCGACTTTACGGTCAATGGCATGGCGATGAATCGTTTTGGTGAGGTCATAGACCTAGTAGGGGGACGTCGAGATATCAAGCATAAGACATTGCGAACCATTGGCAATGCACAGCAACGCTTCGAAGAAGACGCATTGCGATTATTTAGAGCATGCCGCTTTGTGGCAAAGCTAGATTTCTTACCTACCGAAGACTTATTAGAAGCTATGCCAAAGGCATTTTATCGTGTGCCTGGGTTATCTCTTGAGAGAGTCCGTAGTGAACTGGACCGACTCATGTTAGAGCCCGCTGTGGCTAAGGGCCTTGATGTATTAGTACAATCTCGCTTGGCCGAGTGCTCTTGTCGCGTTGTAGAAAATGGCGTGGCTCGTGAAGTGCCTATTTTACCAGAGCTATACCATCTTGTGAATTTACCACAAGAAAAAGACTTTCACGAATTTGATGGTTGGTATCATACATTAGCCGTTGTATCTCATACAGAACCAGATTTAACATTACGTTGGGGTGCACTGTTACACGATGTAGCAAAGGGGATGCCTACGGTGCGTGCTGTGGTGAATGGTCGCCTCACAGATCGTGGTCATGATACATTAGGGGCTGAAATGACAGAAACATTACTTACTCGTTTAGGTTACCCTAAGAGTTTTGTGCGCCGTGTAGCTTGGATTGTAAAAAATCATATGCGCTTTCACTATTTTGTACAAAATGGGGAAGCTAATGAGAAGAAGTGGATCCGTAAAGAGGCTCGCAGCGGTGAGTTTCGAGATAGTCAAATTATGCGAATTGCATGGGAACAATTATCTAAGGTTTGTGCTGCCGATGTATTAGGCTGTGGGAAGCCTTATGCATCGACGGATGGCACCTTAGCCTTTGGTGAATGTATGGCAGATCTTAGCCTAGAGATGCCTATCCATACAAAGGATTTAAATTATGACGAACGAGTTATTAAGCTTGCAGGGAAAAAAGTGGGGGAAGGATTGCAGTATTTATTAGGTCAGGTTCAAAATGGGGTGATTCCCAATGAACCAGATGCATTATATGATGCATTAGACCATAAGTTACGCCGTCCAGTGGAGAAATGATGAAGTTATTAAATAAAGCGTTATTACGCATGAGTGATTGGAGTCGCACTACGTGGTGCCTTGCCATACTCATGACCGTTGCCTTCGTCCTTATCGGGCGTTTAGCACAGTTACAGGTCTTTGATACCTTTGACCTAGAGAAGAAAAACTTATTACAAGTTCAAGTAGATAGAAAATTACAATCGCCGCGCGGTACAATCTATGACCGTAATGGCAAGCCTTTGGCGATGAGTGTAGTTACAAAATCTTTATATGCGGATCCGAAGATGATTAAACAGTCTCCTCAAGAGATTGCGGATCTCATCTCACCGTACGTAACGATGTCAAAAGAGAATATTGTGAAAGCTTTGCAAGAGGATACCGCCTTTGTCTGGTTGAATCGTATGATGGATGCAGACAAATCAAAAGGGGTACAACAAGTTATTAAGGATAATAATATTGCAGGCCTTAATTTCGTTGAAGAATCTAAGCGCTATTATCCAAATGGTGTCTTAGCGGCACAAGTATTAGGCTTTGTCGGTACTGATGATAAAGGCCTTGATGGGCTAGAAATGGTTCTTGATGACGAATTAAAGGGGGGCGTACAACAAGAAATTGTAGCTACTGATAATAAAGGGAATGCCATCTTTGGTTCCGTACTATCTAAATTTTTACCAGATAAGGGTAAAAGTGTAACCTTAACCATCGATGCAACAATTCAATTTATTGCAGAACGCGCTCTTGATAAGGCGATGGTTGATACAGGAGCTAAGCATGCCAGCGTTATCGTTATGGATCCAAAGAACGGTGAAATATTAGCGATGGCCAATCGTCCAAGTTATGATCCTAATAACTACAACCAAAGTGGTGAAGAGGCTTTCAAAAATATTGCGGTTACCAATTTATATGAACCAGGCTCTACATTCAAACCTATCATTGCATCTGCAGCTCTTGCAGCAGGCAAATGGAAGTTAGACACTGTGTATAACGATAAAGGGGCCTTCGCTGCCAATGGACATATCATTAGAAACTGGAATGGTGAGGGATATGGTCCTGTTCGTTTGCTAGATATTTTGAAGTACTCTATTAATACTGGTATGGCTGAAATTGGTACATTAACAGGCGCAGATATTCTCTCGAAATATGTACGTGATTATGGCTTTGGTTCTGAAACAGGTATTGAATTGCCTGGTGAAGGAGCAGGTATTTTGTATAATCCAGAGGATATGAGTAAGCTAGACGTTGCGACTATGTCCATCGGTCAAGGTATTGCGGTTACACCATTACAAATGGTTCGCGCCTTTGGTGCACTTTCTAATGGTGGGGCTATGATGAAACCACATATCATCAAGTCTTATAGTAACTCTCAAGGCGATGTTACAAGTACGACTGAAACATCTGTTGTGGGACAACCAGTTCCGGCGGAAACCGCTAAAACCATTGTAGATATTCTAGAAAAAGAAGTATCCGAAGGTGGCGGTACAAAAGCGATGGTAGAAGGTTATCACTTCGGCGGTAAAACTGGTACGGCGCAAAAACTAGATACCAAACATGGCGGTTATCTCGACGGACAATACATTGCGTCCTTTATTGGCTTTGGCCCTGTAGAGGATCCAAAATTTGTAGTTCTTGTCGTTATTGATGACCCACAAAAGGGTTCTTTTTATGGTAGTCAAATTGCAGCCCCTGTATTTAAGGACATCGTATCTCAACTTGTACGGTATTACCAAATGAGTCCGTATGTTAAAGAAAGTACACCAGTAGCTGTTAAAGCTGCTAATACATTACCTGAACCAAAACCGGGAAGTGATGGTTCTGTTACATTGCCTAACTTTACTGGTTTTACCTATGGTGAAGTGCGTGATTGGTTACATAAGGCGGGACTTGCCTTTAAACCGGATGGAACTGGTACGGCTACATCTCAAGATGAAAGTAGCGGTACAACTGTTCAGGCTGGTACAGCAATTACTGTTCATTTCCGTAGATAAAACGAATTCGGTCATAATTAGAAATTATAGACAGTTCGTTATATAATAGAATAAGAGACTTAGGTGCCTCTCCGGAGGCACCTTATTTTATAGATAGTTTGAATGAATGGAGATACTTATGATCGAATTACGCGGTAAAGCAGTAGCAGACGCTCACAAGGCGATTTTACAAGAAAAAGTTGCAGCAGTTGGCGACTCTGTAATTACTATGGCAGTATTACTCGTTGGTGAAGACCACGGTGCTCATATGTACGCTACATTTATGGAAAAGACAGCCAAGAACTTTGGCTATGGCTTTGTGTTAAAACAATTACCTGAAACGGCTACACAGGATGAAGTAGTTACAGCATTGCAAGAATTAAATAATGATGCGGCTGTTCATGGGATTTTACCGTTAATGCCGATGCCTAAACACATTGATACAGAGGCTCTTATCGATATGCTAGATCCTAAAAAAGATATCGATGGTCTAACTACGTATAATATTGGTCTTGTAACTGCCGGTAAAGGTGGCTTTGCCCCTTGTACTGCCAAGGCGTGCATGGCGATTTTAAACCACTATGATATTCCTGTAGAGGGTAAACATGTGGTAGTAATCGGTCGTAGCCAAGTGATTGGTAAGCCGGTAGCTCTTATGACACTTGGTGCACATGGTACGGTTACAATGTGCCATTCCAGAACCCCTGATTTGGCAGAACAAGTAAAACGTGGCGATATCGTTATTGCTGCAGCGGGTCGTGCTCATATGATTACAGCAGATATGATTAAGCCAGGTGCTGTTGTTATCGATGTAGGCATTAATGAACTAGAAGGTAAGACGGTAGGCGATGTTGATTATGAAGCGGTAAAAGATATTGCGTCTGCAATTACTCCAGTGCCTGGTGGTGTAGGCTCTGTAACGACTACTATGATGCTTGAAGCTGTATATGAGGCATACCATGCATGAGATGTCTATAGCAGAAGGTATACTTGATGTAGCCCTCGATACATTGCGCCAACACGATGCATCTGTGATTCATTCCGTTCAACTCGATTTGGGCCTTATGAGTGGAGTAGAGCCAGATTCTCTCCTATTTTGCTGGGAAGCCGTTACAAAGGGGACTGCAGCAGAAGGTTCGCGTATAGAAATTAATACGATTCCTATTGAAGGAAAGTGCTTGGATTGTGATAAAACATTTCCTGTAGAAAATTATAAGTTTATCTGTCCCTATTGTGACAGTCATTTCGTACAAACCATTGGTGGCCGCGAACTACAAGTGACCTCCATGGATATCGATTGATAGAAAGGTTAGGCATGCAAGTTCAAGTTAAAACTAATGTATTGGCAAAAAATGATGCCATTGCAGAGTCCTTACAACAGTTGTTTAAGGAAAAAAATATTTTTGTATTTAATCTATTAGGTTCTCCAGGGGCTGGTAAAACATCTCTATTGGAGGCAACTTTACATGATTTGAAAAAAGATTACCGCCTTGCTGTTATTGAAGGTGATTTATTTACTGCTAAGGATGCGGAACGGATTCATGAATTAGGCGTTCCTGTTATTCAAATCAATACAGTGGGAGGTTGCCATCTTGATGCACAAATGATTCAAGATGCACTAGGTGATTTAAATCTTGATGAACTCGATATGATCATTATCGAGAATGTAGGTAACCTTGTATGCCCTGCAGAATTTGAGATTGGTGAAAGCATGAAGGTAACTGTATTATCTGTTACTGAAGGTGAAGATAAGCCTCTTAAATACCCATTAATCTTTAAAGAGTCAAAGGCTATTCTCATTAATAAGATAGATTTATTGCCTTATGTACCATTTAAAAAAGACAAGGCAATACAAGATATACGTAATTTGAATCCAACAGGAGAGATTTTTGAAGTAAGTTGCACGGCCCATAATGGGTTAGAGCCATGGTTGACATGGTTGCGTGCGCAATTGGAGAGTAATCGATGAATCATTCTATTAAGAGCCGTATCGTAGCGGCACTTTTAGTTGGCCTATCTGCTACAACGGTAGGGTATGCGGCAGAGCCGGCTATTTCCACAGTGAAACCGACGGCTGTAGAAGCTACAGAGGATACAAATGATGCGGCAGCTACTGCTGCACCTGTAGAAACGGCGGAATCTGATGCGGCTGATTCTGTTGCTTATATAGATAATGCACCGATTAAAGCCGTTAAAATTGATACAAAAACTAAGAAGGAAAACACTAAAACAGGTTGGTTGGCCGAACAAATGGCGGTTACCGAGTTTGGTGATTCTATACAGTTTTGGCAGGCGGCTAGCGAAAATGAAGGTCCGTTGCCTAGCGTAACGCAAAATAACTTGGCTGATATTGGTAAGTCTTATACGGCTAATAATTTACCGGCTCCTTGCCGCCGTTGCGGAGGATGCGCCCCTCGATGGTGTGCTGCCCATCCGTTACGATGAACTGACCGTTACGGAAACTGACCTTCGGCTCATTTGCCACATACTCGTTGAAGTGGGCGGCGATCAGTTCCACACGCTTGCGCTCCACACCACGCTGATATAGTTCGCGGGGATAGACCAGCTTGCTGCTGTGGATAACCATGAGCTGGTACGGCGGGTTGACATGGATGAAGGAATTGTTATTGTCTTTCAGGCGCATCGCATTTCCTCCTTGATCCTCCAGATGTACGTTTCGGCTTCTTTCAGGATTTCAGCAACCTGCTGCTTACGCTTCGGGATGGTGAGCAGGCTGGGGTTAAATGTGAAGCTGTATTCCAGCCGCTGGATCATTGCGTGTACCGCAGCTTCCAGTTCGGTGTACAGCATCGTGTCCTCAACGCTTCCAGCGTCCTCAAAGGACGATTTGATGGGTGTGTAGGGATAGAGGGGTGGCTTACCGTCAACCACCTCAGGCGGCGCGTAAGCCGCCGTAGAACGGATGATAGGTGGAAGCCGCTGAATGCTCCCCATCGGGTTCAGAGCAAGGCTGGCACGGACAGCATCATCCACCCGGCTCATTTCTTCCGGGGTGAGGTGTCCGAGGAATTTCAACACTCGGCTCTTGTCTACGGTAAAGATCTGCTCTGTCTGAACGATGGACGGAACGGAGAGAAAATCGTTCACCAGCAGGCAGTGGGTCGGCTGGGTATACTTTTTTGCAGACTTGCTTGTCAATGT
>OGXE01002697.1_pt1 | contig 12914 bp, 12 predicted proteins | sample 1576181 | NCBI WGS metagenome assembly OGXE01 (sample SAMEA3541478, study PRJEB24748) | human gut metagenome | biome: human gut; feature: human-associated habitat; material: faeces | place: China | collected 2012 | reverse complement strand
CTTCTAATATTCACTTCCAAATTACGTCAACTTGATGTTAGGGATAATATATTTTGCTTTTTATTAGAACAATAAATTATAGTTTATCTTCTATAAATTCTATCAGCCACTAAAGCTGCCCTTTTATTTTCAAGAACATTGTGAACTCTTACTATATCTACTCCTTTTCCTATTCCAATTACAGTAGTTGCAACAGTTCCTTCCACTCTTTCATCTGTAGATAAACCACCTAATATAGTACCTATAAATCTCTTTTTAGAAGTTCCTAATAAAATTCTTCCCATATCTCTTAGCTCTTCCAATCTAGCTAAAACCTCTATATTCTCTTCCATTCCTTTTCCAAATCCAATTCCAGGATCTAGTATTATATTATCTCTTGAAATTCCATATCTATCTGATATCTCATATGTCCTTTCAAAAAATTTTCTCATACTTAAAATAATATCTTCACTATACTCAGTCCCGTTTTGATTGTGCATAGCTATTACAGGTACATTATATTCAGCTGCTAACATTGCCATCTCTCCATTATCGTATTGTAATCCCCATATATCATTAATTATGTGAGCTCCAGCTTTTAATGCTGCCTCTGCTACTTGATATTTATATGTATCTATTGAGATAATAACATCTAACTCTTTAGATAGCATCTCTATAACTGGAACAACTCTTTCTATCTCCTCTTCTACACTAATTTGTGTATGCCCAGGTCTTGTAGACTCTCCTCCGATATCTATTATATCTACTCCATCTTCTACCATTTTTTTTGCTTGTTCTAAAGCAGAATCTAAATTATTGTATCTTCCCCCATCAGAAAAAGAATCAGGAGTTACATTTAAAATTCCCATAATTAAAGTCTTTTTCCCTAGTTCTATATTTTTATCTCTACATTTTAGTATCATTGTTCCCTCCCTAATTTTACAATTTATTTTAAATTTTAATACAAATCTCTTTTAAAAACAAGATATATAATCTTAAAAAAATAATTGTTGACTTATTTAATAATAAATGTTATTATTAAATTGTAATAATTACAAATGAGTAAAGATTTTATATAAGGAGGAATAATATGTCTTTAATAGGTAAAAAAATATCTGAATTTAAAACAATGGCTTACCATAATGGTGAATTTAAAGAAATAAATAATGAATCTCTAAAAGGAAAATGGGCTGCAATAGTTTTCTACCCTGCTGATTTTACATTTGTTTGTCCAACAGAATTAGAAGATCTAGCAGAAAATTATGATAAATTTAAAGCTGAAGGTTGTGAAATTTATTCTGTATCTACTGATACTCACTTTGTTCACAAAGCTTGGCACGACTCTTCTGAGAGAATTAATAAAGTACAATACCCTATGCTAGCAGATCCAACTGGAAAATTAGCTAGAGATTTCGATGTTATGATTGAAGAGGAAGGTTTAGCTTTAAGAGGTAGCTTTATTATAAATCCTGAAGGTGTTATAGTTGCTTATGAAGTACATGATACTGGTATTGGAAGAAAAGCAGAGGAATTATTGAGAAAATTACAAGCAGCAAAATTTGTAGCTGAACATGGAGAGGTTTGTCCTGCAAAATGGGAACCTGGTGATGAAACTATAGCTCCTTCTATTGATTTAGTAGGAAAGTTATAAAAATAAAAGCACTGCTTTTGTAGTGCTTTTCATCTTTTTTATGGAGGAAATGACTATGGAAAAAATATATGATTTAATTATTATAGGTGGAGGTCCAACTGGACTAACTGCTGGAATATATGCAGGACGTAGTAAACTAAATGTCCTTATTATCGAAAAAGAAGGTATTGGTGGACAAATTATTTTAACAAGTGAAGTTGCAAACTATCCTGGTATTCTTGAAACTACTGGTTTAAACTATGCAGATCAATTAAAAAAACAAGCTGAATCTTTTGGTGTAGAGATAATTTCAGGAAATGTTATTAATATGGATTTTTCTAAAGAAATTAAAGAGGTAAAAACTCTTTCTAATAATTATAAAGGATACTCTATTTTGATAGCTACTGGTGCATCACCTAGAAAATTAGGCTTCCCTGGTGAAAAAGAGTTTACAGGTAGTGGTGTTGCTTATTGTGCAACTTGTGATGGAAGATTTTTTACTGGTATGGACGTATTTGTAATTGGAGCTGGTTTTTCTGCTGCTGAAGAAGCAATATTTTTAACTAAATTTGCAAAAAAAGTTACTGTTATTGCTAGAGATCCTGAATTTACTTGTGCTAAATCAATAGCTGATAAAGTTTTGTCTCATCCTAAAATCGAAGTAAAATTTAACACTGAAATTTTAGAAGCTAATGGTGATTTTCAACTTAGAAATGCTAAATTTAAAAATAATATCACTGGAGAAATCTTTGAATATAAGTCTGAGGGAGACAATACTTTCGGAATTTTTGTATTTGTAGGTTATGAACCTCAAAGTAAACTTTTCAAGGATATTATTAATTTAGATGAACAAGGATTTATTCTAACTGATGAAGATTTAGAAACTAATATAAAAGGAGTTTTTGCAGCTGGTGATGTAAGACCTAAAAAATTAAGACAGCTTGTTACAGCTGTCTCTGATGGTGCTGCTGCTGCATTTTCTATTGAAAAATATATTCAGGAATTAAAAAAGAAATTGCAATAATTTTTATAAAAAAGGAAGTTTATTAGTTTCTTTGTAAAACCTTAATATAGGAGGGGATAATATGAAAAAATTATCAATGTTTATTTTAACTTTAGCTACTGCTATATTAATGGTTAGTTGTAATAGCAAAAAAGATGAAACTATTAAAAATGAAATTACTCAAAAGGCTACTGAAGTAAAAACAGATGTTAAAGATGCTGCTGAGGATATTAAGGAAAAAGCTGTTGATACTAAAGATATAGCAGTTGAAAAAGCTATTGAGTTAAAAGAAAAAACAAAATCTTTGATAGAAGATAGTAAAAAAAATTAAAATAAAAAAATTCAGAGAGGTTTTACCCAATCTGAATTTTTTTATTTATTCTATCCTCTTTTATTTCTTGCAATATTTTCCTTAACTATAAATCCTATTGTTATTACTAATACTATTAAAAATGCAAGAGATATAGGTCTTTTTACAAATATTGATAAACTTCCTTGAGATATAATAAGTGCTCTTCTTAAATTTGATTCTGTTAATCCTCCAAGTACAAGTCCTAAAAGTACTGGAATTGTTGAGAATTTAAGTTTTACTAATATATAAGCTATTATTCCAAAAGCTATTGAAATATAAAGGTCAAACATCGAACTTTTTATTGAGTATGATCCAGCATAACAGAATACAACTATAATTGGTATTAAAATTTCACTAGGAATTTTAGTTACTTTTGCAAAGAAACCTGTTAAGTATTTTCCTTGAATATACATAAATATATTGATAAATACTAACCCTACCATAATTGCATATAGTGTAATTCCATGTTCTTGGAATAGGTTTGGCCCCGGTGTTAAACCATTTGCCATTAATGTTCCAAGTAATATTGCTACTGCAGCATCTCCAGGTATTCCAAGTGTTAATAATGGAATAAGTGTTGCTCCAGTAACAGCGTTATTTGCTGACTCTGCTGCTGCTATTCCATCAATAGATCCCTTTCCAAACTCTTCAGGATGTGTAGAACTTTTTCTAGCTCTATCATAGCTTAAAAATGATGCCATTGATGCTCCTGTTCCTGGTATTACTCCAACTATTACTCCAATAATAGAAGATTTTAAAGCATGTGGGAACATTCTTATATATTCTGCTTTAGTAAGTTTCCCTGAATCCTTTACCCCTTTAAGTGACATTGTAGTAGATGCCTTAAAGTCTTTACTTCCATTTGAGTTAGATATAGTTTCAGAAAGAGCAAATAATCCGATTAATACTATTACTAAATCAAATCCAGCATACAGATTGTAGTTATTCAATGTAAATCTAAAAGTTCCACTGATAATATCCATTCCTATTATTGAAAGGAAAAGTCCGATACATCCAGAAATTAATCCTTTAGCTAAGCTATCTCCACTAACTCCAGCTATTATTGATAATCCAAATACACAAAGTATAAATATTTCAGAAGCTCCAAATTTAAGAGCAACTTTTGCAACTTGAGGAGCTAAAAATAGAAGTACTAAAGCACTAAATATTCCTCCAAAAGTTGATGCTTCAAGAGCTATATTAAGAGCTTTTTTTGCTAACCCTCTTTTAGCTAATGGACTTCCATCTAACATTGTAGCTGCTGCATGTGGTGTTCCTGGAGTATTTATCAAGATAGCTGATATTGATCCTCCATAACTTCCTGCACAATAAATTCCTAACAAAAACATAAATGAATCAATAGCTTCTAAATTATATGTAAAAGGTAGAAATAATACCAAACACAACATAACTGTAAGTCCTGGAATACAACCAAATATTACTCCAGCTAGAAGCCCAAGGTTCATATAAATAAAACTATTTAATTTAAAAAATTCTAAAAAACCTTCAACTATATTTGAAAACATCCCTCTTCTCCTCTCTATGGTAATTGCACAAGTAATATATTTTTAAATATATATGTTACAAGTGTACAAATAATAATTACAGTTAAATAATATTTCCAGTTTTTACACTTAAAGAAAGCCAACATAGCACAACAATAAGCTATTGAAGCAAATAAAAACCCTATTATATTTAATAAAACTGCATAAAGAATTAAAAGAACACATGTTATTACAGCTCTTCCTTCTTCTTTCAAGTTTACTTCAACCTCTTGTACTGGAAGTTTTCTAGCAATTTTTATTAAATCATTTACTAAGATAAATAAACTTGAAAAAAACATTACTGCTACAATTAATTTTGGAAAACTTCTTGATGTAATTACAGCATCAGTTGTAACAGGTATTTGTGAAGGAATCAGATACCATAATATCATAGCAAGAATAAGAAATATTATTCCTCCTACAATATTAACTTTTATTTTATAGTTCACTTATTTCACTCTCCTTTATTTTAAAAATAGAGAGGAGCCAAATCCTCTCTATTAATATGTTTGCCTTCTTATTTTTTTATCATATTGTAAAATCTCTTAGCTTTTTCAGTTGATTCTTTTATATGAGCATCACATTCAGCTGGGCTTAATGGATCAAGAGTTAATCCTAAGTTAGCTGCTGTTTCTTTGAATCCAGGTTCTTCAAATATTTGTAATACTGCTTTGTACATTTTATCTATTACTTGTGGATCAGTTCCTGCTGGCATTAATAAGATACATCTGTTTACTAAGAATGTATCGTATCCATAGTCACCAACAGATTCAAGATTATAAACTTCATCTTTTAAAGGTTTTTCATCAAATACAACTACTGGATTTAAACGTTCAGCTTTTACAAACTCTTTAGCTAGTGAAGCATGAGTAATTCCTATTACTGTATCTCCTGCTAGAGTAGCATTCATAGCTTCATTTGCTCCATTAAATGATACACCTTCATAATTTAATCCCATTTCACTTAAAAGAGCTGAAATCATTAGATATTCTGAAGAGTTAAGTCCTGCTACTGCAAATATAACTTTATTATTTTTTCCATATTCTTTTAAATCATTTAAAGATTTAATATTAGTTTTAGGATTAGCAACCATTACAAAGTTAGATTTGTAAATATTGATTACTGGAGAAAATTGTTCCCATTTAAAAGGTACTGGATTGAAAAGTGGTCCAATAGCAAAGTTTCCTTCTCCACCATAAATTAATTTATTTGAATTAGGTTTTTCACGTAGATATTCAGTAAGTGCTACTACTCCTCCAGCTCCTATTTTATTTTCAGGAACTATTGGTTGTCCAAGATATTTTTTACCATATTGAGATAATGCTCTGTTAGCTTGGTCTGCAAGTCCTCCTACTGCCCATGGAACTGTGATAATTACTGGTTTACTTGGCCAATTTTCTGCTCCCTTTGCAGCAAAAGAAGGGATTACAGTTATTAAAGTTAAAATACAAGTTAATAAAATTTTTACAAATTTTTTCATAGCTTTCCTCCTGTGTTTTTTAGTTATCTTAATTAAAAATTATCTTCTTCTTGATAGTAGATTTAAGAAATACATAATCATTGGCTTTCTCTCTTCGTCTACTCTTTCTTTTACAAATTTTTCTACAAATTCTTCTGTTATAACAGATATATTTTCCTCTTTTATCTCATTTTTCAATTCAGCTACTAATTGATTTTTATCGTTAAATTTAACAAGATTGATAAAAGCTGTAAGTTCATTTTTAGTATTTCCTTCCCATTTTAACGATTCTTCCATATCTTTATCAATTGTATACTCTTTTTTAAATTTCTCTTTATATTCTACTAACTCCTCTTTAGTTAAATCTCTATCATGATGAAGCCCTATTCTAGTGTATTGTTCTACTGGTGCATCACTTTCAAGCATTAACTTTCTCATAAGATTTGCCATTTTTAATTCAACTTCTATATCTTCTATTGGAGCTACTTGATATGGATCTTTTTCTGTATCATATAACATTGTTCCAAATCTATAATGTTGATTGAAGTTTTTAACCTCTATCTTCATTGTTCTTAAACCTTTAGTAAATGTAAATGGTTCAGCAATCTCAAAATCTTTCATTTCATCTATTGAGAATCTTGATTTTATATGAGTTGGCATCAATGTATATTCATATAGAGGTGCATTTGTATTTGTTGCTTCTCCTCTCATATACACATATTTTCCATCTGTACAGTTAATTTGATTTCCATGCCACCCAAATAAACAAGCTTCTCTAATCTTTTTATCAGATTCGATTGTTTCTTTTAATGGGATACCTTGCATATCTTTAGGTATTGGAAGATTAAAGAAATCTAAAATTGTAGGTGCTAAATCTATAAGTTGAACTAGAGATTCTCTCTTTTCTCCTCTTTTTTGAGTTCTTGGATCCCAAATAAACAATGGTGTATTTACAAGTTCATTATAAGCTGGCATCATATTTTTAGCCCACCAACCATGTTCACCTAATAGGAATCCATGATCTGTACAAACTATTAACAATGTATCTTTCCACATATCATGTTTATCCATAAGATCTAAAACTCTTCCTAAACTTCTGTCACATTTAGATAATAGAGCTGCATATTTATATTTTAGATTTTCTACATCATCACTATTTTCTATAACAGGGTGATAGTCAGGCCAATCAAGATTTTTCTTTTTAATGTGTTCACCATATAGTGCATCATACTCTTCAGGAACAACATAAGGCTCATGTGGATCAAATGATTCTATTTGTAAAAACCAATTGTCTTCATCATGATTTTTTTCTATAAACTCTACTCCTGCTTGGAAAGTTTTAGTTTGAGGATAATCCTCATCACTCTTAAATTCTTGACGATTTACCCATTCTTGTCTCCAAATATCAGCAAGTTTCTCTCTTGAAGGTAAAAATAATCTTTGTGGTGCTTTTGCATCTTCTGGTATTTCAGGGAATTTTATTTGTCCCTTCCAAGGATCTCCCTCTTGTCCTCTAATAATCTCCCAGCTTGAAAATCTACTGTGGTAAGTTGCTCCTCCATCAGCCCAATATAAGTGATGGTCACTTGCTAAATGGCTATATACTCCATTCATTTTTAAAATTTCAGGCATTGAATCATCAAATGGTTCTAATGGTCCCCAACTTCTATGAAGAAAATTGTATCTTCCTGTATGTAATTCTCTTCTAGCAGGCATACATGGAAGACTTCCAGCAAAACAACTTTCAAACTGTACTGTATTTTCAGCTAAACGTTGAAAATTAGGTGCTTTTATCCACTCGTTACCATAAGATGGAAGATAATGTTTGTTCAATGAATCAAACAAAACCATAATTGCTCTCATTAAGTTCCCCTCCTAGTGAAATTAATAAATTTTGTTTATCAATTATTTTTAAATTTTAAAATATAATTTTATAGTTTTTTATGTTCTATTTTAATATTTTTTTTATAAAAATAAAACTTAAAAATTTATCTTTAATTTATTTATACTCTATTTTCTCAAAAAAATCAATCCTTTTTTTATTAATTATTTAATTTTTTTTATTAATTATTTTTTTTGCTTTTAAAAACTATCTAAAATATGCTATACTTTTATTAGAAAGGATATGGTGCTATTATGAAACAATTAGAAAAACTTAAAATTGACAATATTATGTCTGTTCTTAAAATTATACATTTAAATCCTAATATATCTAAAAAAAATATATCTTCTCTTACTGGATTATCTTCTGCACTTCTTACAAATATCTGTAACCAATTAAAAGAGAAAAAATTAATTATTGAAGGAAATACTCTTGTATCAAATAAAGCTGGTAGGCGAGAGATAGCTCTTAATATGAATTATTCTTTAAAAAAAGTAATTGGTGTTAATATCTCCAGTGAATTTTGTGAAATAGTTATTTCAGATTTAAAACCTGCCTTACTTTTTTATAAAAGAATAGAAACTAAGGAAACTAATAGTGAAAAACTTTCAAATTCTATCTTTGAAACTATTGAAACTTATATTTCTGATTCCTATCTTTCAACTAATGATTTTATAGGGATAGGAATAAGTGCTAAAGGTACAACTGATAAAGAACAGGGAATTATAGGAGAAGATTTTCTTGAAGAAAAACTTAAAATAAAAGAGTATCTTTCATCTAAAATAAATCTACCTATTTTTATAGAAAACGATGTTAAAGCTCTGGCTATTGCTCAAAACTTCTTTTTTCCTGAAGATGAAGATTTTTTCCTTATAAAATATAGTATTCATGGAATAGGGGGAGCTATATTTAAAAATGGTTATCTATATACAGCTAAAGAAAATGCAGTGGCTAAAATTGGACATATTATTATAGATCCTACAAAAGATTATTGTCCTGTATGCAAAAGACGTGGTTGTTTAGAAAGCTTAATCTCTATACAAGCTATAAAAAAAGAGATAAATCACTCTTTTTCTCATGAAAATTTTCCTATTCTATATAAAAAACTTAATGGAGACTTCAGTACTTTCTCAATAGATTCTCTCTTTGAAAGTTATAATGAAGGTTCTATCCCTATAAATAATCTAATTAGAAAAAGTGCATCTTTTATGGCTCAATCTATTATCAATGTTTCTGCAATACTTGGTAATAGTAAAGTTATTCTATATGGAGACTTTTTTTCAAAAGAGGAATATCTATTTTTATTGGAACAATATACAAGAGAGTATCAACTGATAAATATGTGGGATAAAATTAGTCTAAGTAAATTAAGTATAGATCAAGAGAGATTAGCTAGTTGTGTAATTGTTATAAAGAATATTTTTTATAAAGAATTAAATAGATATTTTCATATTATTTAATTTAAAATAAAAACAGTTCCCTGAGATTCTTTCTCAAGAAACTGTTTTTTTATTTAACTAAATTTGAATCAAGTTTTCTTTTTAAATTAAATATACTCTCTCTTTTTAATGGGTGAATTACATTAGGAGCTATTTCACAAAGAGGATCTAGCACAAAACTTCTTTCACACATCCAAGGATGTGGAACTGCTAGATTATCATCTTCAATTACCTCTTTATCATAAAGAAGAATATCTATATCTATTACTCTTGGTCCCCATTTTTTTATTCTAACTCTTCCCATTTTTTCTTCAATCCCCAATAACTCTTTTAATAGTTCTTGAGGAGTCAAAAGAGTTTTTATCTGTAAACAAGCATTTAAAAAATCATCTTGATCTACAACACCAAAAGGTTCTGTCTCCAATATAGTACTAACTTTTGTTACCTCTGTATCTTCTAATTTTCCTATATTTTCTATCGCTTTTAAAAGATTTTCTTTCTTATCACCAATATTTGAACCTATTGATAGATAAACCTTATGCCTTTTTCTTGTTATTTCCACAGCTACATTTTCAAAATGCATTTGTAGAGGTGCCCAAGGTTTTTTTACTGTTACCTTAACTTCACAAATTAAAGGATATTTTCTTAAAATCATCTGTGCTATATCTTCAGCACAAGTTTCTATAAGATCAACACTTTTTTCTAAAAATAGTTTTCCTATATCTTCAGCAACTAACCCATAGTGAGTTGATTTAGTTAGATCTCCAGTTTTTCCTGCCTCTCTTGTATCACAGCTCATCTCAACTGAAACTTGAAATTTCTGTCCAAGTTTTTTCTCCTCTGGAAAAACCCCATGATACCCTATAAATTCAAGATTATCAATATAAATTTTATCCATTATCTCTCCATTCTATTTTATCAAAGAAAGAACTTCCAATTTTTTAGAAGAGTCTGTTTCAAAAACTCCCCTAGCTGCTGTTGTTATTATCTCGCTGTTCTGCCTTTTCTCTCCTCTCATTGTCATACACATATGCTTAGCTTTAGCCATTATAAATACACCATGACAATCTAATGTCTCATATATTGCATCAGCTAACTGTGCACACAATCTCTCCTGTATTTGAGGTCTTTTAGCTAAAATATCTATTGCTTTTATTATATCTCCAAACCCTACTATCTTCCCATTTGGAATATATGCAACATCTATCTGCCCATAAAAAGGTAAAAAATGATGTTCACACATAGAGTGAAAATCAATATTTTTTTCAACTATTAGATCATTTCTATCAACAGTGAAAGTTCTTTGTAATACATCTTTAGGATCTTGTAATAACCCAGAGAAAAGTTCTCCATAACTTTGAGCCACTCTCTTTGGAGTCTCTTTTAGCCCCTCTCTTTCTCTATCTTCTCCTAAAGCTTCCAATATATTTTCAAAAGATCTCTCTATCTTTTCTATATCTATCTTTTTCATTTTTCTCCTTAGAATTTACAAATCTAATTTTAAATCTCCATCTTTTATCCAATTTTTCTTTCTCATAAACTGAGCAATAATTAAAGTTAAAATAGCTGGTAAAATGAAGTGAAGCATAAGTATTCCTAAATAAAGATTTACTCCTCTCATGCCTAAACTTTCCATTGTAGAGATAGTCCCAAACTGTCCTACAAGTCCACTTGTTCCCATTCCTGCTGCTATTGGAATATTTTGATATTTTAAAACCATAGTTGAAACTGGTCCTAAAATAGCTGATGCCAATGTAGGTGGAATCCATATTTTCCAGTTTTTCACTATATTTCCTATCTGTAACATTGAAGTTCCTAACCCTTGAGCTACAAGTCCACCCCAACCATTTTCTTTAAAACTCATTACTGCAAATCCAACCATTTGTGCTGAACATCCTACTGTTGATGCCCCTGCTGCCAATCCACTTAACCCTATCATCATACATAAAGCTGCACTACTTATAGGAAGTGTCAATGCTATTCCCACTACCACAGATACAATTATCCCCATAGCAAAAGGTTGTAACTCTGTTGCATACATTACAAAAGCTCCTACTGCTTCCATAAATTTAGCAACTGCTGGACCTATGTAGTAAACTGCTAAAGAACCTGTTAAAATTGTAACTGCTGGAGTTATTATAATATCAACTTTTGTTTCCTTTGATACCATCTTTCCAAACTCTGCTCCAACAACTGCCCCTATAAAAGATCCAACAGGGCCACCATAGATTCCCCCTGCTGCTCCTGTTATTGTAGAGGAGAAAAGCACTAAATGTGGAGCTTGTAATCCATAAGCTACTGCAACACCAATAGCTGGTCCTGTCATGTCCTTAGCTATCTTCCAAATTACATCAGTTAAAAATGTTATCCCTAGTTTTCCACCTATAGTATTAAGAATAGTACCAATTAATAAAGTTGAAAACAATCCCAATGCCATATAACTAAAGGCATCTATACAATATCTTTTTACAGATATTTCAATATTTTTTCTTTTAAAAAACTCTCTCATCTTATATTTCCCCTGTGTTAATTTTATAAAGAAAGCCTGATTTCTCAGGCTCTCATTTATATAAATATAATATTATCTCTCTTCGATTTGGTTAAGATCAGCCATTTTTACAAATAGATCTGCTAAGAATCTTAATTGAGAAAGTCTATTTTCTTTTATAGCTTCATCTTTATCCATTACCATAACTTCATTGAAATATCTGTTGATTATATCTTTTCCTAATACTATTTCATTTAGGTATTTTCTATAATCTTTATTGTTAAGTGCATCTATTACTTTTCCATTTAATTCTAGTGAGAAGTTATATAGTTCTTCTTCTACTGGAACTTTAAATAGATCAGGATTGATTATTCCTTTTTCATGATCTTTAGAGATGTTTCCAACTCTTTTTATTATTGGAAGAAGTGTTTCAAACGCTTCATCTTTTACAAACTCTTGTAAAGTTTTTACTTTTTCAAGTGCTTCTATTACATTGTCGCTATTTGAATCTAATACTGCAGCAACAATATCTTTACTGTATTTCATATCAGTGAAGATATTATTTTCTCTTTGTTTGAAGAATTCTAATACTTCAGCAAGAACAGTTACTCTATCTCTTTTTAATACTCCACACTCTTCTAAAGTATCTAATGATTTTTCAACAAGAGCTTTTAAAGAAAGATCTAGTCTTGAATTGATTATTACATTTACTATTCCTAAAGCTGCTCTTCTTAAAGCAAATGGGTCTTTAGATCCACTTGGGATTACTCCAACACCGAAACATCCTACTAGAGTATCTAATCTATCAGCAAGTCCAGCTATAATTCCTTCGATTTCTGTTGGCATTTGGTCACCTTGGAATCTTGGATAGTAGTGCTCTTTAATTCCTAAAGAAACTCTTTCTCCCTCTCCATTTTTAAGAGCATAGTCGGCTCCCATAAATCCTTGAAGTTTAGTAAATTCTTTTTCTCCTATCATATTTGATACAAGGTCTGCTTTAGCTAAGTATACAGTTCTTAAAACTGAATCTTTTCTATCATTGCATCCTAAAGCATCAATTAAATATTCAGCAACTTTGCTACTTCTTTCTATCTTAGAGTAGATAGTTCCTAAATCTTTTTGGAATACTACTGTTTTT
>OGXE01002686.1_pt1 | contig 12940 bp, 7 predicted proteins | sample 1576181 | NCBI WGS metagenome assembly OGXE01 (sample SAMEA3541478, study PRJEB24748) | human gut metagenome | biome: human gut; feature: human-associated habitat; material: faeces | place: China | collected 2012 | reverse complement strand
CACCAGCTTCATGCACATCATGCATGGTGTAAACACTTGAAGGGGCAATTTTAGAGAGATAAGGTGTCTTCTTGGCAATTTCGTTAATGTCCTTAAGGTCATAGTCAATACCAGCCTCACGCGCAATAGCAAGGGTATGGAGAACAGTATTGGTTGAACCACCCATGGCCATATCAAGAGCAAAAGCATCATCGATAGCTTCTTTGGTCACAATATCACGTGGGCGAACATTATTTTTGATGTTATCCATCAATTTTGTGGCTGCTTGACGAACCAATTCACGACGTTCATCTGAAACGGCTAGGATAGTACCGTTACCTGGAAGGGCAAGACCCAAAACTTCCATCAAACAGTTCATTGAGTTAGCGGTAAACATCCCTGAACATGAACCACAAGTTGGACAAGCATTTTTCTCCAAATAATCGAGCTCTTCCTTGCTCATATCTCCAGCCTGATAGGTACCTACAGCTTCAAACAAACTTGATAGCGTCGCTTGATGACCAGTCATATCAACGCCACCCTTCATAGGGCCACCAGAACAAAATACTGCTGGCACATTAGTACGCATGGCTGCCAAAATCATCCCTGGCGTAATCTTATCACAGTTAGGAATGTAGAAAACCCCGTCAAACCAGTGAGCATTAATAACTGTTTCTGCAGAATCGGCAATCAATTCACGAGATGGAAGACTGTAACGCATCCCAATATGCCCCATGGCAATCCCATCGTCCACACCAATGGTATTAAACTCAAAAGGAATACCGCCAGCCTCGCGGATAGCTTCCTTGGCAATATCTGCTAATTCACGCAAGTGAACATGCCCTGGAACAATATCAATATAAGAGTTACAAATAGCAATGAAGGGCTTTTGCATATCCTTGGCAGATTTAACTTGCCCAGTCGCATACAAAAGTCCGCGTGCTGGTGCCTTATCAACACCAACTTTGATCATATCACTTCTCATGATGTTACCTTCAATCTATAAAATTTCTTACAACATATGTTACCACTTTGGAAAGTAATGTCAAGGAATTTTCAGAATATTTCTGTAATTTCGAAAAGATGTCCCAACCGTATCAAAACTGACAAAACAAAAAGGAAGCCCTAAGACTCCCTAAATGATTATTTCAATATTATTCAACACTAAAGAGGTATGGATAAACTGGTTGGTCTCCTTGGAAGATTTCAACTTCGATATCTTCGTGAGCCTCTTCCAATTTTTCCGCAAGTACTTGAGCTTGTTCTTGATTACCTTCTTCGCCGACATAAATCATAACAATTTCACTGTCTTCGTCAATCATCTTGTCAAAAGTGTCAAGAAGGGCTTGGTCCATATCTGGTGTAGACACAAGGATCTTACCATCAACCATACCAAGGATATCATTTTCATGAATCTCAAGACCATCAATAGTTGTGTCACGTACCGCCAAGGTCACGCTACCACTTGTTACATCTGAAAGACTAGCTGTCATAGCTTCAACATTCGCTTCGATACTTTGGCTAGGATCAAAAGCAAGCAAGCTTGTAAAGCCTTGTGGTACTGTACGCGTTTCAACAACAGCCGCATTGACATCTACTACTTCAGCAGCTGATTGTGCTGCCATAAAGATGTTTTTATTGTTTGGCAAGATGATAACATTCTTAGCATTGACCTGCTCAATAGCCTTAACAATATCTTCTGTTGATGGGTTCATTGTTTGACCACCTGAAATCACATAGTCAACACCTTGTGATTTGAAGATATCCGCAAGTCCATCTCCAGCAACAACTGCAATAAGGGCAAAGTCTTTAGGAGCAGAAGGTGCAGCTTGGATAGCTTCTTCTTTTTGAACTTGTGCATCGTGTTGGTTACGCATGTTGTCAACCTTAACTTTGACAAGAGCCCCATATTTAAGACCTTCTTGCATGACAAGACCTGGATCCTCAGTGTGGACGTGAACTTTGACAATTTCATCATCGTTAACAACAAGGAGAGAATCCCCAAGGTTACTCAAGTAATTTCGGAACTCTTCATAGTCAAAGTCTTTCACATAAGTTGGACCTTGTTTGAGACCAATCATGATTTCCGTACAGTAACCGAAGGTAATGTCTTCTGTGGCAACATGACCAGCAACTGACTTATGATGTTCTGCATTAATCATCTCTGTCATAGTAGCCGGTGTCGCTTGGAAGTCCTCTGAAGCGATATACTCACCTGTGAGGGCTGACAAGAAACCTTCATAAATGAAGACCAAACCTTGACCACCTGAGTCTACCACACCAACTTCTTTCAAAACTGGAAGCATCTCTGGTGTCTTAGCCAAGGCAGCTTTAGCTCCATCGAGAGCTGCACGCATAACCTCAACAGCATCATTTGTAGATTCAGCTTTCTTAATCGCTGCTGAAGCTGCACCACGTGATACTGTAAGAATTGTTCCTTCGACAGGTTTCATAACAGCTTTATAAGCAACCTCAACCCCTGCTTGGAAGGCATGAGCTAGATCTTGGCCGTCAAGTTCCGTTTTGTCCTTGATACTTTGACCAAATCCACGGAACAATTGTGACGTGATAACACCTGAGTTACCACGGGCACCCATCAAAAGACCTTTAGACAAAATCTGACCAACTTCACCAACTGTTGAAGCTGATTGATCTGCGACAGCTTTGGCTCCGTTATCCATAGTCATTCCCATGTTTGTTCCAGTATCTCCATCTGGTACTGGGAAGACATTGAGTGAATTCACATATTCTGCTTGCTTACCTAGACGTGTTGCTGCCGCTTGGACCATCTCCTGAAGCAAGCTTGTTGTAATTTTAGACACTAGTTTTCTCCTACGACTTTAATATTTTGAACGTAAACATTTACTGTTTCAGCCTTGATACCGAGTTGATTCTCAAGATTAAATTTCACACGTTCTTGAATATTTTTTGAAACCTCACTAATCTTAACACCGTAACTCATAACAGTGTAGACATCCACAGTGATACCTGCATCAGTAGATTTCACGACAACTCCTTTTGCGTAGTTTTCTTTTCCAAGAAGTGCTTGAAAATTATCTCGGATAGCACTCTTACTTGCCATACCGACAACGCCAAAAATTTCTGTTGCTGAACCGCCAACTACTGTTGCGATGACATCATCTGACAATTCGATTTGACCATCTTTTGTATTGATTTTTACAGTCATAATTACTACCTCAAAAAGTTTTTATCAGCTTATTTTACCATATTCGAGCCTACTTGTAAAAAATAAGAAGAAGATACCCTTTGAATAAGAGTATCTCCTCAGTATTTATCATTAAAACTTTCTCTTTACGAGATAACGACGGTACATCACATAGAGGAAAATCGCACGCCATACATTATCAACAACGGTTGCAATCCAGACTCCGGCAAGACCCATTCCCAGACTCACCCCAAGGAAGTATCCTGAGAAAATTCGGATGATCCACATCCCAATAGTCGTCGCATAGAAAGGCATCTTAGCCTTACCCAGACCTTGCCAAACTGCTGTGTAGACTAGAGTCCCCGAAGTCACAGGATTCCCAAGGAAAGAATAAAGAATAACTACCTGACTAGCCGCAATAGCTGCTTTATTATCTGTAAAGAGACCTGATAATCCTTGGCCAAAGAGCAAGATACTCCCTGAAACCAGAACCATCAAGAAGGTGGAAATCCAATAAGACTCTCGTATAATACGCTTCATCTGCGTCTTATCCCCTCGACCCAGACTATTGGCAACCAAGATAACCGTAGCCGTTGCGACTCCCATACCAGGCATATAGTTAAACTGAGTGAGGTTTTCACCAATGGCGTTACCACCGACAACGGCTGTACCAAAGGTAACAATAATAGCCACGATGACCACATCTCCAGCACGCATCATCAGTCGCTCACCTGCTGCTGGCAGGGCAATGCCCAACAACTCTCTGTTAAAAGGTTTGGTAATTTCAAGCTGCTTCACATCCAGTTTCATCGCTTGCCAGAGTATCACTGTCCCAACCAGACGAGAGAAAACCGTAGCCGTTGCGACCCCAATAATCCCCCAATGTCCCACAAAGATGGCTAAAGAAGATAAAATAGCATTAAGAACATTGGTCAAAAGACTGACAACCATGGAAATACGAGGTCGTCCCTTGGCCCGTAGGATGTTACCAAAAGTGGTCATCAAGGCTAGGAAGACCACTCCTCCACCGACAAGAGCAAGGTAGAGACTACCAGCCTGAGTCACAGATTGCTCAGTACCTAAAAGATTAAGAATGGCCCCACCACCAAAAATGGAAAGTAGACCAAGGATGAGACTAAGAGCAAGGGTAATAATAATAGCATCCCAAGTGTCTCGGTTAGTCGCTTTAACATCACCTTTTCCTAAACTCCTGGCAATGACACTGGCACTTGAGGCTCCTAGAGCAATAAAGATAGCTTGGTAAATCGTAATGATATTATTGGCTACGGAAACCCCCGATATGGCGACAATACCAACCTGGGCCACTAGGTAAGAATCGACAACCCCCATCAACATTTGTAGAAGGTTTTCGGCCATAGCAGGCAAGGCTATGTTTAGAATTTTCTTTGTTTCTGTCATAATATTCTTTTCTATATTGATAAAAATAGGGCTGATTTCTCAGCTCCTATTTTTTTATTCTTATACACCAAGATAGCTTTCAACTGCTTTTTGCATATCAGCTGCCGCAACAACTGTTTTATGGCGAACTTCTGCATGTTCAAGTCCATCTACAGCCGCTGGGATAGCTACACCTGAAAGTTGGTGCAAATCTTCTACTGCTTTGAAATCATCCCCACTATCTTTACCAGTAACAGCTGAAACAGCCACACGTGGGAATTTGTATGGGCTAGCTGTTGAAGCGATAACTGTTGGTGTGTGGTCATCTGTCTTTTGAACATATGCTTCGTAAACAGCTGAGGCAACTGCTGTATGAGGATCTTCGATATACTTGTCTTCATCATAGACACGCTTGATTTCAGCAGCTGTTTCATCCTCAGTTGCAAAACCTGCTGCAAACAAATCAAGAATATCTTTATCTGCATCAGCCAAAGTATACTCACCCTTAGTCACAAGTGCATCCATAAGCTCTTTAGTCTTAGTAGCATCATTACCAAGAAGGTGGAAAATCAAGCGTTCCAAGTTAGAAGATACCAAGATATCCATAGAAGGGCTTGTTGTTACCTTGAAGTCACGTTTCTTGTCATAAGTACCCGTTGCGAAGAAGTCTGTAAGGACGTTATTTTCATTAGAAGCACAGATTAATTTGCCAACTGGAACACCAATCTGACGTGCATAATAAGCCGCCAAGATATTACCAAAGTTTCCTGTTGGTACTGTGAAGTTCACCTTATCTCCGTTTTGGATATGACCTGCCTTAACCAACTGTGCATAGGCATATACATAGTAAACCACTTGCGGTACCAAACGACCAACGTTCATTGAGTTAGCTGATGAGAATTGCGTATGATGAGCCAACAATTTCTCACGCAAATCAACATCATTAAACATACGTTTCACATCTGTTTGAGCATCATCAAAGTTACCATCAATGGCAATAACGTGCGTATTAGCTCCTGTTTGAGTGGTCATTTGCAATTCTTGGATTTTTGAAACACCATCTTTTGGATAAAAGACAATGATTTCAGTTCCAGGAACATCTGCAAAACCAGCCATGGCAGCTTTACCAGTGTCACCTGATGTAGCTGTCAAGATGACAATCTTATTATCAACACCTTGCTTTTTAGCTGATGTTGTTAGCAAGTAAGGCAAGATTGAAAGGGCCATATCTTTGAAAGCGATAGTAGAACCGTGGAAAAGTTCAAGGTTGTAGTGGTTCTTAAGTTTAACTACTGGTGCAATGGCAGCTGTATCAAACTTGTCATCATAAGCATTTGTGATACAGTAATCCAATTCCTCTTCAGTAAAATCATCCAAGAAAGCTGACAAGACCAATTTAGCAACTTCTTGGTAAGAAGCAGCTTTCAATTGATCAAAGTCCAAAGTAACCTCAGGCGTTGACAACGGTGTGAACAAACCACCATCTGTTGCCAAACCTTGAAGAATAGCCTGACTAGCTGTTACTTTATTATTTTCGTCACGTGTTGATTGGTATACAAGTGTCATGGTAAATCCTCTTTTTAGATAGTCTGTGGCTCTATTGTAGCATAATTGTCAGAATATTTCTACACGTTTTATGACTTGTGGAAAAATCATTCGGATATCACCCCATTTTCTCCTCTCAAAGACATGAAAAAATCCGGAATAGCTATTCCGGATGTCATCTTAAAATTTATCTTTGGTGTCATTCTTAGTTGAGAAAGTGATATCTTTTGATTTCCCATCACCACTAAGCGTTACTTTCTTATCTTTTTTAGTCACTTTTAGCTCTTGACCTTTTTTCACATTGAGACTATCGATATCAACGTCTTTGTTGACAGAAGTAACAGTCATCTTATGTCCCAAACGGCTAACCTTCCCTTTGAAAAGGGTTGTCGTTGTTTCGCCTGTCTTCGAATCATACTTTTGACCGCTGTCTTTTGCAGCTTTTTCAAGAGCTTCATCAAGTTCTTTTTCTATGGTTTCCTCACTGTAATAGTTTTCAAAGGAATCTCCATAGAAGGCTTTAAATAAATCTCCAAAGGCTGAGAAGGACTTCTGAACCCTCTCACGATAGTCCTTGATATAAGTTTTCTTATCAAAAGTATAGCTAGCAGTCACCTTCGCATTGCTACCTTTTACTTTCATGGTTACAGCAGTATCTGTAAAGTACTTTTCAAGCTCCTTACTATCCAAGTCTGTCAAACTTTCAGACATGCTTGAACTATACTCTCTACCTAGAGAACTACTGTACCATTTGCCATCAATATTACCTGTCACATAACGGTAAGTCATAAAGCCACCGATACATAAGAAGACAAGGACTACCGCTGACAAAACTGAGACTAGGATGCGTTTTTTCTTTTTGGGATCCATTGGTTTTTTAGGAGCCAAATTTGCCATAGCTGCTTGTCCTTCTGGAAAAGCTACTGTAGAAGGTGCTGGCGCTGTTACTACTGGTGCCGTTTCTGTTGGTAGAGGACTAGTGCTTGTCTCGACGATTTCTGCCTCAACCTTAATAGGTTCAGTAGTAACTGTATCTTCAGTTTTAGCCGGTGCTTCATTAACAAACTCTCCAGCTTTCAAAGCATCCGCCATTTCCTGAACACTCGGCTTACGTCCGTTTACCGTCTCAAAATAGTCCAACCATTCTTCTCTTGTCATTTATATTCCCCTTTAATTTCCTTTTTTATTTATTTTTTGTAAAGCTAATGTCACCAAATTCACTGTGTGCCTTGATAGTAAAACCTTCATTGTTAGGCGTATAATCTAATACATCACCTTTTTTAAAAGCATCTGAATCTCCAGCCTTATCCACAGTGATTGTTTGCTCCCAACGGTTAATATCACCCGTGAAAGCAGTTGTTGTAACACGACCGGTTTTGGCATCGTAGGTATAACTCTTTGGAAGTTCTTTCTTCACTGTCTCATCAAACTGTTTATAGTAGTCTTTTTCTGACAATGAATAACTATCAAAAACCTCCGAGAACTCCTCACCGTACTGACCTTTCAATTCAGTAACTCTACTTTTGTAAGCCTGATAAAGACCTTTACGATTGTAAACAAAGCTCACTTTTAAGTGAGCCTTATTGTCAGTAATGCTCATTGCTGTATTGATATCGGTGATAAGATCTTGACCTTGTGGTAAAGCATTACTAACTTTATTCTTAGTAGTAGCAGTGTCTTTCAGAGTGGCTAACATTTTCTCACTAAAGGTTTTGCTTGTCCAATCGCCCTCAATGCTTGCAGCTCGATAACGGTATCCCATCACGAGACAAACAATCAAAAGTATGGTGAGTATCGCTGCAATCACACCTGATACCATCCCCACAATATTCTTCGAGGTTACTGGCTCCTTTGATTCTTTTACTTGTTGACTAGGATTGAATTGAACACTCACCATCCTATCAGCATTAAACTCTTTAAACTTATTAGTCGCTCTATTCCCTGCTGTAGAAGCCATTGGTGGCCTCAATTCATGAGGCTTGAGAGGATGTGCTGTTTCACCCAAACTAAGCCCTTCTTCTTTTGTCATAGGAATCTCCTTATCTTGCTGTAAGGTTATTATAACAATTCTTAAAGCGTTTTTCTATCTTATTCGGGAAAGTCCTTTATTTTTAATTTGGATAAACACTCTAATATAGAGGATTTCTAGCAAAAAAAGTAGCCCTTATAGAGCTACTTTTGTCTATCGCTTACCCTTTGTAATCAAAGGCAATTTCGATAATTTCTTTCAATTCTGAAATAAGTGGTTCTTTCGGATTAGCTGTTGTACATTGGTCTTCATAAGCATGTTCAGCCAAAGTATAGGCAGTGTCTTGAAGAAGTTTCTTAGTGACACCTTGACCCTTCCAGTTCATGTCAATACCAACGGCAACACCCAATTCGTATACTTTTTGTGCCAAAACTTCAACCAATTCAGCATCTGATTGTTTGTCAGTACCCCATCCCATGAAACGAGCGATATCTGCGTAATCTTTGTCTGCACGGAAGTAGTCATATTTAGGGAACATAGCGTGTTTTTGAGGATCACGACCATTGTAACGGATAACGTGAGGCATCAAAATCGCATTAGTACGTCCGTGTGGAATGTCAAACATAGGGCCAACCTTGTGAGCGAGTGAGTGGTTGATACCAAGGAAGGCATTGGCAAAGGCCATACCAGCCATTGTTGACGCATTATGCATTTTTTCACGTGATTCTTCATCACCAAAGCGGTAAGAATGTTCAAGATTTTCAAAAACAAGTTTAATCGCTTGAAGTGAAAGTCCACGTGTATAGTCGCTAGCCATGACTGATACATAAGATTCAATGGCGTGAGTCAAAACGTCCATACCTGTATCAGCTGTAACGCTGGCAGGTACACTCATAACCAAAGCAGGGTCAACGATAGCAATGTCCGGAGTCAAAGCATAATCTGCCAATGGGTACTTGATATGAGTTTCACTATCAGTGATAACCGCGAATGACGTTACCTCTGAACCTGTACCTGAAGTTGTTGGGATACAGATAAATGTTGTCTTCTGAGCGTAAGGAATCTTGTAAGTACGTTTACGAATATCCAAGAATTTTTGTTTAGCACCGAAGAAGCTTACATCTGGGTGTTCAAAGAACATCCACATAGCCTTAGCAGCATCCATTGCAGAACCACCACCAAGAGCGATGATAACATCTGGTTGGAAGTCTACAAAGCGTTCCAAACCTTTGTAAACCGTATTAGTAGATGGGTTTGGCTCAACATCTGAGAAAACATCTACTGCTGGCCTGTGGCGGTTAAGTTCCAATTGGCGTTTAACCAAGTCAGCGTAACCAAACTGAACCATACCAGGGTCACAAACCAACATCACGCGCTCAGCTTCAATGTGACGCAAGTAAGTTATTGAATCTTTTTCGAAGAAGATTTTTGGTGGGACGCGAAACCATTGCATGTTATTGCGACGCTTTGACAATGTTTTGACATTCAAGAGATCAAATGAGCTAACATTGTGTGACACTGAGTTATGACCGTGTGAACCACAACCAAGAGTCAATGATGGAATCATGTTGTTGTAGATATTACCGATACCACCTTCGGCTGATGGGCTATTTACCAAGACACGGCAGGCCTTCATGCGAATACCATATTGGAGTTGGAGGTCTTCATTTTCAGTGTGAATAACAGCTGTATGTCCAAGACCACCCAAATTGAGCATACCTTCTGCTTTTTTGAATCCATCTTCAACGCCATCAGATTTGATGAGAGCAAGTACTGGAGACAATTTTTCCAAGGCAAGTGGGTGTTCCATTGTTGCATCTGGAATTTCTGCCAAAAGCATTTTTGTGCCAGCAGGAACTTTAAGACCAGCTTTCTCAGCAATTTCAATAGCTGAGTGACCTACAATAGCACCATTTACAGCTGTACGTGCTTCATTAAGAACGACTTTTTCCAATTTAGCAATATCAGCTTTTTTAGAAATGATGACACATTGATGTGCTTCAAATTCAGCCTTAACTTCGTCATAAATAGCTGCATCAACGATAGCTGCTTGTTCAGAAGCACAAATCATACCATTGTCAAAACTCTTTGAAAGAATGATATCGTTGACAGCACGTTTAACTTTAGCATCTGCCGCAATATAGGCAGGTACATTCCCAGCTCCTACACCAAGTGCTGGTTTACCAGTTGAGTAAGCTGCTTTAACCATACCAGGTCCACCAGTCGCAAGTACTGTGGCAATCTTAGGATGGTTCATCAAGAGACCAGTCGCTTCGATAGATGGCTCTTCAATCCACTGAATACAGTTCTTAGGTGCACCAGCTTCAATAGCAGCATCACGAACAATGCGCGCAGCTTCTGCTGATGATTTTTGAGCTGATGGGTGGAAGGCAAATACAATTGAGTTACGTGTTTTCAACGCAATCAAAGCTTTGAAAATAGTAGTAGATGTTGGATTAGTTGTTGGAGTTACCCCACAGATAACACCTACCGGCTCAGCGATAGAGACCAAACCTTGCTCTTTATCTTCAGCAATAACACCGACTGTCTTGTCATTTTTGATGCTATTCCAAATGTATTCAGAAGCATACATATTTTTTATAGCTTTGTCTTCATAAATACCACGACCTGTTTCGTCAACAGCCAATTTTGCAAGATACATGTGTTTATCAAGCGCTGCGATTGCTGCATGGTGAACAATGTGATCCACTTGCTCCTGTGTAAAGTCAGCCATTTCATTGAGGGCTTCAACCCCCTTTATTGCCAATTCATCAATTACTGTTTGAATATCTTTAGTTTGTTTAATTTCTTTAGTCATATAAAACTCCTTTTAAGCACTTGTTAAAAAAATCACAAGCTTTTGAACAATATTATTATAGCTCTTTATTCAATTTTTGTAAACCCTTACAACGACAAAAATAAAGAAATCCATCCATTTTAGGACAGATTTCATCATTATTACCAAATAATCACACGATCTTCTGGGGCACGCCACATGCCGTCGCCTTCTTTAACGTCAAATTCCTTGTGGAATTCGTCGAAGTTGCTCACGATAACATTGGTGCGCCATTTAGCCGGAGCATGCACATCCACGCTAGCTAACATTTGCATGTATTCTTCACGTGCTTTCATACGCCAGATTGTCGCAAAATTAACAAAGAACTCACGAACTGAAAAATCCTTATCTCGTTTAGCGGCCTCTAAGGCACAGGCTACACCACCGAGGTCAGCAACATTCTCAGAAACAGTCAATTTACCATTGACCTTGGCACCATAAGAATCCAAGCCCTCAAACTGATCCACAATCTTGTCAGTACGTTCCTTAAAGGCTGCATAGTCTTCCTCAGTCCACCAGTTCTTAAGACTACCATTCTCATCAAAGGAAGCTCCGTTTGTATCAAAGGCATGGGAAATCTCGTGAGCAATGACAGCACCAATACCACCATAGTTGGCTGATGAGCTTTGTGCAATATCATAGAAAGGTGCTTGAAGGATAGCTGCTGGGAAAACAATTTGGTTCTGCTGTGGATCATAGTAAGCATTAACCATGTGGGCAGGCATATGCCACTCACTACGATCAACAGGTTGATTCCACTTGCTCCAACTATGTGCAACTGAAATTTCGACTAACTTCTGTGCATTCTCAACAAGTGACAAGTTCTCATCAATAATCTTCTTATCATATGTCTCAGGTAGTTTTTCTGGATAACCGATATGAGGTGTGATGACATTGAGTTTCGTAATAGCCTTTTCACGTGTCTCAGGAGCCAACCAATCTGCTGTTTGAAGGCGTGATTTATAAACATCAATCATAGTTGCCACCTTCGCTTCAACATCTGCTTTTGCTTCTGGAGAGAATTTTTCACCTGCATACCAAAGTCCAAGAGCCTGATTGTAATGTCCTTGTGCCAAATAGTAGGCTCCTTTTTTCTTGTCCCAGGCTTGTGGTGTTCCTGAAAGCGCACGGCCATATTTTCCAAATAGAACACGAAGTTCGTCTGTCAAATAGGCATTCCAAATTGTCGTAGCATCGATAAGTAGGCTCGCCTTAAGTAGCTCCCAATTATCTTCTGAATAATATTCTGCCGCAAATTCTGTCCAGAAGCGCTCTTCAGGAACGATAACTTTATCAGGAACTTGTCCCAAGATTTCTGTGAAGATGTTATCAAGTGGGAGTTCCGGTGCTAGCTTGGTAAAGTCTTCCCAATCATATGGGTGGTAGAGTTCCACATACTCGGAAGATTCTTCACTCGAAAGGACATACTTGGCCAACTTAGCATCAAGGGCGATAACCTTGTCCAAGATATCTTTGATTTCTTCAGCTGTAAAGCCATATTTCTCAAGGAGTTCTTCTTCCATTTCACGCCAAATTCCTAAAAGCTCCTTGCCCTTCTCATTATCCTCAGTGTAATAGGTTGTATCAGGTAAAATAATACTTGGCGCTGCTGCCCAGAGGACATTTAATTGAGCATTCATAAAGTCTGGAGATACACCGAATGGGAACGCATTAGGTTTACCAGACATCTCGTACTCAGCAATTTTCGAAGCAAATTCTGAGAATGAGGAAAGCTTCTTGTATTCTTCAATCCAAGGTTTAACAGGCTCGATACCCAATGCCTCACGTTTGTCAAAGTCCGCAGCCATACGGTGAAACTTAATGAAGTTTTGTAGAATAGCATTGTCTGGAATATTCTCTCCTGCCAACCACTGATCAGTCGTTTCAAGCATAAGGTCTTCAATTTCATCTGCTAAATCTGAGAAACCACCTGTACGTGGTTTGTCATCTGGAATCACTGCTGTCTTTTCCCACTCACCATTAATCGCATGGTAAAAATCATCTTGTAAGCGTGTCATTACACTTCCTCCATCAACATTAAAAGTGC
>OGXE01002681.1_pt1 | contig 12958 bp, 8 predicted proteins | sample 1576181 | NCBI WGS metagenome assembly OGXE01 (sample SAMEA3541478, study PRJEB24748) | human gut metagenome | biome: human gut; feature: human-associated habitat; material: faeces | place: China | collected 2012 | reverse complement strand
GGCGCTGCGCGGCGGCTTTGCCGCCATGACCGTGCGGCAGATCGCCCGCGAAGCCCAGGTGGCCGCCGGGCAGCTGCACCACCACTTCACCTCCATCGGCGAGCTGAAAGCGCAGGTTTTCATACGCCTGATCCGCGAGATGCTCGACATGCCGCTGGTGGCTGAGGACGCCAGCTGGCGCGAGCGCTTGTTCTCGATGATCGGCAGCGAGGATGGCCGACTGGAACCCTATATCCGCCTGTGGCGCGAAGGCCAGGTGCTGGCCGACAGCGATCCGGACATCAAAGCGGCCTACCTGCTGACCATGAATATGTGGCATGCCGAGACCGTCGCCATCATCGAGCAGGGCCTCGCCAGCGGCGAATTTCGGTCGGCTGAGCCTGCGGCGGATATCGCCTGGCGCTTTATCGCCCTGGTGTGCGGCCTCGGCGGGATTTATGCGCTGGACGCGCAGGCCCTGGATGAGGCGGCGTTTAGCCGCTATGTAAATAAGATGATTACGCTGGAGTTGTTTTAGGCATATTTACATTTAGTAACAATTAATTCCGCTACGCTTACCACGTGCTCTCTGTCAGCACGTTTTTTTTATCTACGCTTCATAGATAACGCAAATTAAGCGTTATTCACTATCCCCTTGTATTCAGCTGTTGACCTTATTTATTTACTCCTTTCCGGGCAAGTAGAGGGCAATATGTCGGTGCAGAATGATAAAGATAATCATTACCTTTTGAACAACTGGCGGCCTGAAAACAAGGCGTTCTGGGAAAATAAAGGCCAAGCCATTGCGCGAAGAAATCTATGGATATCAGTGACCTGCCTGCTGCTTGCTTTCTGCGTATGGATGTTATTCAGCGCCGTAGCGGTCAATCTCAATAAGGTCGGTTTTCATTTCACCACCGACCAGCTTTTTTTATTAACCGCCCTGCCTTCACTTTCCGGCGCGATATTACGGGTCCCCTACTCCTTTATGGTACCCCTTTTTGGCGGGCGCTACTGGACCGTATTAAGTACCGTTATCCTGATCGTGCCTTGTATTTGGTTAGGGGTGGCAATCCAGAATATTACTACTCCGTTCTGGGTATTTATTATTATTGCGCTGCTGTGCGGTTTTGCCGGAGCGAATTTTGCTTCCAGCATGGGAAATATCAGTTTCTTTTTCCCAAAAGCGAAACAGGGCAGCGCGCTGGGAGTCAACGGCGGCCTTGGCAATCTGGGCGTAAGCGTGATGCAGATGGTCGCCCCGGCGGTCATCTTCCTGCCGCTCTTCACCTTTCTCGGCGTCCATGGCGTCACCCAGCCCGATGGTTCGACAATCACCCTGAGTAATGCGGCGCTCGTCTGGGTACCGCTGCTGCTGCTCGCCACCGTCGCGGCATGGTTCGGCATGAACGATATCGCCGGTTCAAAGGCCTCGATTCGCGATCAGCTTCCCGTGCTCAAGCGACCGCATATGTGGCTGTTAAGCCTGCTCTATCTGGCGACGTTTGGCTCGTTCATCGGCTTTTCCGCCGGCTTTGCCATGCTGGCGAAAACCCAGTTTCCCGCGGTCGATATCCTCAAGCTCGCCTTCTTTGGACCGTTCATCGGCGCGCTGGCGCGCTCGTTCGGCGGGATCATCTCCGACCGTCTCGGCGGCGTGCGGGTGACGCTGGTTAACTTCGTCCTGATGGCGCTGTTTACCGGCCTGCTGTTTCTGACCCTGCCAGGCAGCGGCTCCGGCAGCTTTCTCGCTTTCTACGTGGTGTTTATGGGGCTCTTTTTAACCGCCGGTCTGGGAAGCGGCTCCACCTTCCAGATGATCGCCGTCATCTTCCGCCAGCTCACCATCGACAGCGTAAAACAGCGCGGCGGCAGCGATGAAGAAGCGCAGCACGAGGCGGTGACCGATACCGCTGCCGCGCTGGGCTTTATCTCGGCGATCGGCGCCATCGGCGGCTTCTTTATTCCGAAAGCCTTCGGCACCTCGCTGGCGATGACCGGCTCACCGGTTGGCGCGATGAAAGTCTTTTTTGTCTTCTATGTGGTTTGCGTGCTGGTGACCTGGCTGGTCTACGGCCGCCGTAAACCCGCTTAACCATAACGATTTATCTGCCGGATAGCGGCTTACGCCTTATCCGGCCTTACGAGTTCGTTCGCTCATCCGGCCGGGTGGCACGATGCCGGACATCATCGGAGCAGGAGAAATGTCATGAGTAAACTTCTGGATCGCTTTCGCTACTTTAAGCAGAAGGGCGAGACCTTTGCCAACGGCCACGGCCAGGTCTACAACAACAACCGTGACTGGGAAGACAGCTACCGTCAACGCTGGCAGTTCGACAAAATTGTCCGCTCCACGCACGGTGTGAACTGCACCGGCTCCTGCAGCTGGAAAATTTACGTCAAAAACGGCCTCGTTACCTGGGAAACCCAGCAGACCGATTATCCGCGCACCCGGCCGGATCTGCCAAATCACGAACCGCGCGGCTGCCCGCGCGGCGCCAGCTACTCCTGGTATCTCTACAGCGCCAACCGCCTGAAGTACCCGCTGGCGCGTAAACGACTGATTGAGCTGTGGCGCGAAGCCCTGGCGCAGCATCCCGACCCGGTGCTGGCATGGGATAGCATCATGCAGGATCCGGCAAAAACCCGCAGCTATAAAGCGGCGCGCGGCAAAGGCGGTTTTGTCCGCTCCAGCTGGAAAGAGCTGAACCAGCTCATCGCCGCCGCCAACGTCTGGACCATCAAACATTATGGCCCGGACCGCGTCGCCGGCTTCTCGCCGATCCCGGCGATGTCGATGGTCTCCTACGCCGCGGGCACTCGCTATTTATCGTTGATTGGCGGCACCTGCCTGAGCTTTTATGACTGGTACTGCGATCTGCCCCCCGCCTCGCCGATGACCTGGGGCGAACAGACCGACGTGCCGGAATCCGCCGACTGGTACAACTCCAGCTACATTATTGCCTGGGGCTCCAACGTGCCGCAGACCCGAACCCCGGACGCCCACTTCTTTACCGAAGTGCGCTACAAGGGCACCAAAACTATCGCCATCACGCCGGACTATTCGGAAGTCGCTAAGCTCTGCGACCAGTGGCTGGCGCCGAAGCAAGGCACCGACAGCGCGCTGGCGATGGCCATGGGCCATGTGATCCTCAAAGCCTTCCACCTCGATAACCCGAGCGATTACTTTCTCAACTACTGCCGGACCTACACCGACATGCCGATGCTGGTGATACTCGAGCCGCGCGACGACGGCAGCTATACGCCGGGCCGTATGCTGCGTGCTTCCGACCTGCTTGACGGTCTCGGGGAAAGTAATAACCCGGAATGGAAAACCGTGGCCTATAACAGCGACGGCGAACTGGTGGCGCCGAACGGCTCCATCGGCTTTCGCTGGGGCGAAAAAGGCAAATGGAATCTCGAACAACGGGCAGACGGCAAAGATGTCGAGCTTAAGCTTTCGCTGCTGGATATTCGCGACAGCGTGGTGTCGGTGGGCTTCCCCTACTTTGGCGGCAACGAAAACCCGCATTTTCGCAGCGTAGCGCAGTCACCGGTGACCCTTCACCCGCTACCGGCTAAACAGCTGACGCAGGCCAGTGGCGAAAGCGGCCTGGTGGTCAGCGTCTATGACCTGATTCTGGCCAACTACGGTCTGGATCGCGGGCTTGATGATGTCAATGCGGCGAAGGATTTCGCCGAGGTCAAAGCCTATACCCCGGCATGGGCGGAGCAGATCACCGGCGTACCGCGTCAACATATCGAACAAATCGCCCGCGAGTTTGCCGATACGGCGCATAAGACCCACGGCCGCTCAATGATTATCCTCGGCGCCGGGGTGAACCACTGGTACCACATGGATATGAACTACCGCGGGATGATTAATCTGCTGGTATTTTGCGGCTGCGTCGGCCAGAGCGGCGGCGGCTGGTCGCACTATGTCGGTCAGGAGAAACTGCGCCCGCAGACCGGCTGGCTGCCGCTGGCGTTCGCCCTGGACTGGAGTCGTCCGCCGCGGCAGATGAACAGTACCTCTTATTTCTACAACCACGCCAGCCAGTGGCGCTACGAAAAACTGACCGCGCAGGAGCTGCTGTCGCCGCTGGCCGACGCCAGCAAATTTAGCGGCAGCCTTATCGACTTCAACGTCCGTGCGGAACGGATGGGCTGGTTACCTTCTGCGCCCCAGCTCAACGTCAACCCGCTGACCATTAAGCAGCAGGCCGAGGCCGCCGGGCTCTCCCCCGCGGAGTTCACCGTCCAGTCGTTAAAATCAGGCGATATTCGCTTTGCCGCCGAGCAGCCGGATAGCGGCAAAAACCATCCGCGCAACCTGTTTATCTGGCGCTCAAACCTGCTGGGATCGTCCGGTAAGGGGCATGAGTACATGTTGAAATACCTGCTCGGGACCGACAGCGGTATTCAGGGTGATGAACTGGGCGCCAGCGATGAGGTAAAACCTGAGGAAGTCGAGTGGCAGACCGCGGCGATTGAGGGCAAACTCGACCTGCTGGTGACGCTGGATTTCCGCATGTCCAGTACCTGTCTCTTCTCCGATATTGTCCTGCCGACCGCCACCTGGTACGAAAAAGACGATATGAACACCTCGGACATGCACCCGTTTATCCACCCGCTCTCCGCCGCCGTCGACCCGGCCTGGGAGGCGAAAAGCGACTGGGAGATCTACAAGGATATCGCTAAATCCTTCGCGCAGGTCTGCGTCGGCCATCTTGGCAAAGAGACCGATGTGGTACTGGTCCCACTGCAGCATGATTCCCCCGGCGAACTGTCGCAGCCGTTCGAGGTGCTTGACTGGCGCAAGGGCGAATGCGATCTGATCCCCGGGAAAACCGCACCGTCGATTGCCCTGGTGGAACGCGACTATCCTGCCACCTGGGAACGCTTCACCTCTCTCGGCCCGCTGCTCGATAAGCTTGGCAACGGCGGGAAAGGCATTTCGTGGAATACGCAAAGCGAAGTCGATTTCCTCGGCAAGCTTAACTACGTCAAGCCCGATGGTCCGGCCAAAGGCCGGCCGCGGATCGACAGCGCCATTGACGCCTCTGAAGTTATTCTCAGCCTCGCGCCGGAAACCAACGGCCAGGTGGCGGTGAAAGCCTGGCAGGCGCTGGGAGAGTTTACCGGCCGCGATCATACCCATCTGGCGCTCAATAAAGAGGATGAGAAGATCCGCTTTCGCGATATTCAGGCGCAGCCGCGCAAAATTATCTCCAGCCCGACGTGGTCCGGACTGGAAAGCGAGCACGTCTCCTACAATGCCGGTTATACCAACGTACATGAGCTGATCCCATGGCGCACTCTCTCCGGCCGCCAGCAGTTGTATCAGGACCATCCGTGGATGCGCGCCTTCGGCGAAAGCCTGGTAGCCTATCGGCCGCCCATTGATACCCGCAGCGTCAGCCAGATGAAGGCCGTGCCGCCAAACGGCTTTCCGGAAAAAGCGCTGAATTTCCTGACGCCGCACCAGAAGTGGGGGATCCACTCAACCTATAGCGAAAACCTGCTGATGCTGACGCTGTCGCGCGGCGGGCCGATCGTCTGGCTTAGCGAAACCGACGCGAAAGAGCTGGGCATTGAAGATAACGACTGGATTGAAGCGTTCAACGCCAACGGGGCTCTCACCGCGCGGGCGGTGGTGAGCCAGCGGGTGCCGCCGGGGATGACCATGATGTACCACGCTCAGGAACGGATTATGAATATCCCGGGTTCGGAAGTGACCGGTCGTCGCGGCGGCATTCATAACTCGGTAACCCGCGTCTGTCCGAAGCCAACGCACATGATTGGCGGCTACGCCCAGCTGGCCTATGGCTTTAACTACTACGGCACCGTCGGATCGAACCGCGACGAGTTCATCATGATCCGCAAAATGAAGAATATTGCCTGGCTGGATGACGAAGGTCGCGATCAGGTACAGGAGGCGAAAAAATGAAAATCCGTTCTCAGGTTGGAATGGTGCTGAATCTGGACAAATGCATCGGCTGTCACACCTGCTCGGTCACCTGTAAAAACGTCTGGAGCAGCCGCGAAGGCATGGAGTACGCGTGGTTCAATAACGTGGAGACCAAACCGGGCATTGGCTACCCCAAAAACTGGGAGGACCAGGATCAGTGGCAAGGCGGCTGGATCCGCGGCATTAGCGGTAAGCTGACGCCCCGCCTCGGCAATCGGGTCAGCGTATTATCGAAGATTTTCGCCAACCCGGTGCTGCCGGCGATCGACGATTACTACGAACCCTTTACCTATGACTACCAGCACCTGCACAACGCGCCGGAGGGCAAATATCTGCCGACCGCCCGCCCGCGCTCGCTGATCAGTGGCGAGCGTATGGATAAGATTAACTGGGGCCCGAACTGGGAGGAGCTGCTCGGCGGCGAATTCGAGAAACGCGCCCGCGACCGTAACTTCGAAGCCATGCAAAAAGAGATGTACGGCCAGTTCGAAAATACCTTCATGATGTATCTCCCGCGCCTGTGCGAGCACTGCCTCAACCCGAGCTGCGTGGCCACCTGCCCGAGCGGCGCCATCTACAAGCGTGAGGAAGATGGCATCGTACTGATCGATCAGGACAAATGCCGCGGCTGGCGGATGTGCATCAGCGGCTGCCCGTACAAAAAAATCTACTTTAACTGGAAGAGCGGTAAGTCGGAAAAATGTATCTTCTGCTATCCGCGCATTGAGTCCGGGCAGCCAACGGTCTGCTCAGAAACCTGCGTCGGGCGCATCCGCTATCTTGGCGTACTGCTGTATGACGCCGACCGCATTGAAGAGGCGGCTAGTACCGAACATGAAACCGACCTCTATGAGCGCCAGTGCGAGGTGTTCCTTAATCCAAACGATCCGGCGGTCATCGAGGAAGCGCTAAAGCAAGGGATCCCGCACAACGTCATTGAGGCGGCGCAGAAGTCGCCGGTCTATAAGCTGGCGATGGACTGGAAGCTGGCCCTGCCGCTGCATCCGGAGTATCGCACCCTGCCGATGGTCTGGTACGTGCCGCCCCTGTCGCCGATCCAGTCGGTTGCCGACGCCGGCGGCTTACCGAGCAACGGCAACATCCTGCCGGCGGTTGAGAGTCTGCGCATCCCGGTGCAATACCTGGCGAATCTGCTGAGCGCCGGCGATACCGGACCGGTCTTGCGCGCGCTGAAACGGATGATGGCGATGCGCCACTACAAGCGCTCGCAAACCGTCGAGGGCGTCACCGATACCCGGGCCATTGAAGAGGTGGGCCTCAGCGTTGAGCAGGTCGAAGAGATGTATCGCTATCTGGCGATCGCCAACTACGAAGACCGCTTCGTGATCCCCACCAGCCATCGCGAACTGGCGGAGGATGCCTTTCCGGAACGTAACGGCTGCGGCTTTACCTTCGGCGATGGCTGCCACGGGTCAGATACGAAATTCAACCTGTTTAACAGCCGGCGGATCGACGCCATCGACGTCAGCGGCGTGCGTAAGCATGGGGAGGGCGAGTGATGCGGATCCTGAAAGTGATCGGTCTGCTGCTGGAGTACCCCGACGAGTTACTGTGGGAGAACCGCGACGACGCCCTGGCGCTGGTCAGGGCCGATGTCCCTTCCCTGACGCCGTTTGTCAGTGAGCTGTTGACGGCTCCGCTGTTGGATCGCCAGGCCGAATGGTGCGAGGTGTTCGAGCGCGGGCGCGCCACCTCGCTGCTGCTGTTTGAACATGTGCATGCCGAATCCCGCGACCGCGGCCAGGCGATGGTCGACCTGATGAATCAGTATCAGCAGGCGGGTCTGCAGATCGATTGTCGCGAGCTGCCCGACCATCTGCCGCTGTATCTGGAGTATCTCAGTATTCTACCTCCCGCGGAGGCTCGGGAGGGGCTGCAGAATATCGCGCCGATTCTGGCGCTGATCGGCGGCCGTCTTAAGCAGCGAGCCTGCCCGTACTACCAGCTGTTTGACGCCCTGCTGGCGCTGGCTAAAAGCCCGCTCACCAGTGACAGTGTCACAAAACAGGTGGCGGGAGAAAAGCGCGACGATACCCGTCAGGCGCTGGACGCCGTGTGGGAAGAAGAGCAGGTGAAGTTTATCGAAGATAATGCGACCGCTTGCGATAGCTCGTCGATGCAAGCTTATCAACGACGCTTTAGTCAGGATGTGGCGCCGCAGTACGTTGACATCCGCGCCGGAGGCCCGAAATGATCCAGTATCTGAACGTCTTCTTTTACGATATCTACCCTTACCTGTGCGGCACCGTCTTTCTGGTGGGCAGCTGGCTGCGCTACGATTACGGGCAGTATACCTGGCGCGCCTCATCCAGCCAGATGCTGGATAAGCGCGGGATGGTGCTATGGTCGAACTTATTTCATATCGGCATTCTCGGCATCTTCTTTGGCCATCTCTTTGGCATGCTGACCCCACACTGGGTCTACTCGTGGTTCCTGCCGATGTCCCAGAAGCAGCTGATGGCCATGATCCTTGGCGGCGTATGCGGCGTGCTGACCCTGGTAGGCGGTATCGGCCTGCTGATGCGCCGCCTGACCAACCCGCGAATTCGCGCCACCTCCACGACCGCGGATATTTTGATCCTGTGCATTCTGCTGATTCAGTGCGCGCTGGGGCTGACGACCATCCCCTTCTCCGCCCAGCATCCGGACGGCAGCGAAATGCTCAAGCTGGTGGACTGGGCGCAGGCGGTGGTCACCTTCCACGGCGGCGCCTCGGCGCATCTGGACGGTGTCGCATGGATTTACCGCGTCCACCTGGTGCTCGGAATGACCATCTTTCTGATCTTCCCCTTCACCCGGCTGGTTCACGTCTGGAGCGCGCCGGTGGAATATTTCACCCGGCGTTACCAGGTGGTACGCTCCCGGCGCTGAGCGCTGGCGGCCCCAGCCATGTCCGTTTACCGGTAGCCCGGACGAGGCGCTCGCGCCGACTCCGGGTCATATTTTTCAGCCCCGGTTCCAGCCTTTATGCCGGATGGCGGCTACGCCTTATCCGGCCTACAGGGTTCTCTCACAGGCTCATACCTCGCAGGCCCGCGCAAGCGCAGCGCCCGCCGGGCAAGATATCAGGCACGGTTCCTGTAATTTCGCCGGGTGGCGGCTACGCCTTGCCCGGCCTACAGGGTCCTCTCACAGGCTCATACCCCGTAGACCCGCGCAAGCGCAGCGCCGCCGGGCATGGGGAGATTTACTTCCCGGCTTCCGGATGGGTATCGAACGCCGCCATCACCGCCGCCAGCGCCGCTTCGCTGAAGCCATGTTTAGGATCGTCCACACCCAGGCCGAAACGGGTCTGCAGCGCTTCATACAGCGCGGAGACATCGGCAAAATCGACCTTCTCCACCACATGGTTATTCTCCCAGTGGGTAAAGTGGAAGTTGGTGAGGGTCATTTTGCCGCCGTCCGGCAGATGACGGCACATCAGCAGATGGTGACGGAAGTGAGACTGTGGCCAGTGCGCCGACCAGAAGTTGCCCATCACATAATCAGACGCATACTGGCGGCCTAAATCGAAATGGTACATCGACTGCCAGTGCTCGTGATGGTTGAACTGCAGCGTCCACTCATCCCCTTCATGCACCAGACGATAGCTGCCATGCGGCGTTTGCTGGGGGATATCGGCCAGCAGTTTGATCGGCGCGGTCAGCGTCTGGCCGCCGAAGCCGACGTCGGCGATCCAGCGCTCGCCCGCCACTTCCACCAGCAATAAACGGTGAGTACGCGGCGGCATCTGCGGCGGATTGGCCAGCACCACGCGGCCAAGCAGGCTGCGGACGTTAAAGCCTATCTCGCGCAGCACGCGCTCAAGGAGACCATTTTGCTCAAAACAATACCCCCCGCGGCGGGCGGCGATCAGCTTCTCTTCCAGCGCCCGATCGTCAAGGTGGATCTCACGCGGCAGCAGGACGTCGAGGTTTTCAAAGGGGATGGCGCTGTTATGCTGCAGATGCAATTCCCGCAGGGTATCAATGGATACATCAGGCTCACCCGTCCAGCCCAGACGGGAAAAATAGGCGCGTAAAAAGGGACTCATCAAGGCCTCCAGCTGTAGGTGTCCGACATTTATAGCCTATTTTTCCGCGCCGACCGTCTTTTTTGTGCGCTTGTCGTTAACCGCGCGTGCTGCGCTGCATCAGCGCCAGCGCCGTCAGCATCAGGACCAGACCGGTCAACAGCGTCAGGCTGGCCATCGCCATGCCCTGACCGACGGAGCCCTGTTCGAACTGACGCCAGATAAACACCGCCACGGTTTGCGTACCGGCCGGAGAGAGCAGCAGCGAGGTCACCAGCTCCCGGGAGGCCACCGCGAACACCATCAGCATCGCCGCCAGCAGCGCCGGAAAGACCAGCGGCAGAACAATCAACCGCAGCGCCTGCAGTGGCGACGCCCCGTGCACCCGGGCGGCGGGCTCAAGATTGTGGCCCAGCTGGCGCAGCGCGCTGCCGACATAGCGCACCGGCCAGGGCAACAGCAGGCAGCAATAGGAGAGCAGCAACATCCACAGCGTGTTATAGGGCGAGCGCGGCCAGAAGGGCTGATTCCACAGCAGGATCAAACCGACGCCTACCACCACGCCCGGCAGCGCCGCCGGCATCAGTGACAGCGCGTCCACCATCCCGCGCCCTTTAATCTTCTGCACCATCACCAGCCAGGCGGCCAGCAGGCCCAGCGCGCCGACAATCAGCGCCGAGCCCAGGGCCAGCGACAGGCTGGTGCCGAGGGCCGACAGGGCATCCCCCTGCTGGTCAAACAGCGCCGCGAAGTGACGTAGCGTGACATTCTCAACACTCACGCCCCCTGAGAGCGTGCCCATCACGCTGGTGAGCATCATCGAGGCGGCGGGGACGCCGACCGCCAGGCCGCCGACGGCCGCCATTATCAGCACGGCGGGCAGCGTCATCACGCTCAGCGATGCCCCGCGGTTTTCTCCCGGCTTGCCGGTGACGCTGGTGACCTCTTTCTCCCCCACCAGCCGTATTTGCAGCCACCAGGCGAACAACGCCACCGCCATCAGCAGCAGCGACAGCAGCGCGGCGCCGGTAAGGTCCACCGGCCAGTCGGCCAGCTTTTTCTCAATACCGACCGTCAGCATCACCACTCCCGCCCGGCTGCCCAGCGCCGCCGGTACGCCAAACTCCTCGATGGCGAGGGTAAACGCCAGCAGCGTGCCCGCCGCCAGCGCCGGGGAGAGCATCGGCAGTGTCACGTGCCAGAAGGCGCGCCAGGCGCTGGCGCCATGGACGCGGGCGACCACCGCCAGCCGGGTCCCGCTCGCCAGCAGGCTGCGGGAGACGGCAAAGTACACCACCGGGAAAATATTAAAGGTCATCACCAGCACGATACCGCTGCGGCTGAACAGCAGATCGTTCAGTTGCCAGCCGGTCAGCTGCTGCAGATAGCCCTGGCTTTGCAGGGCCAGCATCCAGGAGAGCGCCGAGATATAGGGCGGCGTCAGAAAGGGGATCAAAAACAGGAGATCCCACAGTCGGGGCAGCGGCAGCGAAAACATACCGCGCAGGATGCCGAGCGGCAGGCCAATCATTACGCTGACCAGCGCCACGCCGGCGGCGATCCACAGCGTACCGCCGAGCATCGCCGGTAACTGGGGATCGGCCAGCAGCGCCGAGACGCCGCCAAAGGCGTCCCCGAGCGAACCGGCGCTAAAATGGGGAAAAATCGCCTGCAGCAGAATAAACACTAACGGCAACGCGACCAGCATCACCAGGGCAGCGAGGGTCGCGCCGGAAAGGAATGTTTGTTTCACAACCGGTTCCTGAAGCTGAGGGGTCCCCCGGCGGCCAGCGCCGGAGGAACCGAGTCAATTACTGCGCGTACAGCTGACTGAAGCGGGCGAGCACGGCGCCCCGCTCGCTGCTGCCTTCGCTGGTGGTGGGCAGCACCTTCAGCGCGTCCAGTAGCGGACGTTTGGCCGCCACGTCGCGGCGGGCGGGCATCAGCCAGGCATCGGCAACCCTCGCCTGACCTTCCGGCGACAGCACATAATCGATAAAGGCTTTGGCATCGTCGGCATGCTGGCTGGTTTTGAGGATCATCATCGGGCGCGGGGCAATCACTGTTCCGCTGGCCGGGAAGATCACCTTCAGCGACTCGCCCTGCTGAATATTGCCGTAGGAGACATAATCCACCGCGCCAAATACCGCCGCTTTCGCCCCCTGCATCACCGGCGTCACCGCCTGGGCGTTGGGTCCGCTGACCACCATGCCGTTCTTTTTCAGATCGTCAAACAGTTGCCAGGCCTGGTCGCCCATGCTGTTTTGCAGCCCGATCAGCAAATCCAGCGACGCACCGGAGAGCGCCGGGTCGGGGGTTGTCACCTTGTCTTTAAACGCCGGCTGGGTGAGATCCCGCCACTCTTTCGGTTCCGGGGTACCGCTTTTACTGTTCCAGACAATGCCCAGGGCGGAGACGCCCTGGGCGATATAGTCCGCCGATTTCAGGTTCGCCGGTACCTGGTCGGCATTGGCGCTCGCAAAAGGCAGCAACCAGCCCCGCTGGTGCAGATCTTCGGCGGTATCCCACGAGGCGGAGATCAGCACATCCGCCTGCGGGTTGGCCTGCTCGGCCTCCAGTCGGGCCATTACTTTGCCGGTGGTGGCCTGGAAAACCGTCACCTTCACCCCGGTCTGTTGTTCAAAACCGCTGGCCAGGCTTTTCGCCAGCGAGCCGGGTCCGGCGGTGTAAACGGTCAGCGCATGGGCGCTGGAGAGCATCATGGCGGAAAGAGCCATCGCGAGTACCACTCCTTTCTTAACGGTCATAACGGTGTTCATGCAACTTCCCCTGAGGTTGGCGTAACGGCGCGGACAGCGGCCACGCGGCCCGCGGATAAATAGACAATCTGGTCAGCTAACAGCTCGGCTTCACGTCGATCATGGGTGACATACACGGCGGTGATGCCGAGCTGTCGCAACAGGCGGCTCATTTCGCCGCACAGCGATTCGCGCAGTTCGCTATCCAGGTTGGAG
>OGXE01002680.1_pt1 | contig 12962 bp, 11 predicted proteins | sample 1576181 | NCBI WGS metagenome assembly OGXE01 (sample SAMEA3541478, study PRJEB24748) | human gut metagenome | biome: human gut; feature: human-associated habitat; material: faeces | place: China | collected 2012 | reverse complement strand
TCTGCATGTCGCCGCTCAACCTCTTGATGTTTTAAATAATTCAAGCAACGATTTTTGACCGAATCATACAAGAATGCCCGAAACCCGTGATATGAATTATACTTTTTATCACTCTCCCAAATAGCAATAAAAACCTCCTGCACAACATCTTCCGCCACTTCCTGTTCCACCATAGCTGCGACATACGCCATAACACGGGGATAGTAATGACGAAACAAGCTGTTGAAAGCCTCACGATTCCCTTCTCTTAACTGACTTAATAAAGAAACATCAAACATAAATATATTCAATTTATAAAGAAAGCTCTAAGTTTGCAGTAGCGTGAAGCATACTGGATAATATATAACACTTCTACGTTTTTAGTACGCCTGACAAAGGTAATATCAAAATAAATAAAAATAAAGGTTGCATAAAAAATATTCAGAATCTGTTTTGAATTTATTGTCAGATTTCATTGTTGAAAGATTTGGACTATCAAAACGTGTATTTCATGCAACTCTTCTTTAGCTCACATCTCTCCAAAATATCAATTTGATCTATTAAGTCACAATAATCTATCACAAAGTTTATCATATAGCCATTTTAGTATCTGATGTATTTGACAGATTGATTGAATCAGAAAAAGAATAATTACAATATTTAACACATTTACCATTAATATCAATTCCAAGATCTCGTTTTAAATAAATTTGAACTTCGTTTAAAACGAAATTATTTTCCTTTTAAACAAAATAGAGGTTCGTTTAAAAGGAATTTTTTGTTAATTGCAGTTGAATTTAGCCGTTTTTGGATGGTTTTATCACTTGAAATGCATGTTTTTTAGCAGAATTATTTTCTGGAAGAGATAAAAACACACATACAATTCAAACAACACATTTACATGTATACAACTTTATTCACTCACTTTATCTATTTTATATCAACGAAACAAAGCAAAAAGGCACTCCAAAATCATAAAAATCAAAATAAAGACACTTTCAATCCTCTTTAGAATCGAATAAAAAACAATACACCCAAGCCCCGACACATACAACCTGATGACAACAGAGGTAAAATGACATTTTGATAAACAGAGTCAAGGATGACGGTAAAGACAATTGAATCCGGATATAAAGGATATTATACAAAAGATCATTTAACCTATTAAGAAAAGACGTATATTTGTCATAACAAAGAAAGATGATATGGAAAGAATTTCAGTTACTGATTTTGGGCCTATTCAACATGCGGAGATAGAGATAAAACCGTTCTGCATTTTGATTGGGCATACTTCAAGTGGGAAAAGCACGGTGGCGAAGCTGCTGGATTTATTTAATAGTCAGGAATTTTATTTCATTGAGCCGAAGCGAAGGAAACGGCAGCCAGCCGCCTGAATTTTGCACAGTCCTTCAATGGTTTGGGATGTATTTGCGCTCCTGTGCTGGCAGGTCTGCTTTTGTTTTCGGAAGACGGGAGCGGCAGTGCGGGTAATGTGGCTCTGCCTTATGTAGGCATGGGGATAGTGGTGCTGCTGGTAGCGTTGGTTTTCTCGAAGATTAAGTTACCCGAAATAGAGCATGGGGTAGAGGTGGATGAAGCCGGGCATGAAATAGGGCTGTGGTCGCATAAACTCTTTATCTTTGGTTTGCTGGCTCTGTTTGCTTACGAAATAGGGGAAATCTCCATTAATAGTTTTTTCATTAATTATGTAGTGGAACAGGGGTGGATGAATGCCCGTGAAGCCTCATTGGTACTCTCATTCGGCGGATTGGGATTATTTATGCTGGGACGTTTTGCTGGCAGTTGGATTATGGGACGTGTACGTGCGGAGAAGATGCTGCTGGTTTGCGCTACGGGAACGGTGGTGACTACTCTTGTGGTGTTGCTTGATGTGGGCATGGTGTCGCTGGTTGCACTGCTCTGCGGATATGCTTTTGAGGCTATTATGTTTCCTACTATTTTCGCTCTTTCTCTGAGAGGGTTGGGCAACCATACCAAGCGCGCTTCCTCTTTCCTGATGATGTCTCCGGTAGGCGGGGTGGTAGGTCCGCTGTTGATGGGGCTTGTGGCGGATTATACAACAATGGTGATGGCGTTTATCGTACCTTTGGCTGCCTATTGCGTAGTATGGTGTTATGCACGCAAAATGCTGTCTGTTGCAAGAAAGGCACAATAAAGAGGTTGCCGATATAGGATATATTAAAAAAAGAGTTGCAATATAGGGAACTGTCCCGTTATTGCAACTCTTTTATTTTTTATGCAAAGATGTGTATGTTACTTTATCTTATTCAAGTTTTCCTGTGCCTTTTCCGGTTCTATGGTCAAAGCTTTGGTGAACCATTCCTTTGCTATTTCACTGTCGCCCGACAGCCATGCCAGCACGCCCAGGTTGTTCCATGCACGAGGATCGTCTTTTACCCTTTCTATGTATTGCTGCGCGCGGTCAAAGTCACCGTAAACGATGTTGGCAGAGGCAGCGTTGATATTTGCCACAATATCTGTGGGATAATTGGTAGCGGCTATTTCGTACACTTCCCTGTATTCTTTCGTACCCGGCCGGAAGTTCTTGGCTACGCCGTACATTTCCTGCAGATTCAGCATCTTGGGATTGGTATAAATCAACGTTGCGGCTTCGGAGTTGCGTACTTCGCGTATTTCGTAATCTATGGCGATAGACAGACGACGCAGGCGGGGATAATATTCATTCATCATGGCACGGTAGGAAGCGCTGCCCAGTCCTGATTTCAGTCTGGCTTCACGTACATCAGGGTTGGTGTACTTATTGATTATTTCCAATGCTTTGTCCGCATAGTCGGGCTTGTCTTCCTCAAGCATCTTGACAAGGCTGTCCCAGTCTTCACCGGCTGATGTTACGTTCAGTATGCTGTCCGGGAAGTGATAACTTCCTCTGAGATAGAGGGAGAAAGAGTCGGCGCGTTTTGTGGCTACGCGGTCGTTGGTCTTGGCAGAGCCGTCGGGTGAAGCATAGCCGCATATGTTGATGGCTTTGAAAGTAACCAAGTCGCCTTCGGTCAGCGGGTTCAGGGTTTCCTTCAGCTTTTGAAGCTCAGCGGAGTTGTTTTTGAAATCGGCTTTGAATTCCGTTCCGCCCGCTGCATATTCTATATACAGGGTGTTTTGTTCAGAGCGCACTTTCAACGGCTTTTCTGTCGGGGTGAGGTAGGATACCATGCTCATGCAGGGTTCGCAGATGGAACCTTTCTGCGGCAATGGTTCTTCTTCTACCACAACTACCGGTTCTATCACCTGAATCTCGGGTAAATCCAGCAGACAGTCTTTCCTGCCTTCCTGCAATATCCACATATCCGCCTGGCTCATCCATTCTTCGTAGGGGAGGCATACGGTATAGTTCACGAGGTTCCGGCGATCGGCAGACTTGCCTTTAATAATGGTATAAGGCGCATTGTAATCGCCTTTCCTGGCAAGCTTACGGTCTTTGTGGCGCATCTTGAACTTGTTTTTACCGGTGACGACAACGGGCGGCAAGGTCTTGCAGTTCTTTCCCGCAAACAATACCGGAGTAAAGGCGTAAGACTGGGTACTGTTGACTTTTACGGCTTCCATATTAAACTTAAAGTCCAGGGTCAGCGTATCGTTTTCCAGAGTCAGTACCGGCTTGGTGACTTTTACCTCACCTGCCCATGCAGCCAATGGCAGCATGGCAAACAGCAGACAATATATCTTTTTCATATTCTTCTTGTTTTGGTTGATAAATTCAGAGTGATTGGGTTTCTACCGTTTTGTATTTACGCTTGTGCTTCGGTCCGAAAGTAAAGTTGATACCCATATTTACATTGACGGCTGCACGGCTGATAGGAGCGTAGTAGGCCGGTTCGTATTTACACATGGGAACATCTGCACCAATGAAGAAGTTGAAGCCGCGCGGGTGGAAATTCAGCATGATGCCGGCATCGGAGCCAAAGTTGGATAAGGCGTAGTTTACCGATGCTTCAAACCAGGAGAGGGGAGCAACATTTGCCGAAACGCGTGCTTCCGTCCATGAGTGCTTGCCTTGCATGCGGGTGGTGGAGAGGAAGCCGAAGCTCAAACGGTCGTAAGCGGGCAGGGTATATTGAGCGCCCAGGTGCAGGGTGGCTGCAAGGGCGGTGGTACGCTTTAATCCTTCCCCTGCTTTATCAAACTTTGCCAGATCTGCCAGGTCATCTACTAATTCGTCCACTTGGGTGTCCAGTTTCTTGTTATTGTCGGTTCCGTCGTCTTTCACGGAGATGTCGCTAAAACCGTCGAACGTGAAGTCTTTGTTCATTGTTCCTTTGGTGGTGTTTTTCCATGAAATGAAACCGAGGTCGAGCAAGGAGGCGGAGAATGTCCATTCGTCATTCAGTTTGTAGGTCGCTCCCAAATCAATAGCCATACCGAAACCTGTGGGGCCGAGGTTGTCCGTATCGAAATCGATGTCATCGTATGAAATCTGTCCGTCGGTTCCGTCTTTCAGTATCGGGGTTCTGTCTCCGTTGGCATCCAGGATATAGTCGTCTTCCTGATAGTTGCCGGTTTCGCCTTTGGTGGGCACGATGAGGCCTTTGGCAGACATGTAAAGCTCGGCATTTTTCGGGGTGATGGTCCATTGGTCCTGAGAGGCGAGAATGTTCAGTTCGTCAATGTGCATGGTGGCCTTTGCCAGTCCCACGAGCGCTTTTACTTTGGCGCCTACCGTGAGGCGTTCGTTGATTTCGCGTGAGTGACCGAAAGCAATTTCCGCATAGTTGGTAGATACGATGTTCACGTTCTTCACGTTGTAGCTGCTTCCCGTTTCGCTGGCTACCCCGTTTTTCATGAACTTGAAAAGTTCATCGGGCATGAAAACGTTGGTATTGGACTTTACGGAGATGCCGAGTGTGTTAAAACCGCCCCAGGCGTGGAAGCCTAAGGAAAGAATCGATTCGTCTACGTTGACACCTACTTTCAGTCTTTTGGGCAGTCCTTTCAGGAATTCGGCGCTGCTCACTTCCTCGTTCATAAAGGTGGTGAGGTCGCCGTTGGCTTTCTTGAAGATAAAGTCGCCTACACCGCCTGTGGATTGCGCGCCGATTGTAAGATTGCCCAAGCCGGGAAAACTGACGTAGCCACGTTCGCCCATAAAGGCGGGGTTTAGTTCGTGACGGTAGGTACTTCCTTCCAGAAAATAGGTTGAACGGCTGTTCTGTGTCTGTGCCATCGCATCGCCGATTGCAAGTGTCGCTACGGCTCCAGACAGTATAATCGCTAAAACATTTGTTTTCATTCGTTTCGTTATATATGATTGTTGAATCTTTTGTCTGTATCGCATGAAATAATTTCTCTTAGTTCAAATCTACTTTGATGCCGTTGGGAATTTTGAGTTTCATGTCTTTAAGCTGCATCCATTGTGTGCTTAGCAACTGAACATCGGTGGCTTGTCCGGGCACGGCTGTTATCTTCAGCTTCAGGCCGTCCAGCTTGCTGATGGCGCCTTCCGCCGTTTCGTTCAAGTTGACATTGAGCGCGCTTGAAACTTCGGTCTTGCCGTCTTTGCTTTCCGTGATGGTTCCCTCTACGGTTACGTCGATGTCTTTTATCACGTTTCCGTTGGCATCCAGTGCGCTTACGTTGTCGTTCTTGATTTCCATTGCCAAAGGAATGGTGTTGACGGCATTTATGGAAAGAACGGCTTTTTTGATATCTACATCTTCAAGGTCGAGGTCGAAGTTATCGAGTGTTTCTTCATACACGATTTTCAGGTTGCTGCCGAAGCTCAGGGGGATGTCGATGTCGTATGCGCTGTTCAGCGTGTAGTCCTGTCCTAAATTGACGGTGTAATACTGTTCTGTCTTTACGACCGGCTTTAGCTCAACGTTGATGTGGTCGGGTATCGTTTCGATAATATCATTCAGATTGGGCACGACAACTTTGGTTGCATTTGCCTCAACCACCGTTTGCTCATCACGTACTATTGAAATTGTCTGTTGCTTGTCTCCGCTGGGTTTTAATGTGATGGATGCACCACCGTTACCGCTTCCTATTTTTACGATTTTGGTTACTTTACCGTCTTTATATCCGGTCAGGACACCATCCATTTCTACATCCGTATTCAGTGGGTTGTTGGCATTGAATGAGAAAACAGGATTGGTGATGTCCAGTCTTATTTCATCGTCTTGCAGGAAGTCGGGCAGATTGTTCAGTTCCACTTCGGTAGGCTTCACGTCGATGTCAGGCTGGATGGTGCCGTAAACTTCGCTTACAGCCATTTCTGCAAGGGTAATGGTAGGAGTGATATTTAAAGAGCCGTTGCCGGAGGGATCTGCTACGTTTATGCCTTGCATATCTATCTTTATCTCTTGGTTTTCGATTTTAAGGATTCTGTCGCCATTCTCTTCGTCAACTCTGTTTCCTTCACCGTATTCCTTTCCGAATACGTATTTGTTGATTTTCAGTTCTTTTGTAAATCCGGAATAGGGTTCTATCTGTACATCAGTCATGGTAAGGGTCTGTCCATTCAGTCCGTTCTCTTTCTCGAATTGTATGAAGTTCGGGAAGGTGATTGTCATAGTTCCCACTTTAACCAATGAGGTTGAAATTTCACCGCTAAGTTTTAATTTAAGAGTCAAGGTCGTTGGCATATCGGCAGCCAAGGAGCCGATTTCTATGACGGCTTTGTCCACACCATGGGCTTCTGCGTTGATGAATCCCTCTGATTCTGCATTTGAGATTAAAATATCATAAACATCACTATCATGGTTCCCACTGATTATTCTAATCGGTTCTATAGGATTCGATGATTCATTAACTGTAACCAGCTTTACCGATGTATTCGTCTCATCAATATTATCCTTTTTCAGCAGATGATATTCTCCATCCACAATCTGCAAATCATCCCCCTCGTCCAGTTCGATGATTTTATCCAATGTTATCTTCTCCGTATATCCCACGGGAATTGCCAGATGTTCGCCACCTGCACTGATTGTCATGTCGATGTCCCTGTTCAGGTCATAACTGTTATCGATGCACGATGTGGTTATTCCGAACGATGTCAGTAATAGGGCCGCAGCTATAAGCGGTCTTTTCTTTGTGTTTAGCATCATAATTTTACTGTTTATAATTGTTTTGTTGTTTACTTATGTATTCAATATTATGGAAAAATGGAATAGATTAAAAGAATTTCGGGCTACTTTTAAAAGCTGTGCAAATGTATAAATTTTATTTAATTAATAATACCTTAATCGTTAAAAATGCAAGAATATGGGTGAAATAAGATTGTTTAATCCTTTCTGATACACAGCTATTTTATTGAAAATAGTTTATAGTTTAAAATGCTGAAACATTCGGCTGTATACTGAAGGCATTTCAGTCGTATACTCATCCTATTTCGGTCGTATACTTAAATAGGTTCAGTCATATACTGAATAATACCACTTTTATGCCTATTGATTATCAGTGAATTACAAATTCTGTATAAAAACAATAAATTACGACAATTTGAATCTTTATTCTTAAAACTGCTTAAAAATTACTTAAGGCATAAAGTTTAATATTTATCTTTGAACAATTTACAATCAAAACATAAAACCGATAATACTGAATGATACAAATTATACAATTAAAGGGAACAGACAGGCGGCTATATGAGCTTGTAGCGCCATTGGTGATGAATCCCGATGTCTTAAAGCAGAATTATAACTACCCGTTTCGTACATCGGAAGATTTTGTTTGGTTTGTGGCAGTAGAAAAGAGGAAAGTTATAGGTTTTATACCCGTAGAAGAGAAGAAGAAAGAGTGTATCATTAACAACTACTATGTAGAGGACAATAATGAAAGCACGCTGAAGCTATTATTGGAGAAGGTTATATCGAATGCAACTGCGGGTAAGGAATTGACATCGGTTACTTTCATGGAGCATTGTTCTCTTTTTAAGGAATTAGGCTTTTCGGAGGAGAAAGTCTGGACTCGCTACGTGAAAATGAAAAAAGACAGATAACTATGGCTGTTTCTAAAAATGTATACGAACTTGCGCAGGAACGTTTAGAACTGATTTTTAAAGAGTTCGATACAATATGCGTGTCGTTTTCCGGAGGGAAGGACAGTGGCGTATTGCTGAACTTGTGCATAGATTACATCCGGCGTAATAATTTAAAGCGAAAATTGTGTGTGTTTCATATGGATTATGAGATACAGTACACCGTAACCATAGATTATGTAGACCGTATATTGGAAGCCAATAAGGATATTCTGGAAGTCTATCGGGTATGTGTCCCTTTCAAGGTCACCACCTGCACATCCATGTATCAGAGCTATTGGCGTCCTTGGGACGAGAGTATGAAGGAGCTTTGGGTGCGTCAGATGCCGCAGGGTTCTTATACGAAAGAAGCGTTCCCTTTCTATACGGAGAAAATGTGGGATTACGAATTCCAGATGCACTTTGCCAAATGGCTGCATCAGCGGAAAGATGCGGTGCGCACCTGTTTCCTTATTGGTATCCGCACGCAGGAAAGCTTCAACCGCTGGCGCAGTATTCATCTGAACCGTAAATACCAGATGTACCATAACTACAGGTGGACTTCCAAAATAGGCAATGACATATTCAACGCTTATCCCATCTACGACTGGAAAACGACGGACATATGGACTGCCAACGGTAAGTTCGGCTTCGATTATAACCATCTGTACGATTTGTATTATAAGGCGGGTGTCAATATAGAGCGCCAGCGTGTGGCAAGTCCGTTTCTGTGCGAGGCGCAGGAGAGCCTTGCATTGTATAAAGTGATAGACCCCAATACCTGGGGGAAGATGATAGGACGTGTCAACGGGGTGAACTTTACCGGTATCTATGGCGGTACTCACGCCATGGGCTGGCAGAGCGTACGCATTCCCGAAGGGTATACCTGGAAGAGCTTTATGCAATTCCTGCTTTCCACCTTGCCCGAAGAAACCCGGCGCAACTATCTGAAGAAGCTGACCGTCAGCATCGAATTCTGGCGGACAAAAGGGGGATGCTTGGGCGAGAATACCATAAAGAAGCTGCAAGACGCAGGCATTCCCATCGAAGTGATGAATCATACCAATTACAAGACAAACAAGAAACCTGTCCGCATGGATTATCTGGATGATATCGATATAACGGAATTCAGGGAAATCCCTACCTACAAGCGCATGTGCATCTGTATCTTAAAGAACGACCACGCGTGCAAGTACATGGGGTTTGCCCTGACCAAAGAGGAAATATACAAGCGAGACAAGATAATGGAACAATTCAAAAATATGATGTTATGAGTGTAGATAAAAGTCCGGTATATAATGTAAAAGCAATTCCCGTAGAAAAGATACAGGCCAATGATTATAACCCCAATGTAGTGGCACCGCCCGAAATGAAATTGCTGGAACTGTCCATCTGGGAAGACGGATTTACAATGCCCTGCGTGTGCTATTACGACCGGGAGAAAGACAACTATATATTGGTGGACGGCTACCACCGCTATCAGGTATTGAAAACTTCCAAGCGGATTTATCAGCGCGAAAACGGTTTGTTGCCGGTTGTTGTAATTGATAAGGAGCTGTCCAACCGCATGGCGTCCACTATCCGTCATAACCGTGCGCGCGGGGCGCATAACATCGAGTTGATGTGCAACATCGTTGCCGAACTGGACCGTGCCGGTATGTCCGACCAGTGGATTATGAAAAACATAGGAATGGACCGGGACGAGCTGCTTCGTCTGAAGCAAATTTCGGGTTTGGCAGACCTGTTTGCCAATAAAGATTTCAGTATTCCTGACAACAAGCCGGAATATATGCCTTGATAGTTGAAATAATTCTCCTGTAAACTTGCATATTTTAGCCAAATCGCCTACATTTGTCAGCACATAAACAGAACAAACAAGTTGCATGGTCTTCGGACACAGAAATAAGTGCTGCATGAAAAAAATATTGGTTAGCGGTGGTGCCGGCTTTATAGGTTCTCATCTGTGTACCCGGCTGATTAAAGACGGACACGAAGTAATATGCCTGGACAATCTCTTCACCGGTTCGGAAGAGAACATAGCCCACCTGAAAGGAAATCCCCGTTTTCAGTTTGTGCTTCACGATGTGGAATTGCCCTACGAGGCGGAAGTCGATGAGATTTATAACCTGGCTTGTCCCGCATCTCCGGTACATTATCAGCACGATGCTATAAAGACTATTAAAACCTCGGTATTGGGAGCCATCAATATGCTGGGGCTGGCCAAAAAGACGGGTGCAAAAATCATGCAGGCGTCTACCAGCGAAATCTACGGCGATCCTGTCATACATCCCCAAGTGGAAAGTTATTGGGGAAATGTAAATCCAATCGGTATCCGTTCTTGTTATGATGAAGGCAAGCGTTGCGCAGAGACGCTTTTTATGGATTATTACCGTCAGAACGGAATACGCATAAAGATTATACGTATTTTCAATACATACGGTCCGCGAATGCTGCCCGACGACGGGCGGGTGGTTTCCAACTTTGTGGTCCAGGCACTGCAGGACAAGGACATCACGATTTACGGTTCGGGTGTTCAGACCCGCAGTTTCCAGTATGTGGACGACTTGATAGAGGGGATGGTGCGTATGATGAATACGGAAGAAGGGTTTATCGGCCCGGTAAATTTGGGCAATCCCAACGAGTTCTCCATCCTTGAACTGGCAGAGAAGGTTATTAGGCTGACAGGTTCCAAATCAAAACTGATATTCAAACCACTGCCGCACGATGATCCGAGACAACGGAAACCGGACATTACGTTAGCCAAACATAAACTGGACTGGCAGCCTGTAATAGAGTTGGAGGAAGGCTTGCTCCACATGATTGAATATTTCGGCAAGTATCGTTCCTGAATAAATATGGTACCAATAACGGGAAAAAATATAATACAAAGATGAACATGGAAATAAATCCTTCTGAGTACAAAATCCTCATCGTAGATGATGTGATGTCCAACGTATTGTTGTTGAAAGTACTCCTGACAAATGAGAAGTTTGCGATTGCTACGGCAAACAACGGACGGCAGGCCTTGGAACAAGTGGATAAAGAACATCCGGATTTGGTGCTGCTGGATGTAATGATGCCCGATTTAAGCGGCTTTGAAGTGGCGCAACGTCTCAAATCCAATCCCGATACAGCGGATATTCCAATCATCTTTTTGACAGCATTGAACAGTACAACGGATATAGTGAAAGGGTTTCAGGCGGGTGCCAGTGACTTTATTTCCAAACCTTTCAATAAGGAAGAGCTGATAATCCGTGTCACCCATCAGGTTTCATTGGTGGCGGCCAAGCGTATTATTCTGAATAAGACGGAAGAGTTGCAGCGCATCATTGCCGGGCGCGACAAGTTGTATTCTGTAATTGCCCATGATCTGCGTTCTCCGATGGGCTCTATCAAGATGGTGCTGAACATGCTGATGCTCAATCTGCCCGTTGAGAAGATTGGCGGTGAGATGTACGAACTGCTGACAATGGCAAACCGGACAACGGAAGATGTGTTTTCATTGCTGGATAACCTGTTGAAGTGGACAAAAAGCCAGATTGGCAACCTGAATGTTGTCTATCAGGATGTGGATGCCGTGGAAGTGGTAGACAGCGTGATTGATGTGTTCAATATGGTGGCCGGCTTGAAGAAAATTACCATCCGTGAAGAAAAGCCGGAGAAGTTGCCTGTCTGTACCGATATTGATATGCTGAAAACCATTATTCGCAATCTGCTGAGCAATGCCATTAAATTCAGCAACGAAAATTCGGAAGTGTTGGTGAAGATGGAAGAGCAAGGAGATACAGTGGTAGTCAGTGTAAAAGACAGCGGTTGTGGCATCGATGAAGAAGGACAGAAGAAACTGCTGCATACAGATACGCATTTCAGTACGTTCGGCACAAATAATGAAGAAGGTTCCGGATTGGGATTGCTGCTGTGTCAGGATTTTGCAGTGAAGAGTGGCGGCAAGTTGTGGTTTACATCCAAGAAAGGAGAGGGTTCGACATTCTATTTCTCCATCCCGTTGAAGAAATAAAAAAGAGGACAATAAAACAATAGGGTGCTAAAGTGATATTGGCTGCAATATGATTCCTCGGATTTTATTACTTTAATTGCCCTATTGTTTTATTGTACTCCTCTATTTCTTGCACAGTCTTTTAAAGTCACAGTATTCGCATTTCTTCGCATCTTCCGTTTGGGTAAAAGTAAAGATGCAAACATAATCTTCATATACTGCATTACCTCCTGCATAGTACTCCTCATTGTAACACATTTTTTGCAAATGTAAACATATCCCTTACATAATCTGACCATATAAAACATTATCAAATTGGCACTTTTAATAAGCCCTGAATTGTACTATTCTTTGCTGAAAATATGAATCAAAGGAGAAAAAGATAATTATGAAAGACAAAAAAACAGGTTTAATCCAGACATTAATTGGTGCTATTATTCTTGTTATCGGTATTGTGTTATGTGTCAACACATACATAGTAAAAGGTAATAAAGCATACGCATTTTCACTTCTTGTAACAATCCTTGGCATTGTTATTCTTATTGCCGGATTATACAGAACATTTTCAAAGAAAGAGAGAAAGCCTGTAGACGCAAAGGTAATTGCACAGGCTGCTTTGTGTGCTGCACTCTGCTATGTAGGTGCAACATTTATAAAGATAGACATTCCTGTTGGAACAGAAAGAACTATGTTCCACTTTGGTAATGTATTCTGCGTTCTTGCAGCTTTACTTATCGGTGGCGAATGGGGTGGTCTTGCCGGAGCAATCGGCATGACAATAAGTGATTTGTCAACAGCCTATGTAACAAGCGCTCCTAAGACATTTATTCTTAAGTTATGTATCGGTCTTATCGTTGGTTTTGTAGCACATAAGCTCTTCCAACTTTCTAAGGAACATTCTGCAAAATATGTTACTGTTGCTACTGTTGTATCAAGCATATGCGGTATGGCATTCAATATTGTTGCTGACCCTGTAGTTGGATATTTCTATAA
>OGXE01002675.1_pt1 | contig 12992 bp, 12 predicted proteins | sample 1576181 | NCBI WGS metagenome assembly OGXE01 (sample SAMEA3541478, study PRJEB24748) | human gut metagenome | biome: human gut; feature: human-associated habitat; material: faeces | place: China | collected 2012 | reverse complement strand
CGATTTCCGCCCGCTGCGCGGCAAGGGTTTCCATCTGCTGGGACAAACTCTTGCGATAGTCCACGATGGCCTGCAAAGAGGGAAACTTGTGGTCGTGGACAAAGGCGTGTTCCGCAAGAATTTTTTCGGTGTCTTTCCAGATGCGCTCCAGTTCCGGGCGATTGATGCGGGGCTGCTGTTTCTTGGGCAGGATACCCAGCTGATAACAGTAGTACAGATACAAGCGGTGCATTTGGGATTCCCCGAAGAATACCTCGAAGAAAATCTGGAGAACACCTTTTCCCGCACAGCCATCCTTGGGGCGATACCGTTTCGGCGTATACTGTCGGGGTGGGTGTTTCAGCTCATACAGCCTTGGTCCATACAACAAGTAGTTTTCCCGCAGTCTGTCATCTATGGTTGCAAGATCGTATTCTTCTCCCAGCCGATAAAGCCGCACGGCGCGTCCGCCATCCCGCGCCCGGATCCGTTGCACACTTTCGATTGGGGTCAGCGCCGAAAATATACCCTTGCCGATACAGCGCTCTGTGAAAATCCTCGGCGGTGCTGACATCCTCACAGGCTTGGTCAATGGCCTCCCGCATCCGGGCGTACCGCGCCGGTTCCTTTGCCTTGGGCTGCTCCACCACCGACAAGCCGTACTCCCGGCACAGCTTGTCTGAAGTTTCTCTAAATTCCGCATATTGGCTGCGGCGTTGCTCGTATTTCTTGCCGTCCACATAGGACACGGAATTTATCACAAAATGATTATGTAAGTTATCCGTATTCATATGGGTAGCGACCAGCACTTGGAAACGCTTGCCCCAGACCTTGCGGGCCAGTGCCACGCCGATCTCATGGCATTGCTCCGGGGTGACCTCACCCTCGCGGAAGCTTTGGTAGGCGTGGAGCGCCACCACGCCGTCTGTTTTACCAAAACGTTCCTGTACAGCCCGCATATCTTCCCACGCATGATTTGCCCTGCAATGGATGCCGGTGACAAGCTGGGCGCTCTCGTTCAGCTTGGTCTTGGCATCATTTTCTGCATAGTGCAGCGTTTGGGCAAGAGCATCGTACTCGGTCTTGTCCGGGTTGGCGGCATAATCAAGGACACGCTGCAGACTGTCCTTGATTGCCCAGATCTTAGTTACCGCCAATGAGCAGGTCCCTCATGCGGTCAGCACAAGTGCCGATTTCGGCACTTGTTGCTGGTGTACAGCCTTCTGCGATTTCATCCAATTTATCCAACACATCAAATACCTCCTTGGATGGGTGTCCGCCCGGCTCATATCCCAGCGCCCGCTGGCGTAAATACTCTGAGAGTGACAAGCCACACTTCTTAGCCAACATCGTCACCTTTTTCTTTTCAGTGACGGTCACCCGGATGTTGATTCCAACAGTTCTGTTTCTCATGCGCTCGCAGCCTCACAGGGGTTCGGGGCTGGCCCCGTAGGCTTTTCGGCGGGTTGCCCTGTGGCAACACTTCGCCCATGCTTGCTTCCCTCAAGCGCTCCGAGTGACGATGGTGACGATGGTGACGGTCTTTCTGGGATACCCCACCCCGATAATTGAGTTATGTCAATATCATCGTCACCACCGTCACCATCGTCACCATAGAAGCTCAAAAGGCGAACCTTGTTTTTTCGATGGGTTTTATATCGGATGTTTTTCGGTTCAAATACTTTATCGAAATACTTCGCCATGTTGTAGGTGAACTGGTTCGGTTTGGCATTTTCAATACCTGCTGCCGCAAGCAATTCAGATGCCGTTCCCTGCCAGTTTCCCACACTTTCGATGTACTCCGCCGCTTTCCACAAGTAGTCCGGCACAGCCTTGATTTCTCGTTCCTCTGCGGTTTCTTCATCTTCCAAAGTCCAGACGCAATTTTCCTCCCGCAAATGCAGCGTTCTATCGTCCATATCGCGTCCGGTAAGCAAAATGTCAGCAGTTTGGCTCATTCGCTTACGCTGCATGACCCAGCTTGTATCTGCCACACCCATAAGCCCCGTGGAGCCTGAAATCTGGTCAAACGGATCAGCCGCACTCTGCTTACGCAAGTGGTGAATCAGCAAAATGCAGATGCCATACTTGTCAGCAAGCTTTTTCAATGCACCGGCCTCCTTATAGTCGTTCGCATACATTCCACCGTTTCCATCGCTTACACGCACTTTTTGAAGTGTATCTATGACAATCAAGCCAACATCGCGGTATGTATGAATCAAAGATTCTACCTGTTCTTCTAAGCCCTGTCCGATGCTGGGGCATTCGGTTTGGAGAATCAGACGCTCCGGGGCATCGCCGCCATCGATAAGCTGGAAAATGCGGTTTTGCAAACGATTAAATGTATCTTCCAGCGAAAAATAAAGCACGGTGCGTGGCTCTATTTCTCGATTCCAGACAGGATTACCCTGCGCGATCTGCAAACACAGCCACAAGGTCAGCCAGCTTTTGCCCGCCTTACTGGGGCCGGCAAACAGTGCAAGACCGGCTGGGAGCAGACCGGGAATGATCCACTTGACCGGCGGCAGCGGCGTGGAGAGGAGTTCTTCGGCGGAGATCGTTTTTGGAAGTTTTTCATAATTCATTCGCATCGTCCTTTCTGTTTTGGTATATCTCTATTATCTCATACTATCGTCGTTTTGTGTGTAGTAAGTTTTACTCTCTAGTGTTAAGTTGTACGGCTCACGCTGCCCCACAGCCCCACAAACGCGCCAAACGGCGGGTTTGCGGAGTTCATCGCGTCCGTGTGCGACGCAGAGCATCTGCCCCACACGGGGCTTGTTTGGGCGAGATTTGGGAGTGAATCAAGCATTGATTCACTTTCGGGAAAAAGGCTGTTTTCTGTGAGTGAATCAGAACTGATTCACTTTTGCGTCCTGCTCTCTGAATAGTGAATCAGACTTGATTCACTATAACAAATATGATAAAATATTTTGTGTGGGCCGCCCTCGCGCAAGTAAACAAGGGTTACTTGTAAATAGGATTTTTAGCATAATAGGGTACCGTATTGCTGTTCTTTGGTTGCATCATGGATTTCATATAGGAACCTCCTCGCTTAAATTTACATCATATCTGTTGTATTGATAATACACCCACACAGTATTCTTGTCAATGATTTTACATATATGTTATTAAATTGTTGATTTTTATCTCTAATGTGGTATAATGACAGCATAAAACAACGAACGAGGTCATCCCATGAAAATCGGAGAAAAAATCAAACGCGTCCGTCTGCATCGTCACATGAAGCAGCGAGAGTTAGGTGAACTGGTCGGCTTTACGGATGGTGCTGCCAACCGTATCGCACAGTACGAATCCGGGTTTCGCGTTCCGAAAGAGGATATGGTAAAAAAAATAGCAGACGCGCTCCATATAAAAGAGTGCGCACTGCTTGAACCGGATACTGGCAACCTTGGCGGCATTATGGAAACTTTATTCTGGCTTGACGAGGATATGCCGGATGTGCTTAGATTTTCCCTCTCCTCACCGATTGACAAAAATCAGATAGCTGCAAATGCAGCCACAGCACCTGTCATCCAGACAAACGCTAAAACATCTCCTTTCGGCGCACAGCCCGCTATGCTTTGGTCTGAGAACGATCTTCTGAATTACCTGTTTAAATCCTTTGCCGCCATGCAAGATGCCTACCACACCGGGAAAATTTCACGCGACAAATATTTTGAATGGAAACTGCAATGGTCCTATGATTCAGCTCTTCCGATTTCTGCTTCACCAAAAGAAGCTGAAAAGCTATTAGGGTATAATAAATAATTTTCTAAATCAATAGCTGCCAACGTTGTAATGCTGGCAGCTATTTTTTGTTGAAAATAGGTATTCCAGGCGTAATAATGGACGCAAATTGTCCATCTCGCTTGCTATACTGAATGTAATCAATCATTGGTAGGTGAAATCATAATGTCTGTTTCTTCGCAATTACCCTGTGAATCGTTAGCAAGCGAGCTGTACCGCATATATCACACAGCAGAAATCCCTCATCGAAAACACATCCGATTTAATAAACGTCCAAGGCGTTTCAATAGTGGCAGAAGCATTCTGTGTAACGGAAAGGCGGAGTTTTATGACTGTGAGTTTCTCTGCAATGTTGCACAGACAGATTCCTATATCACGGTTTCTTCTTCTGGCGAAATACATTTCAACAGATGTACCTTCAAAAAAGGATTCCATTCAGGCTTGTTTCTAATCGGCAATAGCGGATGCCGTATATCATTCACCGGTTGCTATTTTATTGGATGCAACAATTTTGCACAAATGAATGACTGTGCGGAAGTCACTTTTAACAACTGTCAATTTCAAGACTGTACTTTGGCTGTAGTTCAAGCCTCATTTCTCCCAGAATCGCATTTTGAATTTGAGAATAACATATGGCGGGTAGCCGCATCCCCTAAATCACAATCATTAAAGCTACTGCTGAAGATCTTAGTGGCTCCTGTAATTCTGCTGCTTACTGTGGCCATCTGGATTTGTGTGGGGATCATCTATATCTCCGCGCTGGCGCTGGGGCTTATCAGCATGGTGGTTGCTCTGCTGGGCGTGGCAGTCCTGATTACTTACTCCCCGCAAAACGGTATTATTTTGTTGGTGATGGCATTTCTTATCAGTCCCTATGGCCTGCCGATGACAGCGATCTGGCTGCTTAGTAAGGTGCAAAATTTTCAACATCTACTGCAAAGTATAATTTATAGGTGAAGTGACCTCTTTGATTTGTTCTTGGCAAAATAAATCAAAGAGGTCACTTCTATTTTATATGTTTTCAAAATTGATGATTTAGCTTTTTACTTTAATACTAGTATATTGAAGAAGATACAAAAAAGGGATATACTGTAAAAGGGAATTGAAAAAATCGAGTTACACCTATAAGTAGTAACTCATTGAAGCATAGCAATCTTTTATTGGAGGAATAATCAACATGCATTTAGTGAAAGTTAAAATTATCAATTATCGACAATTGCAGAATGTTGAATTGGATTTACAAGATTCTTTAACCGTGTTGGCGGGACCAAATAATAGTGGAAAGACAACCTTGATTTCTGTCTTAAAAGGGATGTTTTATGACAAAAAACTCCGGTTTAACTACAGTGATATTCCAACAAACTTATCAACAGCTTGGTTAGATAAAATACTACCTGTTTTTCAAACAATTATGACTAAACATGATAAAGAAACCGGTATCCGTGAGATAGTTAAGCAAATATCTTCTAATGAAGCATTTGCTGCTAATTATGTCATGGAAAGTTTTCAAGCACAAATTCAAGTGGATTACGATCCTGTGAGTGATGACATCCAATGCTTCGCAGATTATCTCATGGATCTAGACGAAAATAAACACTCATTTTATTTTCTTTATACATATGAGCCAAGTATATCCTCCTTTGAAAAAGTTCTAAATGAGTACTATGATAAGATGGCCGCAAGATTCAGGGATATTGAGAACCCAGAAGGTGTTGAAAAGGATACGAAGCTTTATTTTTTAAAAGAAGAATTACTTAGGCTATACTGTAATGCATCAGTTGAAAAGTGTTATTTTTGCAATTCGGATTATCAAAATGCAAATGTCATGGAAGTTTCCGCATTTAAAAAGCTGTTTAACTTTCAAAATATACCAGCAATACGAGAACTGGACGATAGTGAATCTGATTCTTCTAAAGGAATCAGCAAAAGAGTTATTGCGTTACTAAAAGATAACGATATGTGGGTCAAAGCAACCAAAAAACTTCCTGACTTGCTATTGAGTGATATAGAAAATTCTGGAGCCAAAAAAGAAATTAAAAATTCATCAATTAAGTCCTTAGATGATACTATAAGAGACATTTCGAAGACTAGTGGTGGTCATATTGGAAAACTTCAGTTGGAAATGGATGTTGACGAACAAGATGTAGAGGATTTTATTCAACGAATCACCCGAGCAAAATATGATATTGACGGATTGCTTTTAAACGAAGAGTCTCAAGGGTTAGGATTTAGTAATTTGATCTATCTGCATATGAGATTAGAGGAGTTTTATAAATCTATTGATAATAATAAAGTAAATGTGTTTTTCATAGAAGAACCAGAATCGCATATGCATCCTCAAATGCAAAATATATTTATAAGGTTTCTCAAAAAGTATTATACTGACAAGAAGTTGCAGGGGCTTATTACAACACATTCTAACGAGATCGCAAGGATGGTTGGCCTTGATAGTCTCAGAGTTATGAGACAAACAGAAAAGGCTAAAAGCGAACTATTTAATCTGAGTAAATTTAGGAACGCAATCAAGAGTAAAAAAGTCAAAAATGTTGATGCCGAATCGGAATTTCTTTTAGAAAATTTCTTTGATTGGTTCTTTGAAATAGGATATTCTGAGTTAATTTTTGCAGATAAGGTTGTTCTATATGAGGGAGATTCAGAACGGCTATATATCAGAAAATTACTCGGGCTATCAGATTTCTCATCTTTGTATGATAGCTATATAGCTTTTATTCAAGTCGGCGGAGCATATGCCCACAACTATCTACCAATGCTTACTATGCTCAAAATGAAAACTTTGATAATAACCGATTTGGATTATGACAAAGCGGCTATAACACTAGAGGATGCGAAAAGCTCTATCAGTACAAATGCAACGATAAACCATTGTTACAGGTTATCCTGTCCAGATAAGGGTACAGAGTATTCTCCAACAATTGATGAACTATATGATTTTCAAAAGAAAGATAAGACTGTATTGTATGATGGTTTAGTTTATCTCGTTTTTCAAGATGAAAATAGTACAGCACGAACCTTAGAGGAAGCCATGCTTAATAAACTATTAGGAACTGATGTATTTAAAAAGCTGAAAAGAAGTGAGTGGAAATCAATACGAAAAAAACATAAACTTACTTTTACTATACCCAACAATAAAGAAGGCGAAGAGGACAGTGAGTATTCCATTCGCAAAATTGTGGAAGCAACATCTAATAATAAAACCGATTTTATGTATTCAGTAATTTTGAGTGGAAATGAAGAAAAAATGCTTCCAGATTACATAAAGGAAGGATTATTATGGCTAGCGAAATAAAGAAAAATAATAAACATTTAATAAATGCTCCCGCAGGAAGTGGAAAAACTACATATATACGAGAGCAGTTAAAGAGCATTTGTCTTAACAGCCCGAAAAGCAAAATTTTATGTATAACATATACAAATCGAGCTGCGGATGAGCTCAAAAAAAATTTGGATAGTGAAAACATTACAGTAAACACAATACACTCTTATATTAATGACTTGATTAGCCCGTTCTATTCTCACAAAGAAACTCTGGATTTATATTGGGAAATATATGGACAAAAAATAAATGAAAGGATAATGAATGTTGCCAATGATGATCATGTTAGAGAAAGTAATGAGAACTATATCGAAAGATACGGAGAATTAACAGAAAATATTGTTCGCAAAAATTTGTCCACAGTATCATATGGAGAAATGCCATTCACCTCATTATATACAGGTAAACTTTCGCACGACGATTTGCTTATGTTTGCAAATAGACTGATAAAAAAATATCCCGTCTTGCTTCGAAAAATCGGAGATAAGTATAACTATATTTTTATTGACGAATACCAAGATACCTCAGGCTATATACTTGATATTTTTTATGATGCAGTTAAAGATAGAGAAAATGTCCAATTGTATTTGTTAGGCGATAGGATGCAGCAAATATATCAAAACTATGATGGATCGTTTGAAGAAAAGCTGAAAGAATTTGATACTTCAGATCGACTTAAAATAAACTTTCGTTCGATAGAGAAAATCGTATCCATATTAAATAAGATATACAATGACCGCTTTTTTGAACAACAACCATCTGAAAATAATGTTGGCGTTACACCGGATGTAGTTCCTCAGGTAATTTTTACCTCCAATGTTAAGGATTTGGTTTGTAAATTACAAAATACATATCCCGAAATACTAACATTATACTTGATGAACAAAGAAAAATATGAAGAAATAGGAGCTAATAATCTATACCATACATATGAAAATATGGAGGCATATTCATTTGGAAGAAAATATTCTCCAACAGATATTTTGTCTGATATGTCAAGTGACAATCCAGATGCATTAATTAAATTCCTTTTTCTAGTAAATAATGTAATGCAATTTTATTCAAACGGAAACTATGGTATGGTGATTTCTGCTTGTAAGAAGGAGGACAGATACTTTAATACTTCTCAATTTAAAATAAAAAGGCATATTGATAAAAAACACATAAAGGATAAATTGGATGCGGTCAAAGAAGTATATGAAAAGGATGGATGTTTAATTAGAGATGTAATTAAATGTTTGTTTGATAATGCGCTTATACCAGAAGCCGTTAAAAATGGTTTTGAAGAGAGTGCGGAGTATCAGCGTGTGCTAGATATTGAATTTATAGAGGTTAAAAATTTAGCAAACTATTTAAGTATGCCCCATATCTCTACACAGCATGGTGTAAAAGGTGAAAGCCACCAATCCGTAATTTTTGTTGCTGCTGATAATAACAGTACTCCAAATGTGCGTATGTATGCTTTTTTTGATTTGTGGTCCCAATTGGATTTTTCGCTCCCTGAATTCGAGGCCCTATTTTATTCATATAGTAGTACAATAAAAACAGTTGAAGCAGAACTTGGAATGAAAATTAATGAGCTTACAGCTGAAACGCATAATAAAAATGAAAAGAACAGGACTATTTTGGCCAAATACAGCAACCAGGTTTTAGATGCATATCGGGATAATCCGATATTTAATGTGCTATGTAAAGATGACTTTATTGCGTATTTATCCAAGCAAAATGTTGGTAACGCCAAGAAAATTTTTAAGATAACAAAAATCGAAGGAATCTTAACTGCTTATAAATTATTTTATGTAGGATGTTCGCGAGCTAGGAAAAACCTTATTGTTGTAGTCGATGAAAACAAGGTTAAAAAGTTTAAAGAGGCTTTTATCGAGAGGATTCAGGACATTGGATTTTCCGTACTATCCGAACAGTGAATAGCATTGAACCTTATTCATCTTGTGTAATGAAATAACAGATTTACTCAATCAAAAAATGTTGGTATACTAGTTTAGATGAGCGATTAGGCGGTCTGCTTCAGCAGGCCGCTATTCTTTTTCAAAGGAGGTATCGTAGTAATGGCAACCACACGCATCATGCCGCTGCATATCGGCAAGGGCCGGACTGAGAGCCGTGCTATCAGCGAGATTATCGACTATGTAGCCAATCCGCAAAAAACAGACCACGGCAGGCTTATCACCGGCTATGAGTGCGACAGCCGTGTGGCCGACGCCGAGTTTATGTTGGCCAAGCGCCAGTATATCGCCGCCACCGGGCGGGTCCGGGGCGCGGACGATGTGATCGCCTACCATGTCCGCCAGTCCTTCTGCCCTGGGGAGATCACCCCGGAGGAAGCCAACCGGCTGGGCGTGGAGTTTGCAAAGCGGTTCACCAAAGGCAAACACGTCTTTATCGTTTGTACGGTGTAGCTGTTTTCCGGTGTCTTAATCTGCGGGTGCTGTGGGAGCCGCATGACGCGAAAAACAAACCGGGTCAAGGGCAAGGAATATCACTATTATTATTGCCCCACCGGGAAAAAGCATGGCTGCACCAACCCGGTAATGCTCAAGGAAAGCGATCTTGTAGAGTGCGTCAAGGACAGTCTGAAAGGCTACATCGACAATGTGAGCTGCCTGCAAGCCATCCTGGATGGCATCGACCAGAGCAGCATCAACCAAGCACTTGCCAATGAATACGCCTCCCACATTGCCGCCAATGAGCAGCAGGTGGAACAGGCGCTTGAATTTAAGGCCCGCCTGTATGAAAGCCTGATTACCGGCACCATCAGCAAAGAGGAATATACCGACTATAAGGCCAGATACACAAGGATTGCGGGAAATGCAAAAGAGAGCATTCGGGTCTTAAAGGAAAAGCTGGCTGATGTTCTGGAGAACTGGAGTGAACGGAACCGCTGGATTTCCCACTTCACACAGTTCTCTACGATGGAGACCCTGGACCGCAAAGCCGTGGTTCACATGATACAGAGCATCAAGGTGATTGGGAAAAAGGAATTGGAGATCACCTTTACATACCAGGATGAATACCAGAAAGCGATCCAGCTGATTCAGCTGGCAGAGCAAACAAGCCAAAGAAAGGTGGGATGATTTGTGGCAAGAAAAAGCAGAAAAGAAACTGTGGTGCTTCCTGCACCGGAGATAGATACTACTTGCCGCGCAGGAGTTTATGTGCGGCTTTCCGTTGAGGATAAGCATACTCACACCGCCTCTATCGAAACCCAGCAGCTGATTATCGCCCGGTATCTGGAGCAGAACCCGGAGATTATTGTGGTACAGACCTACATTGACAATGGCGCAACGGGTACGAACTTTGCTGGGGTTAGATAGCGATACTTTTTACATCTACCATGTTGCGGCGGTCATGGTTGACAACTTGCGTCGGCTCCTGCTCGGTATCAACCTGTCCGACAAAGCTGTAATGGATTTCGATTTTCCGGGTGTTGGTTTCCCGGTCTAATTCATGTATCAAAATACGGTCGATAAACTCATGGACGTTTTCATAGGTCAATTCCTGTATGTCGCTGTATTTCCCGACAATCTGAATAAACCTTGATATATCCCTTTTTCGCTCGGTAACGGTTGCGATCTGCTGTTGTAACTCGTCTATCCTTGCGGCAAGGGATTTCTTTTCGTCCTCATAGCCGGAAGTTAGAAACACAAACCGTTCATCTGTCAGTCTGCCTAATGCGTTGTCCTCATACAGCTTGCGGAAAAGCGTGTCAAGTTCGGTCATACGCGCCTGTGCTTTGAAAAGTTCCTTTTGCTGCTGCGCTAATGCCTTTCTCGCTTCCATGTCGCCGTACTCGGTAGCTTTACAGATAAAGTCCTGTTCGTGTTCCTTAACATACCGCAAAACCCGCCGCATATCTTCCAGCACTAAATCAAGAAGTACGTTTTTGCGGATATAATGAGAGGTACACTCGCTGCCTGTCCTTGCCCTGTTGCGCCATGCGCCGCAAGAATAGGAAAACTTGCGCGGCTCGATATTTACGCCCTGTTGGTAATACATCTTATGTCCGCAACCAGCGCAAAACAGCAAGCCGGAAAAAATATCAATCTCCGCTGCTTTTGTCGGGCGGTGGCGGGTAGCAATCCGCTTTTGCGCAAGTTCAAAGGTTTCCTCGTCAACAAGCGGCTCATGGGTGTTTGGGAAGAAATAGCGTTGTTCTTCTTCGTTCTTCCGGGTCTTTTTCGACTTGTAGGATACCTTGTGAGTTTTCGCGGTTATGGTATGCCCTAAATATTCCTGCCTTGCTAATATGTCATAGAGCGTTTTGTCCGGCCAAGTATAGGGGGCGATCATTGCCCGCTGATACCGCGCCTGTCCTGTACGCTGATAGCGCAACGCTCCAATCGTCAAGACTTTGTTTTCCGCAAGCCATTTTTGGATTTCGCACATACGCACGCCGCTAACAAACATAGCGAAAACCTGTTTGACAATCGGCGCGGTTTCCGGGTCGGGTATAAGGTGGTGGCGGTTGTTCGGGTCTGGGATATAGCCGTATGGATATTCCCCGTTGACACGCTCGCCTTTTTGCGCCTGTGCCTGTTTAACTGCACGGATTTTCTTGCTTGTATCGCGGGCGTAAAACTCGTTAAACCAGTTCCGCAAGGGGGTAAACTCGTTATCCTCCCGCGCTGTGTCAACTCCGTCGTTGATCGCGATATAGCGTACTCCGTTTTCGGGAAATACAATCTCTATGAGTTCGCCCGTTTTCAGATAGTTTCTGCCAAGACGGGAAAGGTCTTTGGTAATGACCGTCGCCACTCGTCCGGCTTCCACTTCCTGCAACATCGCTTGCAGCCCCTCGCGCTCAAAACTCACGCCGGAAAATCCGTCGTCCACAAAAAACTTTGTGTTCAAAAAATGGTGTTCGTCCGCATAGCGTTGAAGTATCATTTTTTGGTGCTGTATGCTTCCGCTTTCTCCGGCTTGCATATCCTCTTGACTTAAACGGCAGTAAAGGGCGGTGATTTTATTCGACTGTAACATTAGTCCTCCTTTCCGACAGCCGAATAAACAGGTATAATGTGTTGCTATCATTATACCATATCCCGCCGCCTAATGCACTACTCGGACGCTAAAAATCCCGGATTTCCGGGCTTTTTCTGCAAATCCTTTACAATGAGTTTCTCAATCTTTTTATGGATTGTATCGGTTGCCTTTTCACTCGGCAACGCTTGAACAAGATAGGTGATTTTCCCTATTTTGCGTTCGGTTGTAATTGTCTGTTTTTTATCCATTAGAAAAACCTCCTTTTCCTGTATGGATAAACTATATTCGTCAAAAGGCAAAAACGGGCGGTTGTTAGCTGCAACCTCACGGGAGTTTCACCCCGGCCCATGCTTATGGGTGCGCCGCGCAATACTTTGAGGGTGTTCAACGCGGGAGTATCATTGTGCCGCCTTGTATGTCGTCGCCCACAAGCTGCTAAACCTGTTTTACGGCGCGGTAGTTCTCGCTCGGCTTTTCCCCTATGGGGAAAAGCTGTCATGGCGTACCCGCCGACTGGCTCGGTACAGACGGAATGTACCCGTTTGCCTGTTATGCTGCGCACCAAAGGCCGCTTTCTTTGTCAAAGAACAATAGGCTTTGTCGGCCTGCAAAAGCACATCAACAGCGGATATGCTTTTGCGGAACGACAAATAGCCCATAACGGGAAGCGTGGAAAGGGGACACGCTCCCCGCATGGGCTAAAAGATTATCCTACATGAAAAGCAAGGGTGCGGGTAATAAGGCGCACTTGCAGCCTGTTACGCATTTCCTCGTCCACATAGGAATAGGTATTGCCCGCGTCGTCTTTCAGCGTGCGGGTACAAAGTTTCGCTATGTAACCCTCGTAGTGCTTCAAGATCGCGCACATGGCGGTTGTGTCGCCGTTTGCCGCTGCGGAAATGACAGGGAACGGCAACAGATTTTCAGA
>OGXE01002667.1_pt1 | contig 13030 bp, 10 predicted proteins | sample 1576181 | NCBI WGS metagenome assembly OGXE01 (sample SAMEA3541478, study PRJEB24748) | human gut metagenome | biome: human gut; feature: human-associated habitat; material: faeces | place: China | collected 2012 | reverse complement strand
CACCATTGCGAGTAACTTTTTCATAGATGTTACTCTCCTTTCATAAATTTCCATCCCCTTGGAGCGCTCCGGCAGCGAAAAGCGGGCATTTTGCTGTTCGCGGGTGAAAATGAAAGTTGACCGAAAAAGTTGCAAAACATTTCGATTTTCTTGCATTTTTGACCGTTTTGCAGGAAAACGCGCGATTTTAGTTGCTATCGCATCCCCTTAAAGATGGTTCGTTTGTCAGAAAGGAGCAAGTTTCGGCGTTTCTCGGCTTACTTACCGTGGCATGCCGATCCCGTAACTAAGTCGGGAACGCACCGTTCCCCACCCTTTCTGCACTGTCACCTTACCACAAGCAAAATTTCAAGTCAACGCTTTCACCCCATCTGTAACACACTTGTAACAAACCGCCGCTTCTGTTACAGCTTGACATAAAACCACAGAAAACCCCATTATCCGCCACCACATACATATAATATATAAGCACAAATATGAAAAAAGCGGCCTAAGCCGCTTTTGTGTTCTGATGACCCGCGCAGCGGTCAGGCGGCAAGTAACAGTAGTCCGCGCCGCCGCGCGGGGAGCGAAATTCCCCTTTTCCAGCCGCGGCCCGCCGAAAAAAAGGAAAGCCCGCTCACCTGAGCGGACTTTCGCCAATATTTTTTGCACAACCCCGTACAACCCAAAAAAAATTGCGCGCCCGCAGGCGCGCAATCCAAAATCAAAAAAGGCGGCTTTCGCCGCCTTTTTTGAAGTGCTTTACTGAATCTCGATCTGCTTCGCGTTCACCACCGCGCTCTTCTTCGGCATGTTCAGCTTGAGCACACCGTCATTGTACTGCGCGGAGATATTCGCGACCTCGACGCCGCTGATGTCGAACGCGCGCTGGTAGCTGCCGTAGCTGCGCTCGCAGCGGACGTAATTGCCCTTCTTGTCCTGATCCTCGTGCTCGCTGTGGCGCTCGGCGCGAATGGTCATCGTGTCGCCGTCCACATCGACGTGGATGTCCTCTTTCTTGAAGCCCGGCAGATCAGCTTCCAGCAGGTAACTGTCGCCCTTGTCCTGAATATCGGTCTTAAACTCGCTCAGCCCGCGGCCCCACGAGCCGTCACCGAAGAATGCGCGCTCCATCTGATCCCAGGGATCATAAGCCGCAACGTGGTTGTTTCTGCGTTCAAAAGGTCTCAGTTCAAACATAATCAAAGCCTCCAAATCTATTCTGGCGAGCCGCTTTTGCAGCCCGCGTGGTTTACGTTTCTTTCGTTCCCCTCGGAACAATTATGAGTATAGGCACGCCCTGTGAACAAAAATACATCTTTTGATGAACAAACTTTTAATTTTAGCGCTCGCGCGTCGAGAGTGCTAAAATCGTGGTAGCTGCGGACCGCTGCCAAACCGCTACCCGACCTTTCGCGCCCCCAAGCCCTTGAAAAATCAGGCTTTTTTCGCCCTGCCAACCCCCCGTTTCCGGCAAATCGCTACCAAACCGCTACCAGCCGCGTCCGCAAGCCCTTGCGCATCGGGCTTTTTCCGCGTCGCTAAGGGGATGCGATAGCAACTAAATTGAACGATTTTGTGTTGATTCTGCTGCATTTTGATTATTTTCTTTGGCTACGACAAGAACAACGAGTTCTCCGGCGCTGACTGGGCGCTCCATGTTGCGCAGACCGCGCAGCAGCTCGGCGTTCTGGACAACGTGGCGAAGACCACCGACCTGAACGCTCCCGCTTCCCGTGAGCTGGTCGCTGAGCTCCTGTTCCAGGGCATCCAGAAGGCTCAGGTCACCTACACCCCGGCCTTCGGCTATGTGACCGATAAGGTCATCGGTGCCAAGAACAACAGCCTCGGTGAGAAGAACTTCAAGCTCGACTCTGCTAAGTCCTCCGACAAGTGGGGCCGTCCCGCCACCAAGTGGACCTACAACACCGGCGACAAGGCCACTACCTTCGTTGAGAAGCCCAACCTGACCTACACCAAGGCTGTTACTGAGTGCGACGTCGCTCACGACGCCGGCCTGAAGGTCGACACCGCTTACACCCTGTATGTCAACGGCCAGAAGCAGCCCACGACCTACACGGTCAACCTGACCGACACCGTCACCAAGATGGGTGCTCAGGGCCGTCTGGTTGAGGTCTATGACGATACCATCGTCATGATCGACACCTTCCTCGCCAAGGTCACCTATGTTGCTCCTGCCGCTTATGACGCTCAGGGCCACCTGCGCACCGATGCTACCATCAAGCTCGATGTCTATGCCACCAAGGGCTCCACTGCTGCTACCACGCTCACCCTCACCAACGGCGAGGATGCGTATCCGTATGCTGTCGGCGATTACGTTCTCCTGAACGCCTTCACCAACGCTGCTAACAGCGCTACCGAGAGCGGCAGCATCAAGACCGGCGCTGACAAGTACGGCGAGGTCGTTTCCAAGGCCACTTCCATTGACGGCGCTCAGAGCGTGATCTACTACAATGCCAAGCAGCACAACGTCGAGGGCACTGTCTATGACGATGCTGTCAAGTTCTACTTCGACAACGCGGTGGCCAGCACCAACAAGTTCACCTGGTTCTTCGATCAGTACAACAACCTCATCGGTAACGTTGAGATCGCTGCCGCTACCAGCTACGGCGTCATCAACTCCATCTGGTGGGCTGGCAACGCTGCGGACGGTTCCGGCGTTGCTAAGGCGAACGTCACCTACATGGACGGCACTACCGCCGTTCTCGACATCAGCACTCTCATCTACAATGGTGCTGCCGCCGAGAACCGCAACACTACGTATATCGCTAAGGGCGGCAAACTGTCCCACAACACCGCTGCCCTTAAGGTCATGTCCGGCGATACCTACAGCACCGCGCCCACGAGCTACTTCTATATCGATGACTATATCGATCAGAACGCCCGTGCCGACAAGACCGGCGCTCAGATCCTGAACGACGATATGTTCCAGTTCACCACTCAGTCCAACGGCACTGTTGCCGCTGTCGAGGTCTCCGGTAATGGCACTGGCGCAACCGCCACTGTCAATGGCTCCACAGTCACCACTACCGCCAAGAAGGCTCTTCGCAGCCTGGATGTCGCGGTTGGTACTGATGCTCTGTACAATGGCAGGCTGCTCACCAACAGCGCCACCATCTTCCCGGTTCGCTCCGGCAATGGCGATACCGTTCCCTTCACCTATAAGTCTGTCACCGGTATCAACGCCATCGGCAACTATGTTCAGGGTGAAGTCGACTATGTTGACCTGAACGATGACGGTGTTGCAGATTACGTCTACATCATCGCTGCTTCCGACACCGCTAAGGCTGAGGGTCTGTTCTACTATGCCGGCAACAACAACTACTCCTATAACACCACCACTGGTTACTGGACCATCAACGGCTTCATGGACGGTGTTGATGCTACGCTGACTGTCGCTAACGACAACTTCTTCGATGGCATCTCCGGCTATGACACTGCTCATGCCGGTCGGGTCAGCAAGATCGTTGCTACTTCCAACCGCCTGTATCTGGCGAAGACCGAGGACGGCCTGCTCTCCGCTGAGCCCGTTGCTTACAACACCAACGATACTCAGGTCACTCTTGACGATGATTACTCCGACGCTTACACGGGCAGACCCCGTACGTCAATGTTGTCGCCGGTGAAACTGACAGCAAGTTCGATAACAACCTGCTGAGCATGGCCGCTGGTCAGAACTTCACCACCAATGAGTCTACCAAGTTCGTTGTTGATGGCAAGACTGCTGCTCTGCCCTACTCCCTCACCGACTACAATGTCATCATTGTCTGGGATCGCGCCAAGAGCACCGCTCTCCAGGTCTACGCTTACAGCAAGGACACCACTAAGACCAACACGGACATCGTTTACTCCGTTGTTGCTCGTAACAACCAGGTCATCACTTCCACCGTTAACAATGGCACTCTGACCATCGACCAGGCCAAGCTCGTTTCCTCCACCAACGGTGCTGCCAACGTGGACGCTGCGTTCACCACCGCCACCGCTGCCGTGAAGTTCTACGATCTGGCCGGTAACGAAGTTGCTACCAGACAGGCTGCTGTGACCCCCACCGTGAACGGCGGTGGCACGGCCTGCGTCATCAGCATCAGCGTTCCCACCACTCTCACGCCTGCGAACTACAAGGTCATTGTGACCCTGGACAACGTGAAGGTCGGTTCTGATGTTGTTGCTACTTCCCCCTCCGTCTTCGAAAACGTGATTGGCTTCTAAACAACATTCGTTAGACGTCTCGTTCTGCTACGCGACTGACAACAAAAACAGCTCCGAGCCTTTCGGCTCGGGGCTGTTTTTTGCTTTATCCAGTCCGCGTCATAACCGAGGACAAGATAGCAATATTCTTTCCCGCTGCTGTTGAACTGCGAGGATGCCATATATCCGCCAGAGTCGCTGTCTAACGTCTGCGATACCCAGCTCACGCCGCTGTCACCCCATGTATAGTAATTGTTCATGGAGCCGATGCCGGACGAGCAGGCGGTCACGCCGCGTATGACCGTCGTTTTCTGTCCGCCGTCCGCGCGGAACAGCACCAGCACCGCGGGGCAAAAGCCGCATTCGACGCTGTTCGGGTGATTTTGGCCCGATAGGCCGGTGCCGGTGTATGTGCCGAACTTCGCGCGGCAAATCTTGCTGCTGGCAATCGTCTGCGCAATGGCGGTCACGGCCTCCGCCTCCGCCTTGGCCGCCGCCGCGTCGGCGTTGGCCTTGAGCGTTTCGTCGATCTTGCCAAACGCTGCATGAAGTCATCATCTTGATAAAGTCCGACTTTTCCCACTTGGGCAGGCCGTAATTGGCTGTTTTTCCCATCGCGTCCTCCCCTTTCACCACGCGCGGCGCACGACGCTCAGCACGCCGATGGCCTCGTCGATGCTCGAAAAGCGGTAGACGCGCTCGTCGCGCTCGCGCTGCGCCCTTTCGATTGGGTTTTCGAATTTCATCCGCGCTAAGTGCTCGCATTTTTCGATCTGGGTTCTGGGTCGTTCATAGGTGTTGTTGTACATGTTTTTCCTCCTCATTTTGTGCAGCCCACGCATTTGCGCGGACCGTTTACAGCTATAAAGCTGTAAAGCGGTTTTTGGGACGAACCGGTGCAACGGAGGAAAAATTTTCTGCCTTGACAACGCATGAAAGCGGGGTATAATGGAGATAGAAAAGGGCGCTGCGACAAGCGGTTAGTCCGGTTCGTAAGTAGTTTCAATCATAGAAACCGTCACTTGCCGGAGTGGCGGTTTCTGCTTTTTACGATAATCGTCACAGTAAACTGCTTGATATGAAACGTAATTCGCATTTCGTCACCCCCTTTCGGGGTACGTGACTAACCGCCTGCCGTTGTGCAGCGCCTGATGTAATTTTACAAAATTTTACACGCTTTGTCAATCTTTGCCGCCCGTTGGGCGGTTTTTTGCATTTTTTAGAGGGTTTCGAGCGTCAGCAGCGCGTCGAGCAGCGGCCACGCCTGCGCGAGCTCCCGCCCCGCCTGCCAGAAGCCGATGCCCTGCAAGCCCTTTTCCGCCGCGAGGGCGATCTTCGCGCGCAGCGAGCGCGCGTCCTCGAACCAGACGACGTGTTCGCGCCGCATTTTGTCGAAGTAGTGGTAGCAGGGCGAGCGCGCGGTTTCGTCAAACTCAATTTCCGCCCCCACCAGCCGCGCCCGCGCGACGGCCTCTTGCGACGAGAACGTCTCGGCCCGCGTACGGCCTTTTTCGTAGGGCAGCGGCCAGTCGTAGGCGTACAGCGGCGCGCCGAGGAAGATGTTCTCCCCCGCCGTGACCGAGAGCGCGTAATCGAGCACCGCGCGCACCTGCGGCAGCGGCGCGATGGCCTGCGGCTCGCTGTAGCCATAGCCCCATTCATAGGTCATCAGGAACACAGCGTTCGCGGCTTTTGATAGCAGCGCGTAGTCGTGCGCCTCGTACAATAGGCCGCGCTGCTGCGCGCTCGTCTTCGGCGCGAGCGCGGCGACAACGGGCTTTCCCTCGGCGTTCAGCGCCTCGCGCAGACGGCAGACGAACGCGGCGTAGTCCTCGCGCAGCTCCGGCGGGACGTACTCAAAGTCGACGTCGAGGCCGTAGTATCCCTTTTTCGCCATCGTCTGCAAAATCTCGGCAAGGAGCGCGCTCTGCGCGCGGTCGTTTTGCAGGAGCGCCGCGGCGTTTTCGCTCGAAAAATTCCCCTCCGGCGTCAGCGTCGAGAGGTGCATGAGCGATTTTGCGCCATAGTGCGCCGCTCGTTCGAGCAGGCGCGCGTCGTCGAGCGGCACAAGGACTCCCGCGGGCGTGATGCCGTAGGTGAACGGCGTCAGATACGTCAGGTACGGCAGGACCGAGTCGAGCAGCTCGCCGCCGATGTAGGGGTAGGCGTAGGCGTTCACGCCGAGCGTACCGAGCGGCGCTTCGTCTGCGTAGTCGATGGCAAGCACGTCGCCCTCGCGCAGAAGCTCGCGTCCGTGGAGGAAAAAGTTCCGCCGCAGGAGCGTCCTGACGCTCAAATCATAGTCCCGCGCGATGGACGAAAGCGTCTCCCCCGCGCGCACGGTGTGCAGTGTCTTCGGCGTCCGCACGACGAGCGCCTGGCCGATCACAAGCGGCGTACTCAGCGCAAGGCCGTTGTCCGCCGCGACGAACGCGGGCAGGGCGCCGTGCATCGCGGCGATGGAAGAAAGCGTGTCGCCGCGCTTTACAACATGAATGTGCATGGTCGATCACCTCGCGCCATTCTATGCCGGATTTTTCGCGCTTACCCCAGCGCGACGTCCAGTATCATCATCAGAAGGAAGCCCACGAGGAAGCCGCACGTCCCCCGCCGTCCGCCCGCGCGCGGCAGCAGCTCCTCCGCCACGACGTAGAGCATCGCCCCCGCTGCAAAGCTGAGTAACCACGGCATCAGCGCGTGGATTCCCGCCGCCGCGAGCACGACGAGCGCGCCGAACAGCGGCTCCACCGCGCCGGAGAGCACGCCGGTCCAGAAGGCGCGCCGTTTCGACTTGCCCGATTGGTACACCGGCAGCGCCACCGCCGCGCCCTCGGGAAAGTTCTGCACGCCGATGCCGAGCGCCAGCGCGAACGCGCCGGCAAGGCTCTCCCCGTCCGCCGCGAGCGCAAACGCGAGGCCGACGGCCATGCCCTCTGGGATGTTGTGCAGCGTGATGGCCGAGAGGAGCAAAAAATCGCTGTGCACCTCTCCCCCGCCGCGCCGCCGCACGAGCTCGTCGAGCAGGAAGAGCGTCAGCGCGCCGAGCACGATGCCCGCCGCGGCGGGCAGAAACGGCGGCAGGCGGCCCTCTGCCTCCGTCTGTTCGATGGCAGGCAGGATGAGGCTCCACACGCTCGCCGCCATCATCACGCCCGCGGCAAAGCCCAGCAGCGCGCCCTGCGCGCGCTCGCACACCTTGCGGGCAAAAAAGAACACCGTCGCGGCGCCCAGCGCCGTCATCAGAAACGTGAAAGACGTGCCGAGCAGAGCCAGCATCAGTGGTCGAAGCATATCCGTTCATCGCCTTTACGGTTTGTCAGGCGGAAAAGCGCCTGTATGCCAGTATAGGCGGCAGGAATGAAAAACGTGAAAAAGGGCGCGGAGAATTCCTCCGCGCCCTTTTGGAGCAATATTGACTTACTGCATCAGCTGCGCGACCATGTCGGTGTACGCGCTGGGATCTTCGAGCGGCAGCCCCGCAATGAGGTTTGCCTGATCGTAGAGGATCTTGGCATACAGCGCCGCCTTGTCGCGGTCCGTTGCCAGCGCGGCGGCCATCGCCTTGACCGCCGGATGATCGACATTCAGCTCGAGGATGCGCTCGGCCTTGATGGGCTCGGGCATCTGGAAGTTCTTGAAGTACTTCTCCATCTCGAAGCTGAAGCCCTCGCCCGCCGTCAGGCAGACGGGATGGGTCTTCAGGCGGTGCGAGACCTTGGCCTCCTTGATCTTGTCGCCGAGCGTCTCCTTGACGAACTGCATGAGCTCGGCGCTCTCGCTGTCGTCCTTTTGCTCATCCTCGCCGCCAAGCTCGAGGTCGCCGTCCACGATGGAGCGGAACGGCTTTTCGTCGTAGTTCATCAGCGCCTGCAAAACGAACTCGTCCGTCTCGCCGGTCAGGTACAGGACCTCGTAGTCCTTGTCCTTCAAAAGCTCGGTCTGCGGCAGCTTGTCCACGGCGGCGATGCTCTCGCCCGCGGCATAGTAGATGCACTTCTGGCCTTCCTTCATGCGCTCGACGTACTCTTTAAGCGTCGTGAGCTTCTTCTGCGTGGAGGAGTAGAACATCATCAGGTCCTTGAGCGAGTCCTTGCGGCTCTCGCCGCCGTCGCTCACGATGCCGTAGCCGATCTGGCGGCCGAAGTTCTCGTAGAATTTCTCATAGCCCTCGCGGTCTTCCTTGAGGAATTTTTCAAGGTCGGCGCGGACCTTCTTTTCGAGGTTCTGGCCGATGACCTTGAGCTGGCGGTCATGCTGTAAAAGCTCGCGGGAGATGTTCAGGCTCAGATCCGGCGAATCGACCACGCCGCGCACAAAGCGCAGATAGTCGGGCAGCAGCGAGTCGCACTTGTCCATGATGAGAACGCCCGCAGAGTAGAGCTGCAATCCCTTTTCATATCCTTCCGTGTAGAAGTTGAACGGGCGCGAAGACGGCACGAACAGCAGTGCCTTATAGGTCACGCTGCCCTCGGCCGAGACGGTGATCGTGCGCTGGGGCTTGTCGAATTCATGCGTCAGCTCGGAGTAGAACTTGTTGTACTCTTCGTCCGTGACGTCGCTCTTCTTGCGCTGCCAGAGCGGCACCATGGAGTTGACGGTCTTCATCTCCTCGACGGTCTCGTACTCGGGCTTCTCCGGGTCGCCGCCCTCTTTGACCTTCTGCTCGGGCAGCAGCATGCGGATGGGGTAGCGGATGTAGTCGGAGTACTTCTTCACGAGCGCGTGCAGGCGGTAGGATTCCAAGTACTCGCTGTACTTCTCCTCGTCCGTGTCGGGCTTGATGTGCATGATGACGTCGGTGCCGACGGCCTCCTTGTCGCATTCGGTGATCGTGTAGCCGTCCGCGCCGGAGGACTGCCACTCATAGGCCTGCTCCTCGCCGTATTTTTTCGTGCGGACGGTGATGCTGTCGGCGACCATGAACGCGGAGTAGAAGCCCACGCCGAACTGGCCGATGATGTCGATATCGGCGTCCTTCTTGTCCTTTTCCTCGGTCTCCTGGCGGAACTTGTAGGAACCCGACGACGCGATGACGCCGAGGTTGTTTTCAAGCTCTTCGCGGCTCATGCCGATGCCGTTATCCGAGACCGTCAGCGTGCGGTTCTCCTTGTCGACCGACACCGTGATGGCAAAATCGCTGCGGTTCATGCCGACCTTGTCGTCCGTCAGCGCGACGTAACAGAGCTTGTCGATGGCGTCGCTGGCGTTGGAAATGATCTCGCGCAGGAAGATCTCCTTGTGCGTGTAGATCGAGTTGATCATCATGTCGAGCAGTTTTTTCGACTCGGCCTTGAATTGTTTCTTTGCCATATCTATGCCTCCAAAAATTTTATTACACCTTCAGATCCGCACCGGCCTGCATGCAACAGCGGCCCACAGTACAGATTTTAATATTATAGCACATCGGCCGTTTTTTTCAACACCTGCCGCCAGAATAATTGGGATTGTGCAGCCCGTTTTTCATGGTATAATAGGGTGTTAAGAAAAAAATAAGATTCTGTGAGGTGGCTCCCATGAACGATCTGAAAGACCTGCTCGATGCGCGCCTGTTCCTGCTGGACATGGACGGCACGCTCTACCTCGGGGACGATGTGTTCCCCGGCGCGGTCGACTTCATCCACACGCTGGCCGATACCGGACGGCAGTACATCTACCTGACCAACAACTCCTCGCGCGCGGGCACGGACTACATCACGCGCCTGCGGCGTCTGGGCTTCCCGTGCGAGGCTGAGAACGTGTTCACCTCCGGCATGGCGACGGCGCTGTACCTCAACCAACACTATGCGGGCAAACCCGTGTACCTCGTCGGCACGCAGGCGTTCCGCCGCGAGCTGCTCAGCTACGGCATCCCGCTCGTGGACGACGGCGCGGAGATCGTCGTGGCCGGGTTCGACACCGAGCTCGTGTACGAAAAGCTCGACAAGGCCGTGCACTTCCTGCGCCGCGGCGCGGCCTTCATCGCCGCCAACCCCGACTGGGTCTGCCCCATGCCGGCCGGCGAGGTGCTGCCCGACTGCGGGAGCATCTGCGCGCTGCTGACCGCTGCCTCCGGCGTGCAGCCGACCTACATCGGCAAGCCGAACCGCAACATGGTCGACGTCATCTCGGCGCAGACCGGCGTGCCGAACGCGCAGATCTGCTGCGTGGGCGACCGGATCTACACCGACATCGCCGTAGCCGTGAATGCGGGCGCGCAGAGCGTGCTCGTCATGTCCGGCGAGACGGACGAGGCGATCCTCAAAGCGTCCGACGTGCAGCCGAAATACGTCCTGCGCGACGTGGCAGAGCTGGCGCAGATCCTGCGCTGCGGCGCAACGGCGTAAAAAAATTCAAAAAACGTTTGAAAATTGCTTGACATATCCGGACATAAATGTTAGGATATGTTCAGTAAACATCGTTTTATGCAGATGATGTTGCGAATCCCTCGTTTGTGTTCTCTCTTCCACTTTGCAGCGTCCGGGTCTGCATCCGCCGCGGACGTGCAAGCACAAGCAAACAACAGCAGCCACGCCGGCGAACGCCGGTGTGGCTGCTGTTGCTTTTTCATCGTGTGTAAACGTGATACATGAGGTACTGGCGGAAACCAAAACGCTTCCACCTCATCCGCCTGACGGCGATGCAAAGATCTCATCCGAGGCGGGCCTTGCCCCCTCGGGCTCCCCCACGGCTCAGATGTCGGCGCGGAACCATGCGCCGGGACGGTAGTGCTCGAAGATGACGATGTCATAATCGCACTCGTGCGTCCAGGCGCGGCTCGTCCAGCCGGCGCGCGCGGCGCCCATGGCCTCACACAGGCGCACGCTCAGCGGCTTCGGCCCGATCTTGTAGGCGATGAACTGCGGGCGGGCGATCACGTTCGTGAGCACGTTTCCGACGATGGCGGCCGCGGGCTTATTGAGCGCCTTGCCGTAGTCCTTCGGCGGCTGGCTGAGCTGGCCGCGCAGGATATCGGGCGCGTTGCGCCGGAACCACGCGACGATCGTGGGGTCAAAGCTCTCGACGCAGTACGGCCCGCCATAAGTACGCAGGGCGGCGAGCGTCAGCGCGCACAGGCGGCGGTTATTGTGCCCGCGCTTGACCTCGAGCAGCAGCGGCACGCGGCCGCCGAGCGCTTCGAGCGCCTCGGCAAAGGTCGGGATGACGCAGTCGGTATCGCCGAGGCGCAGCGCGCGCAGCTCGGCGAGCGTGAAATCATCAATGACGCCCGGCACGCCGCACATGCGCTCGAGCGTATCGTCGTGGAACACGACGAGCTGGTCGTCCGCCGTCAGGTGCACGTCCATCTCGACGGCGTAGCCCGCCTCGGCCGCGGCGCGGAAGGCCGGGAGCGAGTTTTCCGGCACGGTGCCGTCCTCGGTGTGCAGGCCGCGGTGCGCATAATTGCGGTACAAAAACGGGGCTTTCTGCGCGCGCGTGGCGCGGCCCGGCGCGACGAGAAACGCAAACGCACCCGCGCAGGCGGCGGCCGGTGCGGCGATCTTGCAGGCAGTTTTCCAATTCATAACGAGTCCTCCTTTCGGCGGTGCGGACCGCCGGTTTGCTTTGTCCTTATTAAACAACAATTTCTGCTTTTCGTCAAATGCCTGTTGAATTGCCGGGCAAGGTATTGTAGAATGAGACAAATCCGATAGAGACTGATGGAGGTAATCCAGTGAAGCTCAACTACAAGCGCACCATCTGCGTTGGCTTTGCCTTTTTCCTGATCTGCGCCTTCTGGCAGGCATATGACAACACCATCCCGCTGATCCTGACGAACAAGTTTGGCATGTCGCAGGCGTGGTCCGGCGTCATCATGGCGCTCGACAACATTCTGGCGCTGTTTCTGCTGCCGCTGTTCGGCGCGATCTCCGACAAACACACCGGCAGGCACGGCCGCCGCACGCCGTTCATCGTCTTCGGCACGATCGTCGCGGCCATCGCGTTCATCAGCCTGTCGCTCGTCGACGATGCGCAGCTGAAAAGCATCGACGCGGCCGCCGCCATCGACGATCCCGCCGCGCTGCGCGTCGTGTACCAGCAGGAGGCCGACCGCACGCTCAAGACCCCCGACGGCGAGACGTTCGTGCTCGAGGACACGTTCACCGAGGACGAATTTGCCGCCATCACGAGTCAGGTCACAAACGCCGAGGGCAAGACCGTGACGAACCACGACTACACGAACTATGTCGTGCCCGCGCGCCAGGCCTACGCCCACCAGACGACCGTGCAGCACCCCGGCGCGCTCATCGGCTTTATCGTGCTGCTGCTCGTCGTGCTCTTGGCCATGGCCACGTTCCGCTCCCCCGCCGTCGCGCTCATGCCCGATGTTACCATCAAACCGCTGCGCAGCAAGGCGAATGCCGTCATCAACCTCATGGGCACCGCCGGCGGCATCCTCGTGCTGGCCATCGGCATGGCCTTCGCCACAAGCTCCGTGCGCAACTCGCTCATGAGCTACACGGCGTACTTCGCCGTGATCGCGGGCATCATGCTGCTGGCGCTGCTGATCTTCCGCCTGACGGTCAACGAGCCGAAGTTCGTGACCGAGATGCAGGCCGACAGCAAGCGCTTCGGCATCGATAACGGCGATGACGACGCGCCCGCAGGGTCTGGCAAGCTCGGCAAGGCCGAGCGCCGGTCGCTCATCTTCCTGCTGCTGTCGATCGTGCTGTGGTTCTTCGGCTACAACGCCGTGACGTCGAAATACTCCGTCTACGCGAGCAATATCCTGCACAAGGACTACAACCTCACGCTCATGCTCGCGCAGGCCGCCGCCATCGTGGCGTACCTGCCCGTCGGCATCGTCGCGTCCAAGATCGGCCGCAAGAAGACCATTCTCGGCGGCGTCGTGATGCTGGCC
>OGXE01002664.1_pt1 | contig 13038 bp, 9 predicted proteins | sample 1576181 | NCBI WGS metagenome assembly OGXE01 (sample SAMEA3541478, study PRJEB24748) | human gut metagenome | biome: human gut; feature: human-associated habitat; material: faeces | place: China | collected 2012 | reverse complement strand
TGCTCAAAAAACAGGGGCAAGGCGGGACAATTGCCGTTGGCTCGGGAACACCGTTCAGGGTTCAGCGTTCAAGAGCGACCACTGTGTCACCGTCAGATACCTTTGATGACATCCTCGTTATTGGGACCGATAACCAGACGACTTTGCCCGGTGGGTTATCAGCTGGCGGCAACATCGATAACACGTCAAAGGGGAAGGTTCTGACGCAGGCGATCGAGCTGTCAATGAGCACGCCTTACATTGACTTCCACTACAACGGCAGCAGTGCGGATTATACCGCTCGCCTTATCCACGACAGGCAGAACCGCCTGAACGTGCAGGTACAAAGTTTTTGGGTAACGGACGGGAGGATCACAGCATCATCGACCATGCCAGCCAACCCAGCCATCGGAACGCAACTGACCTCCAGTCCGGTACGCTCATTGATGGCCGGGCGCGGGGCCTATGGTGACGTGGACGGCGCTTACGTACAGATGTACATGGAAGAGCAGGTCGGGACTGAGCACCGGCTTGTGCTGTACGCGGATGGGTTCGGACGTACTGACGCATGGATTTTCCGGGCTGGCGGCACGATTTCCACCGGTAAGGGTGACGTCCTGACCACTGGCTCAGATGTACGGCTGAAAGATGCATTCACGGCACCACGGGAAGGGGCCTCCAGGCGCATTAATGCGCTCGGGGTATGCGAGTTCAATATGAAGGGCGAAACACGCCGTAGGCGTGGATTTATCGCCCAGCAGGCTGAAAAAGTTGACGACCTGTATACCTTCCCCGGCATCGAGCAGGAGATTGATGGCAAAAAATTCAGGGTGATGAATGTTGATTATACAGCGATTCTGGCGGACCTGGTATTAACAGTACAGGAACTTCGACAACAGGTTAATGACTTAATGAAGTAAGGTCATATAAAAGTTGCCGTTACGGGAGAGAAGGTGATGATACCAAATTTACTTAGAAATGATACTTAAGTTGTAACATAAATATCCAGAAAAAAGATAGCATTGAATGATGGCTGTAGATTTGATTAATATTACCACATGGAACCCAATTAATTGGGTGGGGCATTATTTATGTTTAATGCAAACACCTTACTTGGTCGAGTGTATGAACCTTTCAGGTGTATTTTTAAATTGGCGATGGATGATGCTTGAGTTTTAAACTCTGGCAATTAATCATCACCACTCTATGTGGTAAAACATTTTTCCTCAGCCATAAAATGTTGTCTAAAATTATTTGTTGTTGATGTTAAATATCATGTCAATAGACAGATCACCATAGTCTTTTACTATTTTTGGATATTGGAATTGACTATCGTGAGTGACAATTGAACTTAGGTTTTTATTTATTTTCCGACAGGGTTCTTTATCATTGTCAGCTAACTGATCGATGGTAAACACTTGAGTTATAATAGGTGACGATGATGGTGTGTTTCCAGTAGTGATTGATATTTTACAAACTGTCCCATTGTATCTTTCAAGTTCATCATGGTTAAAAAATAAAGATGCTTTTTTTTGAACCTTATTAAGGTAAGCATTAATAGCATGATTTACGTCTTCTGGGTTTGAGTCGAGATTATTTATCTTTCCATGTTCTAGTTCACTAAGGTATTTTTTAATCTCAGTTGATGTGTTTGTTTCATACGACGTAGACTTAGGAGCAATTAAAACGTTAACATTTGCTGATGCTTCAGTGATACAGCAGAAACACAAAAAGCTAAAAGTTAAAGATCGCAACATATAACACCCTCACGAAACTGAACAAATCCATTATAGTCATAAGATTATACGAATGTTTACTTATGACAGGTTCCCATCAGAGATGATGGGAACCTAAAAATATACTACTAACGATTGTATCGCAACTGGTTAGCTGTATCTTTGTTTCGACTATCACCCCTTTGCTTCAAATCTCGATGAGACTCAACCGCAGCAGTCTCCCAATCGCCACGGTTTACGGCAGCATTAAACTTGGGAAATTTCGATTTCAGTTTAGGTACTCCAAGGTTAAAACCCATATCTACCAGTGCAGTTTTCCGTGGGTCGGAGAAACTATCATAATTAGGGTAAAGGCCACGCAACCCTGTTTCAGTTGTTTGAACATCTTTGATACACAAACCAATGACATCAGCATTTGAAAGATGAATACTAGGAATTGCTTTGGGGTTTTCTTTAAAATAATTAAATGCAGAAGCTATATCAGCTTTTGATACAGCGATTTCACTTTCCATATCATCGCCGTGCAAACGGACAACTTTTGTTTTATTGAATGGTAAAGCTTGAGCCATTGCAGCTGAACCTAAAAAATGCCCAATGCCAACGGTAATGTTACCTTCACTGTCACGATACATTGTATTGATGGAGCCTTCGTGATCCTTCAGGTTGTTAACACACATTGACATATATCTACCGTTATAATCTTTAGTGGAAGAGATGTCGACCCATGTATTAGCTGTTAACCCAGTGTGTTGATTTCCTGCTGCACCGCCGCTCCCTCCTTCATTATAAGTATGGTCATCGCCATCATAACTATGGATGGTACCATAAGGAGTATCATGGTCATGCCATCCTGGACCTTGGTTTGAATCTTCAATGCTCATAAATACCTCTTTGACGTTTATAAAATATCTAAAAAACACTGTATTTATATACAGTAATCAAAGGTTACTCCATCAAATGATCATATGTCAATAACGTAATTTGAGAATTTGTAGAAACCTACAAAAATTTGGTGTGAATAATCATTCTATATGTGTTTTATAATGTAATATTCTAATTTACAGGTTCCCCGCAGAACGGTTCAATAAGTGTGTTGCCTCCATAAGTAGAACTCATAGGGGGGGCTGACATTTCCATATTTGTTCCAATGGCCAAATTTAGCGCGCCATTACAACCTATCCTTTAAAGTTCTTCGGCCTATGTATAAAACAATCGATTTTTGCAGTAGAGGTTAGGGCAGCTCTTCCCGCTTAACCAATGGAACGCTGAAATCAGGTCGAATACTCTTTGAACCCGGCATAGCTCGCATCTCTTGCGGGAAATGCCAAATATTAAAATCCTTATTCGGGAATGTATCGTAATGGAAAAAATCCCAGCCAAGCAGAGCAGCCATACGTTCAAAGGCAAGCTCCTTAGCCAATGATAGTTCTAGCCGAGGATTAAGGTACTTCAAGTACCCAGAGTTCACAGCTCCAGTTAGAATGTCGACAACCTGTAATCCAAGATGATGCTTAGAGTCGTGCATAGTCACAGACTTAACCAGCTTCTTCATCCCCGCCCTAGCCAGCATGTTGTTAGCAACAATACCTGTCACTTCATCGTTCTTTTTGTATTTATCAATCTTCTGGTCGATGATCACCTCAACGTCACTCTTAATCTGCTTAGCAACGTTCTTAACGAGCATTGTGTACGTCTGGTAAAAAGCCAACTCCCTGTCCGTCTGCCAGTTGTTGTAAATGTTCTTAACTACAATAATTGAGTGGAAGCAGCACGAGTTCTTGAGCACCATAGCCAGCAGCTCAATGCAAATGTTTGCCTGCCCTGCACTGTTCTTAATCTTGGACCACTTCAACTCACCGACAATCCCGTATTTATCTTTTAATTTCTGGACGCGCTCATTGAAGATATGCAACGTGTCTTTACGCACACACAGCAAACCAATACCATAACAGCGGTCACTCCCTGTCGTACCACTCTCATCACCAAAAGCCACGTATTCCATACAAATACCCACTTAAAATTGAATGGTTATTTTATGTTCAACCCAAGGGGGGCTGCCCCTAAGACAGTAGACAAATTCTGTCCTCAGACGAGACTTGCTCAAAGGCCTCCGGACTGACGCCGCCGAGATGACTGTGGCGCCGGGTCCGTTTGTAGAACACTTCAATGTAATCGAATATATCCCCCCGGGTAAGATCCCTGGTTTTGTAGATCCTCTTTCTGATACGTTCTTTTTTTCAGTGTACTGAAGAACTATTCGGCCACCGCATTATCCTAGCAATTTCCACGCTGGCTCATGGTCAGAGCCAGGTGATTGACCAGGCAGAAGCGATGCCAGTAGTCACTACCATACTGGCTACTTTGATCGCTATGTACGATGATCTCGCCAGTCCGATCTTGGACGCCAGGCGGCCATCATCAGCGCGTTGAGAACCAGCTCACGTGAGAGAGTGAGAGTCATCGACCTGCCGGCCACGTTATGGGCGAAGAGATCGATAATTACCGCCAGATATAACCATCCCTAGCCGGTACGGATATAAGTGATGTCGGTGACCCGTAGCTGACTGGCTCGGCCAACGGTAAACTGCTACTGCACGCGATTAGAAGCGGCAACTGAAGGTCGGCCAGCGATACGACGGGGTGCTTTTAGCTGAGTACCGCTTTAATATGGTTCAGTTGCATGATGCGACCCACCCGGTTTTTACCGCAGGTTTTCCCGATTCCGTTCAGATCGCCATGAGCCCGCCGGTAACCATAAGCGCCTCCGCTCAGTAAATATGAGTCACGGATAAGCATCAGCAGACGCTGGTTATCTTTATAACGCGATGAGACCGGATTGTGCAGCCATGAATAGAACCTGTCCCGGGCGACATTCTGTACTCGACACATCGTCGTCACACACCATAGAGTGTGATTTTTATTGATAAAGCGGTACTTCGGGCAGGCTCCCCTCCAAATTACCGCGCGGCCCTTTTCAGGATATCCCGTTCTTCTTAGGTGCGTTTTAGCTGAGCCCGTAGTTTCAGGGTCTCGCTTTTGGGTTGCAGTAAATCCCCGGCATGCTGTTATCAGGCTTTATAGCCCATAGCCACTTGTAGAGGCTGTGCGCAGAAACGTCCAGACGGTCGGATACTTCGGCAATGGAATAACCGCGTTCCGTTATCTGACGGAAGGCTTCTTCCTTAAATTCAGGTGTAAATCGTGGTGTGCCGATATGTTCCTACTATGCTCAAACTATAGGGTAGGATCATCTACAGTGGCGGGGCCAGCTCAAGGAACGTTAAGGTGCCGTCTCCAGGAATCTGACAACATTCATTTAATGGCAAATCATGTTGAAAACACACGAAATGTGTGAAATATTTGAGTCTGGTGTGCAGGCAGAATTTTGAATTGTGTTTCGCAATTCTTGATTTCAAGGGCTCAAGCTCTCGCTGCTATGATTCTCATAGCAGGATATGCTGGGAATACTGTAAAAGTGCGTAAGAGTGCCTGCACACCGCAATTCAAGGAGCAGTGATGACTACCCGCCTAGAAAAATTAAAAGCATGTAATTCCAAACCTGATTTTGCGCGACTTTTAAAAATTGACCCAGTTTTTATGACCCGTGTCATATATATAAGAAATACTGACAATCTATATTCTCAGTTCACTATTAAAAAAAAGAATGGTTCTGATAGAATCATATCAGCCCCAGACTCTGAGCTCAAAGAAATACAAACCAAACTTTCCAATTTACTACAAGACTGTTTAAATAATATCCGGGAAAATTTAAAGGAAGATAATCATTTTTCTCATGGATTTGAGCGCAAACGCAGCATTATTACAAATGCAGAAAAACATAAATCAAAGAAGTGGGTTCTTAATATAGACCTTTGCAATTTTTTTGATGAATTTAATTTTGGAAGGATTAGAGGGTACTTTCTAAAAAATAATAATTTTTCTCTCAACACAGAACTTTCCACATTAGTAGCCAAAATCGCATGTCATCAAGATAAGTTACCCCAAGGTAGTCCCTGCTCCCCCGTAATAACAAATTTAATTCTACTTTCTTTAGACAGAAGGTTAAGTAATTTTTGTAATAGCGTTGGCTGTACATACACACGATATGCTGATGATATAACAGTCTCAACTAATAAAAAAGAGTTTCCTATAGAGATTATCAGAAGCCAAGATGATAAATCCATAACCTTAAATAAAAAATTTCTGAAGGAAATAACATCTTCAGGCTTCAAGATTAATTATAATAAATTAAGACTTCTCGACAAGAAAAACCGTCAAGAGGTTACTGGATTAACTGTCAATCGCTTTGTAAATGTAGATAGAAAATATGCAAAAAAAGTTCGTGCAATGGCGCATAGTCTATTTAACAAAGGAGAGTACACGTTAATAGACAAAAAAACAGGAAAAAAAAGAGCCGGCACCATCAATGAGTTAGGTGGTATGTTGAGCTTTATTGATTTTGTAGATAAATATAACAACAAATTACCGCATGCGATCAAATCCTTACATAACAAGCGTGAAAAAGTATATTCTGATTTTCTTTATTATTCTTCTTTTTGGGCAAATGCAAAGCCAATAATATTGACTGAGGGCAAAACGGATATTACATACCTGAGGGTAGCTTTGGATGCGTTGTCAAAAAAACACCCCAATCTAATTGGGAATAAAAAACTGGGCAATAAAACAGTACGGGATTATGGGATTAAATTCTTCAAAAACACATCTAAAACAAAATACCTTTTAAACTTAGATGGAGGAGCTTCACACCTCAAAGACTTCATTCTTGGCTTTGAAAAAAAGACGGATGCTTTCAAGATAATCGTCAATCAAAAGCCTGTGATTGTTATTTTAGACAATGATTCAGGCAGCGCTGGTGCTAATGGAATCTTCCAAACTTTAATTGGAAAATCTTTCCCTAACATTACTCTTACAAAAGATGAACTAAGAAATCAGAAATGGACATGGGTTACAAAAAACTTATATATAATTTTCACGCCTCTTAATGGTTTAAAAGATAGTTCTATGGAAGATCTTTTCCACAGTTCAGTATTACAAACAACACTTGGTGGTAAAGTATTTAACCGAACTAATGCTAAATGTAAGGATAATGAATATGGCAAAGAATTTTTTGCTACAGGTGTTGTGTTAAAAAAACGTAAAACAATCGATTTTTCAAATTTTAATTGCATTTTTGATTCGATTTCAGAAATTATTGAACATAATAATTCTAGAAAAAATAAATAAAGTTAATATTAAGCAAGATTAATTAGATAGCAAATTATAAAATTGATGCTTTTGATTGAAGCAACTATAACTTAGAGTGCAAACAATCAAGAATCCCGCTAGCGGTAATGGTGGGAGATAACTTTTTGACACCACACTCCCTTGACTGATTGATCTGTTCTCGATTGATTAACACATATGATTTCAACAATATCAGTTCCTGGCACAGAGGGCGAGTTTACTAGTTTGAAGGTCCGTAGTGAGTAATGGGTGGGCAATGCAACTTACAATGCAGTCAATTTTTCAATGATATTGAAAGCCATAATAAAGCATGGGATTAAGCTGCCAGAGGTATTGTTTTTCAACCTGAATAGTATTAGCATTTCTAATTTTATCAGGAGATAAACATGGTGTTTATATTATTGAAAATAAAGGAAGTGCTTCAAAATGAATGGCCATGTGAATCCAGCAAAGACTAGAGGTACAATTATACTTATTTGTATTGATTCGCTAATGCTGTTATTTTTTCTGCCGAAAGATAAGGTAGCTTAATCTCGATATACTTCATAATTTGGCGAGTGCGTTTGGTACTGCTTACCTGTTTTCTTAATCGGCAAAATTGGTCATCATTATCTAATACCTCACTATATATATGGTTGCTTAAACAAGAAATAGAAGAAATATAATGCTCATCTATTTTTCTGCAACATTTAATTAAAAAAGTAATCAGTGTCGTCACTTCTTTCAGTGTAACTCTATCCGCATCATAATCCTCTAATGTTTTGATTACATCAAAATGATAAAAATTATCATATAAAAAAGAACTCTTTGACTCCAGGAATCTCTTGTCAGAAGAAGATAGTCCAGCATGTGAAGTACTGGCATGGACTATTCGGTTGCGCCAATGACACACAAGCTCAACTAACAAATACCATTCTTTTTCTATTCCAGGTATAGATTTGCAAAACTCAGAAAATCTTCTCGCTTTTGAGTCATTGACAGGAAGTTTTGTTTTAAAATCTAACCCAAAATTGAGTTTCTTCCACATCTCATCATCGCTAATGTTACTCATATATTCAAACAAAGCTTCGACTGCAAACACCAAAGAAGAGCGAACTGCAAATCTACGTGAAGCAATGCAGCATTGTTCTAAATTTTTAGGTTCCCACTTGATATTTAATGCAGGGTTTGGAACTGAATTGGCAGGCAGATTTGAGAGGGCAACAGCTATAGTATTAAGATTATGTACACTATATCCAATTTCATTTAAAACAAATTTAAGGTATTTAGTCTCAGTCATCTGCTTAAACCTTGATAGCATTGTCAGGATTTGAACCCGCATTCCCAGATTTCAAAAAAAATTTTAGTTTCTAGTGTCTTAACCAATTAGACGATGATGCCATTTAGCACAATAGTATACATTTCGCAATATTTTAGTCAATCATTATAGTCAGCGACTTCCGCTCCTGGCACTTAGCAGTTAATCACGGTGACTAATATGACCATGTTGATAAGGTTCTCTAAGTTGGTATCTACAACCCTTGTTATGATAAACACATTGTAAATTTAGGACCATTCCCTTCATAATTTAGCGAGCTATTGTTTTTTAACTGCATGATAATTATAGAAATTTTTATGCATGTTTGTTATGAAAATCGATTGTATATCTTTGATAAGGGGGCAAAAAGCGCACGATTTAAAATCCCTCGGCGTTCGCGCTGTGTGGGTTCAAGTCCCACTCCGGGTACCATTGGGATAAAAGCAGAATAATCAAAGCAATAAGCAGTGTCGTGAAACCACCTACGGGTGGTTTTTTTGTTTCAAAACCACCCATTTCATAATATCACTTCATACTAGTTTTCTTGTCCACCTTGCTCTTCCCCCAGGATAACCGCACCCGGCTAAACCGTCGCGCCTCGTGGAATAATGTCGTTGGGATGATTTCGCTCCCCCAAACCGGCAGGGGGAGGCAAATCGATACTCTGCGTGCCAGAGGCCGGAGGTGAAACCGTCTCTAGAGTTCGAGGTTGAACGAAAGGACTTTCGATATAATTACCATCTCATCCGTAAGCGAGGAGAATTTTCCGGTAAATCTTTCTTCAGACTCAGGTGTCAAACTATATAGTGAATAATTTTCACCCGAAGATATACGCTCCAGTTGAAGATAGGCGGGTTTCTGCAAGGCAAAAGCCAACAGATAGAAATTAGTCGTGTGGTGAGAAAGTTCAGTGACTAATTCAGGGAGTTGCTTTGCTATATCTATTTCCTCTCTACAGCAAATCACAAAAAGCTTCCCTTCTTTGCTTTTTAATATGTTTCTGAATCTTTTAACCGCGCGGACGTAATACTCATAATCAGCAGGAGTATTTGGGTCGCGATGCGTGAATATATCATTCAGACGATATTTTTCTTTGTATTTATTGTGGTGTGCTCCGGGTTCTCGCGACTGGCGACGTAATGAGCTGTACTCATTTTTATCTAAAAATGAGGTAAAATCATCCCTCAGGCAGTCGATAATCATCGCTGGACAGGAAAATAGCCAGTCAAAAGGCAGTGATATCTTTTTCAGGTTGAATTTTTTCAATGTCCATGAAGTTAAACAATGGCTGCCCAGGGAGACAATATGTTTGACGTGCATTGAATCATCAGGAGTACTCTCTGTTAACGCTTGTGGTGTGTAACTGAATTTATCAGATGACATTCTGGATTTCGTGAAAGCAATAAACTCGTCGCTATGCATCAGCGATGAGTTAAGAAATTCTGCTGATTCTGCAAGTGACTTATTAGCAATGGCGTTGAGGTAGTTTTTCAGACCATCGCTATCTGCCGGTCGACCGAGTAGCGTTTTATAGGTTGTTTTTATTAGATGTATTTTCAGGTATTTTTCTTTAATGTCATATCTCATTTTTTATCCAATTGAAGCTGTAGTCTTTCTTTATTTTATTGCTGCTAAAACAGGTAGGCATACAAATTATGTGGGATTATGTCAAATAGACAGGATATTGGCAATCGAGGAAATACGGGCGGCTACAGAGGACGCGGTTATTGAAGACGCTCGCCACAATCTACGGATCCTGATGCCTGAACTGACAGGGAAAATATCCCGGAGGAGAGCATCGCACGCAGGCGAATGAATCCATCACGCTCAGCGGCGATCGTTCATTTGTCCCAGGACAAAACGATCTCTCCTTGCTACTATCAACCGGACTTTTATCCCAGCCTGCCGGAGGCATCATGTTCACAGGGCTTTGCGCATTTCCGCTGACGCCGCTGCATCAGCAGCATCTTGATGAAAAGGCGTTTATCCGTATTCTCTCTCGTCTTACCGATACCGGAGTCGACTCTCTGGGCATCTTAGGCTCGACCGGCAGCTACGCGTATCTGAATCGTGAGCAGCGCAAGCGGGTGGTGCAGGTGGCGAAAGCGCATGTTGGGTCGATCCCGATGATGGTTGGCGTCGGCGCCATCGCTACCAGCGAGGTGCTGCGCCTGGTGGAGGATGCCCAGCAGGCCGGGGCGGATGCGTTATTACTGCCGATGATGTCCTATCAGCCGCTTTCTGCGGAGGAGATCTTTGCCTTCTACGAAGAGGTCTGTCGGCACGTCTCGGTTCCGGTTTGCCTGTATGACAATCCCCGCACCACTCACGTCACGCTGGCGGATGAGCTGCAGGGGCGCATCGCCGCCTTGCCGGCCATCGCTTCGATTAAAATTCCCGGCTTGCCTGAGCCGCAGGCGAGTGAGCGGGTGGCAACGCTACGCCGTCATCTTCCTGCCCGCGTTACGCTTGGCGCCAGCGGCGATGCCCTGGCGACGGCGGGATTGCAGGCCGGTTGCCAAGTCTGGTACTCGGTTTGCGGCGGGCTCTTTCCCCAGCTTTCAGGGGCGCTGGTAAGGGCGATTCGTTCTGGCGACGCGGCACGGGTTGCGGCGCTGAATGCGCAGCTGGCCCCGCTCTGGCGATGCTTCGACCGCTATGGCGGCAGCCTGCGGGTAATCGCCAGCGCGGCGGCCATTCTGGGGCTGTGCGACCCTGACTGCCTTCCCCGCCCCTTGCTGCCGTTAGGGGAGGAGGCCATTCGCGACGTGGCGGCGGCGCTGCACGGCCTGGCCTGATGGGCATGGGAAGGCGGATTGCCGCGCCTGGTGGCTTTCTGTCGGCAATTCGGCTACTGTAGGCCCGATTTTTACCATGCGAGCCTGTGAATGAATACCGGACCTTTAAACGAAAACGAACTGGAATGGCTGGACGAGACGCTGGCGAAATACGCCACCGAAGGCGCTATTCTGGATGTGTCTGAACTGGATGGCCTGCTGACGGCTATCCTCTCTGCACCGACCGATATCGAACCAGCCCAGTGGCTGGTGGCGATCTGGGGCGGGGCGGATAATGTGCCGCGCTGGGCCAACGACCGCGAGCGCGATCGCTTTGTCGATCTGACGCTGCAGCATATGAGCGACATCGCTGAACGCCTGGAGTCCTATCCCGATCAGTTCGAACCGCTGTTTGGCACCCGCGAAGCGGAAGGTCAGGAGCTGACGATCGTCGAAGAGTGGTGCTTTGGCTACCTGCGCGGCGTAGCGCTGAGCGACTGGTCGACGCTGCCCGCTGAACTTAAGCCGGCGCTGGACGCTATCGCGCTCCACGGCAGCGAAGCGCAGTTTACCGCGCTGGATAATCTGACGGCGGATGAGTTTATTGACAGCATCGAGCGTATCACGCCGGCGGCGCTGGCGCTTTACCAGTACTGGATGGCGAATCCCCTGCCGGTGGTGGTTCCGCAGCCGGTCAGAAATGAGGCGAAGGTCGGACGCAACGATCCCTGCCCGTGCGGGAGCGGAAAAAAGTATAAGCAGTGCTGCTTAGCAAAATAAAACCTGGGGGCCAGCCGGCCCCTTTTTTATCCCACCGCAGGCAGCAGTCCGGCGACGATACTGAACTGAATCGCCACAATACCGATCCCGCACAGCAGAACCAGCCACAGCGCCGGCGCGCCGCCGACCACCCGCCAGGCAGCCTGCGGATGTTGTCGGCGGCTCTTCATTGCCAGCAGGGCAGGCAACATCAGGGCCAGCACGGCGAGTGCCACCCCGGCGTAGCCCAGGGCCATAACAAAACCGCGGGGATAGAACAGGGCGAACGCCACCGGCGGCAGGAAGGTGATCGCGCCGCTCTGCAGACGTCCGCTGACGCTGTTTTTGCGTTGAAACACATCGGCCAGGTAATCAAACAAGCCGAGCGAGACGCCGAGGAATGAGGTCGCCAGCGCGAGGTCGGCAAACAGGTGTACGGCCAGCTCCACGTGCGGCGACGCCACCACTTCGCGGATCGCCTCCAGCAGGCCATTAAGACCAGCGTTTTTGGCCAGCAGAGCGGTAAAAGCGGGAGGGTTGATACTCCCCAGCGTCGCCAGCTGCCAGAAAATATAAGCCACCAGCGGAATAAAGCTGCCGATAATAAATACCCGGCGCAGTTTACGGATATCGCCGCCAAGATAGCTGACGATGCTCGGCACACTGCCGTGAAAACCAAAGGAGGTAAAGATCACCGGAATGGCGGACAGGGCCAGGCCTTGCTCAACCGGCAGCGTCAACAGATTGACCTGATGAATATGCGGCATCAGTAGCGCCAGCATAATCACCAGAAAGATGATTTTGGCGCTGAACAGGAAGCGATTGAATAAGTCGACCAGCGAGGTACCGATGCACACCACCGCCCCGCCCAGCGCCGTAAACAAAAGTACGCCGGCCGCCGGCGGCAGCTGCCAGTCCAGCCACTGGTTGAGGCTGGAGGCGAGCAATTCACCGGCGCCACTGATATAGGCCGCCGTAAGGGCATACAGCAGAAACAGCATGCAGAACCCGGTAACCCACTGCCCGTAACGGCCCAGATAGCGTGCGGCCAGGGAACCGAGCCCCATGTCGGCAGGCACGTGCTGGTAGACTTCCAGCAGCAACAGGGCGGTATAGCACATCAACGCCCACAAGGTGAAAAGTAAACCCAGCGTGACGGCAAACCCGACGCCGGCGGCGGCCAAGGGCATCGCCAACATTCCTGCACCGATAGTGGTGCCAGCTACGATTAAAATACTGCCCAGAG
>OGXE01002658.1_pt1 | contig 13060 bp, 10 predicted proteins | sample 1576181 | NCBI WGS metagenome assembly OGXE01 (sample SAMEA3541478, study PRJEB24748) | human gut metagenome | biome: human gut; feature: human-associated habitat; material: faeces | place: China | collected 2012 | reverse complement strand
TGAAATAGGATTATGGAACAATACACATTCAATATAGCGGGTGGCGTGGCACGCATGCTTTTGATCATCGCAAACAGTTAGTTGATCTTGCTGAGAAGTGTGGCGCAGATGTCAAACGAATTCCTAAATTGAAACAACTTCTCTTACAAGCTGCTGAAAGAACGGCACAAGAAGAGGGAATTTATGATGGGCAAGCAGGAATTCTTGCTGATACTACTTTTGGGCAAGCCGCATTAAATGAAATTACGGGTAAACATTGGTGGATTGGACGTCCAATTGAACTTCCAACTTCTCGTCCATTACGTTTAGAATATGGTGATTTAGGTAGTCAATTAGCAAGCTGGCCACAAGAACATGTGGTGAAATGTTTGGTCTTTTATCACCCGAAAGATAGTATTGAAATGAAAGCAGAGCAAGATGCAACGTTAAAACAAGTGTATCAAGCTTGCTGTCGAACAGGACATGAATTGCTATTAGAAGTGATTTTACCTTCAGATATGGAGCAAAATGAAGAATACTATGTTGAAATTATTACTCATTTCTATCATTTAGGCGTTAAACCAGATTGGTGGAAATTACCAGGTGTTTCAGCAAAAGCTTGGGCGCATATTAGCGAAGTCATTCAAGCAAATGATCCATATTGCCGTGGAATCTTGATTTTAGGTTTGGATGCACCGGAAGATAAGTTTAAAGCAGTATTTGATGCATCAACCAATGCACCTTTAGTCAAAGGTTTTGCTGTAGGACGAACAATTTTCGGGCAACCATCAGGAGAGTGGTTAAGTGGAAAATTAACAGATGATGAGCTTATTGCTGAAGTGAGCGAAAGATACAGAAGACTCATTAAGCTTTGGAAATCTCGTCAATAATTGTAAATGTAAAATGCCCCATCTTGGGGCATTTTTATTATTTGGTGTTTTTATCTTTTTCTTTTTCTAAACCTAATACAATTGCAAGTGTTTGCACTAAGGTCATTGTTGAACACTGAGAACGGAAGCCGAGAACTTGTGCTTCTTTGATAACAAATGCAATATCACTGAATGCGAGTAATGGGCTAATTTGGCTATCTGTAATAGAAATTTGTTTAACCCCTTTTTTAGCACAAACCTTACTAATATTAACCGTTTCAGCTGCATAAGGTGAGAAACTAATTGCGACAACAACGTCTCCTTCTGTGACTTGATTAAGCTGTTCATCAAACATTCCACCTAATCCATTAATTAAAAAAGAACGACAATCTAAGTGTTGTAAGGCATAGTTTAAATAGCAGGCAGCACTAAAAGAACGCTTTAATCCAATGATAAAAATATTATTGGCCTCTTTGAGAATTTTGGCTGCTTCATTAATTTGTTCATTTGTGGTTTGTTCGGCTAACTGATGTAACGCTTGGCTATTGGCTTGTGAGAAAATAGTCAAAATATCTTCTGGTGATTCTTCACCTTCTGATTTAGCAATTTTATGTGAAAGTTGAAGTCTTTCCGTGTAATTAGTGGTTTTTTCCATAAGATTTTCACGGAAGATTTGTTTCATTTCGTTAAAACCGGAAAAACCGAATTCAGAAGCAAAACGAATAAGCGTTGAAGGGGGAACATCAGCTTTTTCTGCAATAACGGCAACGGTATCAAAAACAATACTGTCGCTATTATCTAAGATATATTTTGCAACTTGTTTAAGTCTTTTACTTAAACTATCGTAACGAGTTTGTATTTCTGTTTGTAAATTGGTTAATTGAGATTTTTCTTTCATATAAAGTTATTTTTAGAATAAATGTTCGCAGATCTTATAGAGATGAACGAAAAATTCAAGAAAAAAGTGCGGTCATTTTTGACCGCACTTTTACTTATCACTTTAGTACTTTTAAATTACAAACCTAATACGGCAAATAACACCCAAACAGTGTAAATGGTTGCTAGGCCGTAGAAGATAAATCCGCCTGCGGGCACGTGGATTTTAAGATCGTGCATCGCGTGATGGATACGGTGCAAACCACACCACATTGGGAAAATGGTTAAAACTAAGATAACTAATTTTCCGATCCAAGAATAAGCGAATGTAATTAGGTTATGTGGATTAATTAATCCGAATGGTAACAATAAACCAAGGATTAAGATTACCACAGGGAAGAAAATCGCACTGACAGTCCCGCCAGCACCAAACATCAACCATACTGGTGGTTCACCAGAGCGTTTTGGATTTTGTTCGACCATTTTTTCTCCCCCTACATATAAACTAAAATTAATGCGACAACACTAATCACAGCGGTAACTGCCCAAAGTGCATTTCTTAACACGTGATGTGGTAAACGCTCATTTTTAACAATGATGTTCATCACTTTTGGTGTCATCACAAAATAAGTTGCAGTGTGATATAAAGTCGCAATTAATGTGATGATATTTAAGAACACCACAATTGGATTTCTTAAGAAGCCAATGAAATCAACAATACCTAAGCCTGGTACAGGATTGCTTGCAAGGCAAAGTACACCGTAAAGCAATACGATACAGAACCATACAGCAAAGATAGAGGTTGCTTCACGTACCATATACGCTTTGTAGAAATCCAATTTTTGCCACCAAGTAGCCGTCATTGGGCGAACATATTTTTTACGTTTACTTACTGTTACTGACATATTCTTCCCCTTAGCCTTTTGGTTTTAGCATTGAGATAACATAATCTTTGGCACTTTCCACTTTACCTTGGTTAATTGCAGAAGCTGGATCCACGTGTTTTGGACACACTTCAGAACAATAACCCACGAAAGTACAGCTCCAAACACCGTTTTTACCATTTAATAATGGCATACGTTGCGCTTTACCATGGTCACGGTTATCAAGGTTGTAACGGTGCGCCATTGTAATTGCTGCAGGGCCTAAGAATTCAGGGTTTAAACCAAATTGTGGACAAGCGGCATAGCATAAACCACAGTTAATACACATTGAGAATTGACGATATTTTTCAAGCTGCGCCGGCGTTTGTTTAGTACGGCTTACTTGCAATTCTTTCGATGGATGTGGTTTACCATCTAATGCTGGCGCTTCGTTGCCAATAATATAAGGTTTAATTGCCTCTAAACTTTCGATAAAGTGGCTTAAATCAACCACTAAGTCGCGTTCAATAGGGAAGTTTGCCAATGGTTCAATACGCATGTGGCCGCTGTAATCACGTAAGAACGTTTTACAAGCCAATTTGGGTTTGTTATTTACCATCATCCCACAAGAACCGCAGATCGCCATACGGCAAGACCAACGATAAGAAAGAGACGGTTCAAGTTTATCTTTAATGTAACCTAACGCATCTAAAAGAGAGGTTTGGTTATCATAAGGTACTTGATAAGAGCTTAAATGTGGCTCTTGATCGTTTTCTGGGTTGTAGCGTAATACTTCTACAGTCATTACCGGTGAATTAGCCATTTGCTTGCTCCTTAGCTTTCGCAGCCGCTTCTGCCGCTTCTGCTTCAGCACCATAAACACGTTTTGCTGGTTGAGATTTAGTGATTTTCACCGGACTGTATTCAATACGCGGTGCATCATCGCCATTGTAGTAAGCAAGGGTGTGTTTTAAATAATTCACATCATCACGTTCGGTGTAGTCTAAGCGTTGGTGTGCACCACGAGACTCTTTACGTTCAATTGCAGAGTTTGCAATAGATTGTGCCACATCAAGGATGTAACCTAATTCTACAGTGTAAAGCACATCGGTATTGAATACGCTTGAACGGTCTGTTACACGGATACGTTTATAACGTTCTTTAAGCTCAGCAATTTTATCTACTGCTTTTTGCATGCTTTCTTGGTCACGGTAGATACCACAACCTTCTTCCATTACGGTACCCATTTCATCACGGATTTCAGACCAAGATTCATTACCTTCTTGGTTATAAAGTGCTTCAAGGCGAGCTACAACATCTTGAGCTTGAGCATCAACTGCTGCACGGTTTGCAGGTCGTGCTTCTGCTGCACGTTGTGCGGCATATTCACCTGCAACACGGCCTAAAACCACTAATTCTGCAAGCGAGTTAGAACCTAAACGGTTTGCGCCATGTAAACCAGAAGACGCACATTCACCCACAGCAAATAACCCTTTAATGCGAGTTTCGCTGTTGTAATCCACTTCAATACCACCCATGGTGTAGTGAACAACTGGACGTACAGGGATTGGTTCATTAACTGGGTTTACACCTTCATAAGCACTTGCTAATTCACAAATGAATGGAAGACGTTCATGTAAGTATTTTTCACCTAAGTGACGTAAGTCAAGATGAACTACATCGACGCCTTTTGCAGTTTTTAAGGTGTTGCCTTTTTTCCATTCTTGCCAGAATGCTTGTGAAACTTTATCACGCGGACCAAGTTCCATATATTTGTTTTCAGGTTTACCGATTGGGGTTTCAGGGCCTAGACCATAATCTTGTAAATAACGGTAGCCGTTTTTATTCACTAAGATACCGCCTTCACCACGACAACCTTCAGTCATTAAGATACCGGTGTTTGGTAAGCCGGTTGGGTGATATTGGACGAATTCCATATCACGAAGAGGAACACCGTGACGATATGCCATTGATAAACCATCACCAGTTACGATACCGCCGTTGGTGTTGAATTTAAATGCACGACAACCACCGCCAGTTGCAATTACAACCGCATTTGCGTTGATTTGAACAAGTGAGCCTTCCATCATATTCATCGCAACCATACCGCGAGCATGGCCATCATCAACCAAGATGTCTAAAACGAAGTGCTCGTCAAAACGCTGAATTTGTGGATATTGAATGGATGTTTGGAAAAGAGTATGTAATAAGTGGAAACCGGTTTTATCTGCTGCGAACCAAGTACGTTCGATTTTCATCCCACCGAAACGACGCACGTTCACATCGCCATCTGCTTTACGGCTCCAAGGGCAACCCCAACGTTCAAGTTGAGTCATTTCCACTGGAGAATGTTCAACGAAGTATTCCACCACATCTTGTTCACATAACCAGTCACCACCGGCAACGGTATCGTGGAAGTGTTTATCGTAGGAATCTTCCTCTTTAATTACTGCGGCCGCACCACCTTCTGCTGCAACCGTATGGCTACGCATAGGATAAACCTTAGAAACTAATGCGATCTTTAAGTTAGGGTTTGCTTCTGCTGCTGCAATTGCTGCACGTAAACCGCCGCCACCAGCGCCAACAATAGCAATATCGACATTAACCGTTTGCACGATATCCTCCAATCATATAGAAAGTAAAAAAATAAAACGCCCTAAATTAATAGGGGCTTGTGGTAATTCTGCCACTTTTGTTTACAAATTAGTAACTTTTTTTCCCGAATAAACAGATAAAATATCAAAAGTGTGATCTAACTCAAAAAAGTTAATTTTTTATATATTTATAGATGATAACCGTTTGCGTTTAAGAATGATTTAGTCGGATTATTGAGTTAAAAATCACTCTTGTTTACAATAGTCTAATTCATTTTAAAGGTGAAAACGGAGAAAAAAATGACCGCACTTAGCGATAAAAAAACAGAATGGCAACCTTCTGCATCAATTCAAAACTTATTGGCGCGTGCCAAAATCATTGCGGATATCCGCCAATTCTTTACTGAACGGGGATTACTAGAAGTGGAAACCCCTGTTTTAAGTGAATTTGGCGTAACAGATCTTCACCTTTCCACCTTTAATACAGAATTTGTTGCCCCTTTTGATGAGCTCTCGAAAACGCTCTGGCTTTCTACCAGCCCGGAATATCACATGAAGCGTTTATTGGCAGCAGGCAGCGGGCCGATCTTTCAAATTGGCAAAGTGTTTCGTAATGAAGAAGCGGGCAATCGCCATAATCCGGAATTCACCATGCTTGAATGGTATCGACCGCACTTTGACATGTATCGTCTGATGAATGAAGTGGATGATTTGTTACAACAGATCCTCGATTGTAAACCGGCAGAAACCTTAAGTTATCAGTTTGTCTTCCAAGAATATGTAGGATTAGATCCATTATCTGCGACTCGTCAAGAATTAGTAGAGGCAGCGCGTAAGCACAACTTTATGGCAGATGAAGATGAAGATCGTGATACCTTATTACAATTTCTATTCAGTGAAGTGGTAGAGCCTAAAATTGGGCAAGAAGCACCTGTAGCAGTTTATCATTTCCCTTCTTCCCAAGCCGCACTTGCACAACTTAGCCCAGAAGATAGCCGTGTGGCAGAACGCTTTGAGTTCTATTATAAAGGATTAGAGTTAGCCAATGGTTTCCATGAGCTCACGGATGCACGCGAACAACAATACCGCTTTGAAAAAGACAATCGCCTGCGCGAAAAAGCAGGTTTGCCACAGCGTGAAATTGACTATCGTTTTCTAGGGGCTTTACAAGCAGGCATTCCAAATACATCCGGTGTGGCTTTAGGTGTCGATCGTTTAATTATGATTGCATTAGGCGCAGAAAGTATTAAAGAGGTGATTTCATTTTCGGTGGAATGTGCTTAGTTTGCTCAAAAAATATTCATTATTTCTTCTGAAATGAATAAAAAAGAAGAATAAATTGCTCAAAATAGAGAGAGTAATGTATAGACAAAATTCTGAAAAGTTCGATGTGAAAGGATGTTTTTGGTTAAAAAACATCCTTTTTTGTGCAAAAAATGTGATCTTGATCCGATTTTAGAAAATTGGAACAGATCCTCCCATTGACACTACAGGTTTATTTTGTAATATTTGCGACGTCTATTTCGGAGATTGAACTTTTTATGAAAAATTGCTTCAATCAAAAATCATAGGTAACAACCAAAAGGAATAACAATTATGAAAAAGACACTAGCAGCATTAATCGTTTCTGCAGTTGCAGCTTCAGCAGCAAACGCAGCAGTAGTTTATGATAACGAAGGTACTAAAGTTGAATTAAACGGTTCTCTTCGTTTAATCTTAGAAAAAGCCGATGCTAAAAAGTATGACGCAGCAGGTAATTCAACTAAAACTGCAAATTCCGCTTTACGTAACGCAGGTTCACGTTTCGGTATCACAGTGAAACACAACTTAGATAACGATTTCTATGCGTTAGGTCGTTTAGAATTCCGTTTCGATGATACAGATTCTCGTGACCAATTCGGTAGCCTTTATGCTAAACGTGCTTATGTAGGTTTAGGTAGCAAAGCAACTGGTGATATCACATTCGGTCGTCAACTAACTATCGCGGATGATTTAAGCCAAGCTAATGACTATGAATATGGTTTCATTCCAAAAGGTGCTTATATCCCAACTTCAGGTACAGGTGTAGTTCGTTACGACTATAAAGGTATTGAAGGCTTACAATTAAGTGCAAACTACAACTTCGGTCAACGTCATAACGATAAAGGTAACTTACTTAAAGTTGGTCTTAAAAATGCATATGGTTTAGGTGCATTATACACAGCAGGTGATTTAGATGCTCGTTTCGCTTATGGTCACACTAACCTTGAAACTAATGCAACATATAAACACCGTGTAGATGGTTTCTTAGCATCATTAGGCTATAAATTTGGTGAGTTCAAATTAACTGGTGATTTTGGTTATGCACATGTTAAGAAAGATAGTGACAAAACAAATAAATTCTATGTATCTCCAGGTTTTGCATATCAAGTAACTCCAGCATCTCAAGTATATGGTAACTACCTATATGAACGCGTGAAAGGCGAAGCTGATAAAGAGAAAACTCACGCTTTCTTACTTGGTGCAGATTACAAACTTCATAAACAAGTTGTATTATTTGTAGAAGGCAAATATGCGACTACTAAAGAGTACGTTAACGATTCTTACGATGGTAAAGTTAAAGACAGAGCTATCGGTGTAGGTATGCGTGTATTCTTCTAATCTTTGATTAGAAAAAATCTGAAAAGGCGAATCGAAAGGTTCGCCTTTTTGTTTAAATCTCATAAACTATTTTTAAATCTCCCCAAACCCCTCTTTACGAAAGAGGAGCTTTTTTATGGGTTACTTTTAATATTTTAGAGAGTATTTGAGAGAGCTAAGAACGGAAAGCATTTATTTGCCATTAAAATATCCCCCCTCTTTCGTAAAGAGGGGGCAGGGGGAGATTTAACTACAGCAACTTATTTAAAATTAATCTCCCCAAACCCCTCTTTACAAAAGAGGGGCTTTTTTATGGGTTACTTTTAATATTTTAGGGAGTATTTGAGAGAGCTAAGAACGGAAAGCATTTATTTACCAATAAAGTCCCCCCCTCTTTTGTAAAGAGGGGGCTAGGGGGAGATTTACTACTTCAACTTATCCAAAACCAATTTCCCCATCATTTCAATATGGGCTTTTTCAGCATTCAATGCGGGGATATAGTGATAAGACACACCGCTATGATTTAAGAATGTTTCTTTATTTTCAACCTCAATTTCTTCTAAGGTTTCTAAACAATCCACTGAAAAACCTGGGCAGATTACCGCTATTTTTTGAATCCCTTGAGAAGCGGCTTCTTCTAAAAAGTGATCCGTATAAGGTTGTAACCATTCTTCACGGCCAAAACGAGATTGGAACGTCATATTCCATTGGTTTTCCGTTAAACCAAGTTTATCCACAATGGCAATCGTGGTTTGTTTACAATGCTGACGATAATAATCGCCCATATTCTCATAACGTAATGGAATGCCATGATAAGAAAAGAGCAAAAACTCATCGGGTTTTAACCGCACTTTGATGGAATCCACTAAGGCATTAATGTAGTTTTCATCAAGATGATAAGAATGAATAAACTCAAAAGGCACAATATTGCGCTCTTGTGCAATGGCACGATTGAATGCATCGATTAATGCACCTGTTGTGGTGCTGGAATATTGTGGGTAAAGTGGCAACACAATCATGCGTTCCACGCCATTTTTAAGTAAATTTTTGACCGCACTTTGCATTGAAGGATTGCCGTAAGTCATGGCAATTTCGACTTGGGCATTGATGCCTTGTTCATTTAAATAAGCCTGCAAACCGGCTTGTTGTTGTTTTGTAATGGCAAGTAGGGGAGAGCCTTGTTCTGTCCAAATAGCTTGATAATTTTGAGCAATGCGTTTAGAACGCATCGGTAAAATAATGGCTTTTAAAAGGGGATACCATTTCCAACGAGGCAAATCGACCACGCGGGGATCCATTAAAAAATCTGCTAGATAACGGGAGATCGCAGCGGGTTGAGGGGCATCAGGCGTACCAAGGTTCGCTAAAATGATGCCAATTTTTTGAGTTGTAGTCATAAATGTTTGATATAAAGCGTTAATCGAGAAACGCAGCAAAGTTTATCTTGTTCATCGCGAATGTCAATTTGCCAAACATGGGTATTTTGACTTAAAGCAATTGGCGTTGCCTTTGCGGTAACAAAACCTTTTTTCGCTGGGCGAAGATGATTGGCGTTGATGTCTAATCCCAATGCAACTTGCCCTTCTTCTATACAGAGAAATCCGGCTAATGAACCAATAGTTTCAGCCAACGCAACAGACACGCCGCCATGTAATAAGCCGAAAGGCTGTGTGGTGCGATGATCAACTGGCATTTTTGCCTCAATCCAGTTTTCACCATAAGCCGAAATCTCAATGCCTAAATGCCCAACAGCGCAATGTTTTCCTATTTCATTAAGTTGCTCAAGGGTGAATGCTTTTTTCCAAATTGCCATGTACTTTTCCTTATCTTATTTGATGGCGTTAGTGTGATCTAATTTGGCACTTTCGTAAAGAAAAAAGAAAAGTGATGTAGCAATTTAAGCACGAAAAATGTTTATATTTTGCACAAAAATTTACATATCTTTAATTTTTTTGTAAAAAAAGCGAGAAATCTTTACATATATTTACATAACTTAAGTTTTATCTTAATTAATTGTAATTTTTGGTAAATCCTTTTTATTATGCTTCCTTTTTGTACAAAGTTCGCTTAGAATAAGCTGTTCCGAGCAGAAAGGAAGGGGGAACTGTTGTCAAAATTTGTGGTCGTCGCCTTTCTGACGTTGAATTTTTCGGCGCTGTTGCATCAGTGACAGCTTCTTAATCATCCTAATAAAAGGAATAAATTTATATGAACAAAGTGTTTAAAGTTATTTGGAATCATGCGACACAAACGTGGACAGCGGTTTCTGAACTTGGGCATGCTAAGGGTAAAACCAAGTCTAAAAAAATTGTTAAATTGACCGCACTTGCGGGGGCTGTGCTTGGTGTAGTGGGTACAGCTCAAGCTGCTGTAGAATTGGGTTCAAGTTCTATTACAATTAAATCTGATAACCCAGCGGCGGATCACGCAACAAAAGGAATAAACAATATTAATATTGGTACTGGCGCGAATACTTATAGAAATGAAGGTCTGAATGCAGCCGGTGAGCCGATCGTATCTCATGATGCAATTGCTATCGGTAGCAGCGCGACAGGTACTGGCGATAAAGCAGTAGCTATTGGTAAAGGCGCAAGTGCAACTAAAGAAAATGGTATTGCAATTGGTTTTAATGCAACTAATCAATCTATTGACTCTGTTGCGATTGGTAGAGAAGCAACATCTAGCAAAGATATGGATGTGGCTATTGGTAAGCAAGCAAAAGCAACTGGTGGTGAGTCTCTTGCTTTTGGTTCTCAATCCAAAGCATCTGGTCAAGCAACTGTTGCGGTAGGTAAAGAATCTAATGCTTCTGGTTCTTCAGCAGTTTCTGCTGGTTATCAGTCCGCTGCAGCTGGTGATAATGCTGTTGCTGTTGGTAACAAAGCCAGTGCAAGTGCTACAAATGCGATTGCTACTGGTTTGCGTGCTACTGCTACTGGTACACGTGCAATTGCAACAGGTGCTGGTTCAAGCGCAACGGGTGAGCAATCTCTTGCAAATGGTTTTACAGCTAAAGCTTCAGGTAATGACTCAATTGCACTGGGTAATGCAGCAAATGCCTCAATGGCTAATGCAACTGCAATTGGTACAGGTGCAGTTGCATCTGATAATAATGCAGTTGCTTTAGGTGCAGGTTCTACAACTAAAGGGGCTATTGCTTATCAGTCTGATACATTTTTTGGCAAAAGATATGTATTTGCAGGTGGATCACCAAGCAGTGTAGTAAGTATTGGTTCTGATGGTAAAGAGCGTCAATTAGTTAATGTGGCGGCAGGTCGTATTAATGGTCAATCAACAGATGCAATTAACGGCTCTCAATTATATGCGGTAGTTGATGCTGTAAGTAATCACCATTGGGTTGTCGGTGGTAATACCACTGCTCAGAATACAGGTGCTCCTAAAGTTAGTGATAAGTTTGATGTTAAAAATAAGGACATCGTAGAATTCCAAAATGGTAATGGCACTAAAGCAACTATCGAATATACTGCTGCTGACCAAAGCTCAGGTAATCCAGCAAAAACAGTTGTTAAATACCACGCAAATATCGTAAATGGTGATAACACTGAAGTAGTCTATAACAAAGATGGCTCAGTTAAAATCAATGCGAAAGTGGCTGGTGGTACAGATACTACTGCAGCAGTGACAACAACTACTACTGATGCATTAACTGTAACGAACACAACTACAGGTAATGTAACAACTTACAATGTTGATGCAAAAACCGGTTCTATTTCTACCACAAGTGTTGGTGCAGCAACCTATGCGAAAGATGGCGATAAAGCAACGGGTGGTAACTATGGTGCTCGTTTAACTAACGTAAGTACTGTAACTGATATTGTGAACAATGTTTCATGGCATTTGAATTCATCTGCGGTAACAGGTACAAACGGTAAAATTACTGAAGGTAGTGATACTGAAGCAGCAGATGTTAAAGCATCGAATACTGTAAACATTAATGCAGGTAAAAACATCGAAATCAAACGTAACGGTACAACCATTGAAATTAGCTCAACAGCTGGTGAAAAAGGTGAGAAAGGTGACACTGGTGCAACAGGTGCTAAAGGTGACACTGGTGCAGCAGGTGCGAAAGGTGACACTGGTGCAACTGGTGAGAAAGGTGATAAAGGTGATAGCATTACAGGTGAGGTTGTAGATAACGGCGACGGTACTCATACTATCACTATCACTGATTTAGGTACTGGCTCAGTGACCACTACTATCGTAAAAGATGGTAAAAACGGTAAAGATGGTGCGACCGGTGCAACTGGTGCTGATGGTAAAAACGCTGAAGCTGATGTGAAAGATAACGGCGACGGTACTCACACTGTAACTATCAAAGATGGTAACGGTAATACCACAACGACTATCGTTAAAGATGGTAAAAACGCTGAAGCTGATGTGAAAGACAACGGCAACGGTACTCACACAGTAACTATCAAAGATGGTAACGGCAATACCACAACAGCGATCATCAAAGATGGTGCAACTGGTGCGAAAGGTGATACTGGTGCGAAAGGTGATACTGGTGCAACAGGTGCTGATGGTAAAAACGCTGAAGCTGATGTGAAAGACAACGGCGACGGTACTCACACAGTAACTATCAAAGATGGTAACGGTAATACCACAACGACTATCGTTAAAGATGGTGCAACCGGTGCTAAAGGTGATAAAGGTGATAAAGGTGATAAAGGTGAAGACGGTACCAGCATCACAGGTGAAGTTGTAGATAACGGTGACGGTACTCACACTATTACTATTACTGATTTAGGTACAGGATCAGTGACCACTACTATCGTTAAAGATGGTAAAGATGGTGCAACTGGTGCGACCGGTGCAACTGGTGCTGATGGTAAGAACGCTGAAGCTGATGTGAAAGACAACGGCGACGGTACTCATACTGTAACCATTAAAGATGGTAACGGTAATACCACAACTACTATCGTTAAAGATGGTAAAAACGGTAAAGATGGTGTGATGACTTGGGATATTAAATCTACAGGTAACACAACTGAAGGCTCAGCAGATACAGCGAAAACTATTAAGCATACTAACACCGTTGATATGGCCGCAGGTAAAAACTTAACTGTTAACCAAACCAACAACAGTGATGGTGCGAAAGTTGAATTTGCCTTAAACAGCAATGTAACCAACTTAGATAAAGTTGTTGTTAATGGTAAAGATGGTGTAGATGGTAAAGATGGTGTAACCATTACAGCGCCTGTTGAAGGTAAAGATGGTAAAGATGGTTCAGACGGCAAAG
>OGXE01002633.1_pt1 | contig 13158 bp, 8 predicted proteins | sample 1576181 | NCBI WGS metagenome assembly OGXE01 (sample SAMEA3541478, study PRJEB24748) | human gut metagenome | biome: human gut; feature: human-associated habitat; material: faeces | place: China | collected 2012 | reverse complement strand
GCTACTCTCAAGGGTATGCACTTCCGCATTGAGATTTCTGTACTCGACTGTCTTGGCTGCGGCAACTGTGCCGACGTTTGCCCAGGCAAGAAGAACAAGGAGACCGGTGAGCTCGAGAAGGCTCTCAAGATGGTTCCGTTCAACGTAGACGCAGAGGATATGCAGAAGGAAGCACAGAACTGGGAGTACCTCGTTCACAACGTAGCTTCTAAGCAGGACCTCGTAGACATCAAGCAGAGCCCGAAGAACTCTCAGTTCGCTCAGCCTCTGTTCGAGTTCTCAGGCGCTTGCTCTGGTTGCGGTGAGACTCCTTACGTTAAGCTCATCTCTCAGCTCTTCGGCGACCGTCAGATGATTGCCAACGCTACAGGTTGTTCTTCTATCTACTCAGCTTCTATCCCGTCTACACCTTACACAACCAACGCTAAGGGTCAGGGTCCAGCATTCGACAACTCACTGTTCGAGGACTTCTGCGAGTTTGGTCTCGGTATGGTTCTCGGCAACAAGAAGATGAAGGAGCGCATCTGCCACCTCCTCGAAGAGGCAAAGGCAGACGAGCACGTTCCGGCAGAGTTCGTAGCTGCTGCTGACAAGTGGATGGCTAACATGAACGACTCTGAGGGTTCTAAGGAGGCTGCTGCAGAGCTGAAGCCGCTCATCGCTGCTGGTGCAGAGAAGGGTTGCCCGGTTTGCACAGAGCTCAAGACTCTCGACCACTACCTCGTAAAGCGCAGCCAGTGGATTATCGGTGGCGACGGTGCTTCTTACGATATCGGCTACGGCGGTCTCGACCACGTATTGGCTTCTGGTGAGGACGTTAACATCCTCGTACTCGATACTGAGGTTTACTCTAACACTGGTGGTCAGTCATCTAAGTCTACTCCGCTCGGCGCTATCGCTCAGTTCGCAGCTCAGGGCAAGCGTATCCGCAAGAAGGACCTCGGCCTCATGCAGACAACATACGGCTACATCTACGTAGCTCAGATTGCTATGGGTGCTGACAATGCTCAGACATTGAAGGCTATCCGCGAGGCAGAGGCTTACCCAGGTCCGTCACTCATCATTGCTTACGCTCCGTGTATCAACCACGGTCTGAAGCGTAAGGGCGGTATGGGGCGCTCACAGAACGAGGAGAAGCTCGCTGTTGATTGCGGTTACTGGCACCTCTGGCGCTTCAACCCGCTGTTGGCTGACGAGGGCAAGAACCCGTTCACACTCGACTCTAAGGCTCCGAAGTGGGAGGACTTCCGCGACTTCCTCCTTGGTGAGGTTCGCTACCTCTCTGTTCAGAAAGCATTCCCGAAGGAGGCTGACGAGCTGTTCAGCCAGGCTGAGAAGATGGCTAAGCTCCGCTACCAGACCTACGTTCGCAAGAGCCAGGAGGATTGGAGCGAGCAGATCTAATCAAACCGAAATTGAAGGAGGAGACGGATAGCACGCCTACCCTATCCTCCTAAGATATAGATATTATAAAACGACAGCAATGATGTTTATACATTATTGCTGTCGTTTTTTTGTAGTATCCCCGATTTCCGCTAACTTTGCAATACAGGTGTGCGTTGAGTAAGCAACCAAGTGAAATCTTCGGTCTATCATTCAATACACTATCATTTAAAAAGAAGACAAAGGAAATCAATTCTAAATAAACAAGCCTACTAAAACAAACAAGATAAACAATACAATGAATTTGAAATTGCTCACAGGAGTCATTGTCTCAACGGCATTTCTCCTGCCCGGCTCCGCATCGGGACAGACTGCGGACTTCAACATCGTGCCTCAACCGCTGCAGGCTGACGTAACTAACGATGCACCTTTTAGCCTCAACGGCAGGACATCAATTGTAGTTGCGACCCCAAACAACGACCTGAAGCGCAATGCCACCCTACTCGCATCGTATATCGAACAGACTACCGGTGTACGCCCCACTGTCGGAAAGCAGGGCAAGAATGCTACAGCTATTGTCCTTTCTATCGACAAGACAATCAGCAACGCTGAAGGCTACAAGCTCGATGTCGACGCTAAACGCATCAGCATTGCTGGAGCATCAGCAGCCGGTGTGTTCTACGGCATACAAACCTTGCGTAAGTCGCTGCCCGTAGTGAGTGGCAAGGCATCACAAGTGACCATTCCCTGCGCTCACATCGTCGACGCTCCGCGCTTCTCTTACCGCGGAACCCACCTCGACGTGTCGCGCCACTTCGTAAGCACCGACGAGATACGCCAATTCATTGACATACTCGCCCTGCACAACATCAACCGCTTCCACTGGCATCTCACTGATGACCAGGGTTGGCGCATTGAGATAAAGAAGTATCCGTTGCTCACCGAGGTTGGTTCAAAGCGCACACAAACCGTCATCGGCCACAACACGGGCAAGTACGACGGCAAACCATACGGAGGCTTCTACACACAGAAGGAGATACGCGACATCGTGAAGTACGCTGCCGACCGCTACATTACTATCGTTCCAGAGATAGACCTGCCTGGACACATGCAGGCAGCTCTTGCTGCTTATCCCGAACTGGGCTGCACCGGCGGTCCGTACAAGGTATGGGAGATGTGGGGCGTATCTGACAACGTGCTCTGCGCTGGCAACGACAAGACAATGAAGTTTGTAGACGACGTGCTGAAGGAGGTTGTGGCTCTCTTCCCGTCTAAGTACATACATGTTGGTGGCGACGAGTGTCCGAAGACCCAATGGCAGAAGTGTCCGAAGTGCCAGGCACGCATCAAGGCACTGCATCTTGAGGCTAAGGACGGACACACAGCCGAGGAGCGTCTGCAGAGCTACGTCATCACTCACGCTTCCAACTACCTCAAGTCGTTAGGCCGCAACACCATCGGTTGGGACGAAATTCTTGAGGGCGGACTCGCTGAGGGTGCCACCGTTATGTCGTGGCGCGGAGAGACTGGTGGCATCGCGGCTGCCAAGCAACATCACGACGTGGTGATGACACCGAACAGCTACCTCTACTTCGACTATTACCAGTCGCTCGACAAGGCTAACGAGCCAGAGGCTATCGGCGGCTACCTGTCGTTGGAGCGCGTCTACTCTTACGAGCCGATGCCTAAAGAACTGACTGCCGACGAGGCACGCCACATCATCGGTGTGCAGGCGAATATCTGGACCGAATATATGCCTACATTCAAGCAGATGCAGTACATGGCTCTGCCGCGTATGGCGGCGCTGAGCGAGGTGCAGTGGAGCCAGCCCGAGCTGAAAAACTACGCCGACTTCACAAGTCGTCTCGTTAAGTTCACACATCTCTACGATCACCTGGGTTACAACTACGCCAAGCATCTCTTCAACGTGAACATACACGTTGATGCCGACACGAAGTGGCAAGAGATTGTAGTACATCTCACCACAACCGGTGACGCTGAGATACGCTACACACTCGACGGCACGGAGCCTACAGCCAATAGTCCGCTATACGTTGGTGCCATCACCCTGCAGAAATCTGCAAACATCTGCGCAGCTGCCTTCCGCGACGGCAAGAGAAGCAGCGTTAGCCGTCAGGAGATAAACTTCAACAAGGCGACGGCTTGCCCCGTCACATTGCTGCAGCCCACACACAAGAACTACACCTACAACGGTGCGGCTACACTTACCGACGGACTTCTTGGCGACACGGGCTTCGGCACCGGCCGTTGGCTCGGCTTCTGCGAGAACGACCTTGAGGCAGTTATAGACATGCAGAGACCTTCTGTAATCTCGCACGTAGAGTTCAACACCTGCGTGGATAAAGGCTCATGGATCTTCGACGCACGCGACATCGAGGTGAGCGTTTCGCAGGACGGCAAGACGTTCAAGCAGGTGGCTGCAAAGCAGTTGCCGGCATTGGGCGAGAACGCAGCCGACAAGGTCTACACTCACAAGCTCGACTTCCAGCCTACAAAAGCTCGCTACGTGAAGGTGAAGGCTACATCGGAGCGCAGCATACCCGAATGGCATAGCGGAAAGGGAAAGCCGGCGTTCCTCTTTGTTGACGAAATAAGCATTATGTAGCAGAAAAGTCATCGTTCTCCGTACGCAACCCAATCAGATTCCGAACGCAACCCAACCAGATTCCGAACGCAACCCAACCAGATTCCGAACGCAACCCGATCAGATTCCGTACGCAACCCAATCAGACTGCGTACGGAGAACGATGACTTTTGTTAGTATAAAAGACAACACCCAAGTAGGTTTTAGGCGAAAGAACCAAACCTACTTGGGTGTTTTTGTATGGAGTGCAGAAAGTTTCTGCAATGATAAAGTTTAATTAAAGAAATTCCAGCTAACGCCAAAACGCAACACACGCTGGTTGAGCGGATAATGAGGCGTGAAGAAATATGAACGGTTGCCGCTGCCGGCGTTCACATGGCTCATCATCACAAAGAAGCGTGCCTGCTTCAAATGGAAATTGGCGTAGACATTCACAAGCGGATAGTTGCCTATCTTCGTCTTGCTTGTACCATCCTGCACGGCATATTGTCCGAGAGCCGGACTATAGTCGGGTGCGTAGTAGCTGGTGAAGTAACGCGCATCGGCACCAAGGTCACACTTCAACACGCGCGCTATCATAAAGCGCAAGTACAGATTGGTGTAGACGTTCAAAGTGGGCACAGGCAGCACTGCCTCATTAGACGATTTCTGGAACGTAACAACGCTCTCCCAATTCACCGGACCGAGGGTCACGTCCTGCTGCAAACCTACGGTGAAGAGACTTATCGCCCCACCAGCTTGTTTCACGCTGAGCGTGTTCTGCGTGCGCAGATGCTCATCGGTTATGTTGTATCCCATTGCGAAGTAGGTGTAGTTCTTCAGCTCATCGAACGCCACACGCAGTTTTGTGCGTGTCTTGTCGTAAGCAAAGGTGCCCTCCAAGCGCGAGTGAACAATCTTCGCCATATCGTCCTTGTCCCACCAGAAGTGGCGCGAGTGGTAGTGGCGCTGATAGAACGTTGGGTTAAGACTATGGAAGAAGCCTGACGCAGCGAGGCGCACCGTGTCACCAAGGAACTTGAAGTTGAGGTCAACATTAGCATCCACCTTCACCTGACCTGCATCCTTACCTATCGCCCACACCTCGCCCAACACGCTGTAGTGCAGCGTTCTACCTTGTGTCTTAGAGAGCTGACCGCCTACACTGAGGTTGTGCTCGTTGTACGTAGTGAATGTACGCTCGGTATTAGGCAATGTAAAGTGGCGCAAGTCGGACGTAGCAAACACCTTTACGCCTGCCTTTGCCCACTTGTTGAAGCCTTCTAATAGCGACAAGGCGAGCGTGTTCTGCAAACGATAATGGCTCGTCTTGTCATATATAGAGTCGCCGCTGTACGCACCTACATTGTCGTAAGTGTTAGCATAGAAGTCCTTCGGTGAGTTGTAGGCTTGATAAATGCGACGATAGGTGTCGAACTTGGCGGTGTGTATGATGCTCGTAACGGGCACATACTCTGTCTTCATCCACATCGTGTCGAGTTGCGCATGAGCTGCAAGGCTATTCAAACTGTCGGCTGCAGCCTTACCATCCACGCGAATACGCCCCGAGTTGTCTGACATTTCGGTAGTCGCAGGCTCTTTACCTGCCACCTTCGCATCGTCAGGACGTCCGCCAAACGATTGCTCCTCGTATTCCTCCTCGTCGAAGTCAGTGCCCTCGCGCTCTGCTTTGCGCTTGGCAGCCTCCTTTTCGTGCAAGGCTGCGTTCTCCTTCTCCGATTCCATTGCAAACTTGCGGGCTGCAATCTCCTCCTCGCTCATCTTCACTTTCTTGCGGAAGCCAAAGCTAAAACGATGCGTGAAGAAGATATGCTGATTAGAGTTGCGGTTCCAGTTGCGCTCCAAGACGGTAGGAATCTCGTTCGTTGCGAAGTTGTCGTCAAAACTCTCCGGGTGCTTTATGTACTCGTCGTTGGTGATACCACCATTCTCCGTTACTTTCTGATCGAGAGTGGAGAACAAGAGATGTGCCTGATAGCGTTCACCGAGATAGGAGCCATAGAGCAAGAATTTGAAATGCGACGTGCTTTGCTCAGAGTAATAGCCACGCCCGTAGAGATAGTCGACGTTGAAACCAACGCCAAGGCGCTTGCCTGCATTCACTCCAAACTTAGCCGAAAGTCGGTCTTCACCCGTTATTCTGTCACCTGCGGTGTTGTATGTAAGGTTCGTGATAGGCGACAACGTGTTCGTGAAGTGAAACTTATCTACGGGCGATACAACATAATCGTATGGCTGCGTAAAGATAAACTGCTCTGTTTCCGGACGATCTATAAATATGCGATGTATGCGCGGCGCACCGAGATTGCCCGTCGTGTTATACTCACCACGCAAACCCGTTGTAAAGATAGAGTTCATAAACATGTGCGACACGGTGTCAACAGCAGCTTTCCTTTGGTCGCCAAAACGCGAATCGACCGTCCATACCCTTATGCCGCGCGGTATAACTTTGTCCGTACCCAGTGAGTCGGCAGCGTTTCGGTTGCGCTTGTTCACAGAGCCATCAGGGTTCATTTGGTTGAAGCGATCGTTGTCGTCCATATCTATCTGTGCCGACAGACACATCGGAACAGACAACAGAAACGCAAGAAGTCCTAAAAATTTTCTTGTTGTTCTTATCATTGCAGTTATTATAGGCGTATTAATCTGAAACAACACTCCGCCATCTTGAACACCATAGATACGAGAATAATAACCGTGCCTATCGTTTTATCGTGGAAATAGAGCACAAGAACACCCACAACGGCACCAATCATAAAGATAATGTTGAGAATATTCCTTATCATAAAGAAGCGGTCAGAACGTTCTCCTCTGCTATGATGTCGCTCAGGGCGCTTTACAGCCGACTCTTCCAAGTCGAAGTTCTGCTTATCGTCTGTCAAAAATTCGTTGTCCATTCTGTTTTGTTTAAAGAATTGCATAATTATTAAAATGCAAAATTACGAAATTAAAGCCTATCAGCCGCCAGATTAACCATTATTTAACAAATGAGATATCAAAGTAGGAGGTATGGGCATTCTTGCCCATACCACATCGGGCTTTCGTGCTCATACCACATGGCTACGGCAAGAATGCCGTAGCCTCCTACCCTCTACTCTTTTAGTTTTAACTCGTCCTGCAAGCGCACAATCTCGTCGCGGTACTGCGCAGCCTGCAGGAAGTCGAGATTTTTCGCCGCAGCCTTCATCAGTTCGGTGGTGTCGGCAATGCTCTTCTCAAGCTGCTTGCGCGTCATGCGCTTCACTACGGGGTCGGCAGCGAAAGCCGTTGGTTCAGGTTCGATATATGGGCGGTAAGAAGTAGATGTGGGGCGAGGTTGAGACGTTGATACTGGTGCTGAGTTCTCAGCCGACTTCACGCTGTCCATGAAGCCTGAGAGTGCCCCCTTGATGTCCTTGCGTATCTGCTGCGGAACGATACCGTGGTCGGCGTTATACTTCAACTGCAGTTGGCGGCGGCGTGCCGTCTCGTCGATGGTTCGCTGCATACTGTCGGTTATCTTGTCGGCGTACATTATAACCTTTCCGTTCACGTTGCGCGCCGCTCTACCAGCGGTCTGCGTAAGCGAGCGATGACTGCGCAGGAAGCCCTCCTTGTCGGCATCGAGGATAGCCACAAGCGACACTTCGGGCAGGTCCAATCCCTCGCGCAGAAGGTTTACGCCTACAAGCACGTCGTACATACCGGCACGCAGGTCGTTCATAATCTTCACGCGGTCGAGCGTTGCCACGTCGCTGTGTATATAGTTGGCGTGTACGTCGTGGGCAAGAAGATACTCGGTAAGCTCCTCCGCCATACGCTTCGTGAGCGTAGTGACAAGTACACGCGAGTCGTGCTCGCGACACTGCACAATCTCCTCAAACAAGTCGTCAATCTGGTTCTCGCTCGGTCGCACTTCGATGATTGGGTCGAGCAGTCCGGTAGGACGTATAATCTGCTCAACCACAACGCCTCCTGCCTCATCTAACTCGAAGTCAGCAGGCGTTGCAGACACGTACACAACTTGATTAATCATGTCCATGAACTCGTCGAACTTCAACGGGCGGTTGTCGAACGCGGCTGGCAGACGGAAACCATACTCCACAAGGTTCTGCTTGCGGGCGCGGTCGCCACCATACATAGCACTGATCTGTGGCACCGACACATGACTCTCGTCTATAAACATAAGAAAGTCCTTCGGGAAGAAATCGAGCAGACAGTAAGGGCGCTGCCCTGGTTCGCGTCCGTCGAAGTAGCGCGAATAGTTCTCGATGCCGGAGCAATGTCCAAGTTCCTTAATCATCTCCATGTCGTACTCCACACGCTCTTTGATGCGCTGCGCACGAATATGGTCGCCCACAGACTCGAAGAAGTCGATTTGTTTACGCAAATCGTCCTGAATAAGGCGTATTGCCGACTCGGTCTGCTCTTTCGACGTTACGAACAGATTGGCGGGATAAATCTTATAGTCGGCAAACTCGGCAATGCGTTTGAACGTAACGCTATCCACCTCCTCAATGCTGTCTATCTCATCGTCCCACCATGTTATGCGTAGCACATTGTCGCTGTAAGCCATGAATACGTCCACCGTATCGCCTTTCACGCGGAATGTACCACGCGTTAAGTCTATATCGTTGCGCAGATAGAGCGCATCAACGAGTTTACGCAAGAAAGCGTTGCGCTCTACCGTTTCGCCCCTCTTCACCGAGATGACGCTGTTAGCCATAGCCGTAGGACCACCCATACCATAGATACACGACACAGACGAAACGACAACAACGTCTTTTCTGCCCGAGAGCAGCGCACTTACAGCCGACAGACGCAGTTTGTCGATGTCCTCGTTGATGGCAAGGTCTTTTTCTATGTACGTATCCGACGACGGCAGATAAGCCTCCGGCTGATAATAATCGTAGTACGAAACGTAATACTCCACGGCGTTGTCGGGGAAGAAGCTCTTCATCTCCTCATACAACTGTGCAGCAAGCGTCTTGTTATGGCTCAATATGAGCGTAGGTCGCCCCACGTTGGCTATGACATTAGCCATAGTGAAAGTCTTGCCCGAACCCGTTACGCCAAGCAATACTTGGGCATGTTCGCCGCTCGTCACTCCGTCTGTGAGCTGGCGTATCGCCTCGGGCTGATCGCCCGTAGGCTGAAACTTTGAGGATATCTTGAAGTCCATGTGTCGTCATTAAATTAAAATACACGCAAAAAGCGGAACTACAAATATATACAAAAGAAAGAAAACGCTCAAACATTTTATCGTTTTTATTCTAAAAAGATGCCATTAAGCCGTAATAACATGCAAAATCAGCAAGTTATAGCGTGAAGATTTTATAAAAAGAGAAAGTATTCTTTGTAGTTAAATAAATAATATGTATTTTTGCAGTTCAAAAAGTATCGAATTATGAAGAAATCACTATATGCTGCAATTCTTGCAACGGTTCTCTTCTCGAGTTGCGCCAATGAGTTCAACCGGGTCTACAAGACCTCTGACAACACATACAAATACGAATATGCCAAAGAGAGTTATGCCAACGGCAAGTATGTGCGCGCATCATCATTGTTGCAAGGTTTGGTGACAATGCAGAAAGGCACCGACAACGCTCAAGAGAGTCTTTACATGTTGGCTATGGCTGAATACAATAGTAAGGACTACGAGGGAGCAGCCGCTACATTCAAGAAATACTTCCAAAGTTATCCCAAAGGTGTATACGCTGAGAAGGCAGAGTTCTACATCGGCATGAGCCTCTACAACTGCACACCGGAGCCGCGTCTCGACCAATCGCAGACAGTGAACGCCATCGCTGCCTTCCAGGAGTATATGGATCTCTATCCCGACGGCGAGGATCGTGCTACAGCGCAGCAGAAGCTCTTCGAGTTGCAGGACAAACTGGTGCAGAAAGAACTCTACTCGGCTCAGCTCTACTACGACCTCGGTCAGTACTTCGGCAACTGCACATACGGAGGTAACAACTACGAGGCTTGCATCATCACTGCTCAGAACGCTCTGAAAGACTATCCTTACACCAACTTGCGCGAGAAGTTCTCGCTGCTCGTGATGAAGAGCAAGTTCGAACTGGCACAGCAGAGCGTTGAGGAGAAGAAGCTTGAGCGCTACCAGGATGCAGAGGACGAGTGCTACGGATTTATCAACGAGTACCCCGACTCAAAAAACAAGGCTACCGCAGAGAAGTACATAAGCAAGTGTAAGAACTACATCAAAGATTAATAACAATATTTGAACATACAAAATTCAATTATAAAATATATGGATTATAAAAAGTCAAAAGCACCAGTAAACACAGTGACACGCAACATCATGGACCTCTGTGATCAGACTGGAAACATCTACGAGAGCGTAGCTATCATTTCTAAGCGTGCAAACCAGATTGCTGTAGAAATCAAGCAGGATCTCAACAAGAAGTTGGCTGAATTCGCTTCGTACAACGATTCGCTCGAGGAAGTGTTCGAAAACCGTGAGCAGATTGAAATCTCACGCTACTACGAGAAACTGCCGAAGCCAACACTTTTGGCAACCCAGGAGTTCATTGAGGGCAACGTTTACTTCCGCGACCCGTCACAGGACAACAATCAAGAGCAGGCGTAATGATACAACGTAAGCAATCGTTGTTCCTCTTGCTCGCTTTCATTGCCACGGTGGTTTGCCTTTGCTTACCTATAGCAGAGATAACACCGATGGGAATGGGCGGAAGCATTAAGCTCTACAACCTCTGCATCATCACAAGCGCAGGTGCCAACTACTCCGTATGCGGATTGTTCGGCATCCTCGCAATGAGTGCAGCACTCAGCTTGGGAACAATATTCCTCTACAACAACCGAAAGCTACAGAGCAAGTTTTGCGTATGCAACCTATTCTTACTCATAGCATGGTACATCGTACTGGGAGTGACAGCACGCAACACATCGCCTGTTGACTTCTCTTTCAACTTAGCTTTCGCAGCGTGTCTGCCTGCCATAGCTGCCATTTTGGTATTCATGGCTCGCGCTGGAGTGATACACGATGAGAAACTCGTGCGTGCAGCAGACAGAATTAGATAAGAACTTTTATAATTTACATACTACGACAAAGGCTGGGATGCTATTGCTTCCCAGCCTTTGTTGTTATATTGCATTTAATCCTATAGCTTAAGCTTCTTCTTCACTGGTTTACTCTCATTGCTCATGCGGTCGAGTGCCGTCACAACGTATGTATAGCGTGCAGTGCCGTCAACGTAAGGCAACTTATAGTGCTCTTTGTCGGTGATAGTAACTATCTTTGCAGGATTATCCAAATTGATTTTCTCACCCTTCTCAAAGCGATAAACGACATACTTGTGCACCTCATCATCCCAATGCTTAGCCTTAGGCTCTGTCCAGAACAACACGTATCCGTCGCTTGTCCACACCGGCTTCACCTTCTTCGGCTTCTTCGGAGCCTTCGAATCGATGAAAGGCATCAGCGGTTGCAGGGCTGGATAACGCCAATACTTATTACGGAGCATTGTGCCGTAGTTGCCTACATTGTCTACTGCAGCCTTAGCATACCAAAGCACGGTGCCGTCTACGTTAGGCAACTTGGAGTGCAACGCAAACTTAGCCGGCATCTGATTTATCTTCGGGTTGTCCACATCAGCAAACTTCGCTGTGCGCTCCACGTCTTCACCGATATACAACGGACGTGCCGATGCGTAGCGGTTCCACCACTCTATCAGTGTCTTATAGTCGGCTGCGGTATGACCAATCTGCCAATACAACTGTGGCACACTATAGTCAATCCATCCGTTGTTCACCCACAACAGTACGTCGGCATAAAGGTCGTCATAGTTCTGTGTACCTTTGGTAAGGCTGCCCACCTCTACTCCATCGCGCTTATTGCGATAGATGCCAAAAGGCGATATGCCGAACTTCACCCACGGCTTAAGACGGTGGATAGATTCGCCACACTCCTTAATGAACACGTTCACATTGTCACGGCGCCAGTCCTCACGATTGCTTATACCATTGCTATTGGCAGCATATTCGCGGTCGTCTGGTATCTGCAGCCCAGCTACTGGGTACGGATAGAAATAGTCGTCCATATGTATGCCGTCGATATCGTAACGCTCGACGATGTCGTTCACCACCTTTATAATATACTCGCGGTTCTCGCGCATACCTGGATTAAGAATGAAGAGTCCGTCGTAAGGGAACACACGTCCCGGATTGGTCATTGCTATGTGTTTCGGGTCGAGACTCGAAGTGAATTTAGTCTTTGCACGATATGGGTTCAGCCAAGCGTGCAACTCCATTCCACGCTTGTGGCACTGGTCGATCATCCACTGCAGTGGGTCCCAGTACGGTTGCGGTGCCTTACCCTGTACGCCTGTAAGGAAGCGGCTCCACGGCTCAATATCACTCTGATAGAGAGCATCGCATTCGGCACGCACTTGGAAGAAGATAGCGTTCACGCCATCCTTCTGCAACTCGTCGAGTTGATAGGTCAGTGTCTGCTGCATCTTCTCGGTAGACATACCGATGAACTGCCCGTTCACGCACTGAATCCACGCTCCGCGAAACTCACGCTTCTTAGGCGTGTAGCCATTGCTGACAGCAAACAGATTGGCACAGAAAATCAGCAGTGCCAAGAAAAAGATTTTTCTAATGTTTAGATTGTTTGTCATTATGATTGTACTGATTATTTATATTTCATTTTCATCGTGTTGAATAACAATCACAGAATTAGTTTTTAGAGGTCAATCGCTTTATAACGCTATATGCATTATATAATCCGAGCTCGCCAGCCTTGCTCAAGTCGGCAATGCCTTCCTGCTGCGAGCCGTTCTTTATGCGCGCCAATCCTCGGTTATAGTAAGCCTCAGCGAGTCCGTTGTCGATATTTATGGCACGTGTAAAGTCGTCGATGGCGTGTGCATAGTCCTTATTGACGAGCAGCGCACAACCGCGGTTGTAATACAGGAACTGGTTCTCATGGTCGAGCATGATAGCCTGATTTAGGCAATCGACAACCTTTGAACGATTTAACGCAAACGTCATATCATGATTAAGCCTGTCTTTTTCGACAGTGCTATTCGACAATACAGTCGCATTGCTAAACTCGTTAGCCATCGACTGGCAGTAGGCTTTATGCCAAAGAGCCAATACGGATGTGCTGTCCGATTCAAGTACCGTATTAAGGTCGCTGAGCGCAG
>OGXE01002629.1_pt1 | contig 13178 bp, 4 predicted proteins | sample 1576181 | NCBI WGS metagenome assembly OGXE01 (sample SAMEA3541478, study PRJEB24748) | human gut metagenome | biome: human gut; feature: human-associated habitat; material: faeces | place: China | collected 2012 | reverse complement strand
CCTGCTGCCGTCAGGGCATTCTGGCCGGCACGGTGCTGGCCTTTGCCCGCGCGCTGGGCGAGTACGGTGCCACCAGCATGATCGCAGGCTACACCCCCGGCAAGACCGCCACCATTGCCACCACAGTGTACCAGCTGTGGCGCACGTTGAGCAGCCGCTCCGCCTGCGCACTTGGGTTCCTGCGGTACACGTCCGGCACGTAGCTCACCATCGCGCTGTTGATCCATTCCCGGTCTTTCAGCTCACTGCGGTGCGTCAAGCCCACTCCCACCGGTACGCTCAGGTTCTTCAGGCGCCCCTTTTCAAAGCGCCTCGCGTCCCAGCCCGTTTCCGTAAACGCCTCCTGCGTCACGTCCGTATACTCCAGCCCCAGCATGACCTCCATTGCAACGGTCTCGTTTACCCGGCGGCTCCACTTCCCGGTGAATGTTCCAAACAGGGTTTCATTGGTCCACTTGCCGTGGGACCGGCCGCCCGTGTGGAAGGAATTCATCTTGTTGTCCGTCCAGCCATAGCCTGCCGTTCCCGTCACCAGCAACGTATTCTTCCTGTTGAGAACCTTGTGCCAGCCGCCGTAGAGCATGCCGATGCGCGTCTGCTGGTCAATATCTCCCGCAAAGCTGCGCCCGCGCATCTTGCCGTACAGGTCTCCGAAGCCCAGGCCCAGGATAGCGTGGGAAGTGATTCTCCTGTCCGCTCCCACGGAATAGCCGCCGCCGTGGTAGTCAAATCCGTCCCGTACTCCCTCGGAGGCGTGGTTGAGGAAATCCCCCATGCCCTTGACCCAGTAGTTGTTTTCCGGCCCGGTGATGAAGCGCTGGGCATCCAGGTTGCCCAAGGCGGCCCGGGACATCCCAAGCGCGTTGGCGGCGCTGGACCACATGGAGTTCATGGCCAGGGTACCTGCCAGTTCCGGAAGGATGTCCCGGATGGCGGAGTCCTCGGCGGGAGTCCAGACCAGTTGGAGTTGTTCCGGGAAGCCGTCACCATCCGCATCTACCCACTGGTGGCTCCAGGAGCCCGTGTAGGCATAGGGGCTGTCCACCCGGTCGGACCCGGTAGCCAGAGAATGGGCGCCGGAGAAGTCATCCGTGTGGGTCTGGTTGGCATCCGTCAGGACAATGAAGGCGCGCTGCTGCGCCCAGGAATTGTCTGCATAGAAGTAGTCCGCGGTAGTGCCCGTGTCCATGATGCCTATGGATCCGCCCAGGATGAAGGAACCGGTGGCGGAGATGGAAAGTCCGGTGGCGTTTGCCAGGGAGGCGGCTTCCTGCGCCTGCTTCTGCATGTCAAAGACGAAGCCGCGGGAAAGATCCACGTTTTTGGCATTGATGAAGGCGCTGGTTCCGGGGCGCAGGACGACGTCATTGTTGGTGATGGAGAAGGAGGCGGCATTGATGACGCTGCCCCCGGTGATTTCCAGAGTGCCGTGTTCCAGAGTCATGGAGGTATCGTCCCGCAGGCCGGCATTGCCGAAGACGACATTGTGTTCCAGGATGAGGGAGCCGCCGTAGAGGGTGGTTTGTCCCTTGAAATCGCTGTAGCGGCTGGCCACGAGGTGGGCGTCGTCTCCCTGGTAGAGTTCCCCGCTGAAGATGACAGTGCCATCCGTAGTGTGGGAGATGCCGTCATCATCCGTGTACTGGTTGAGAGAGAGGGTGACGTTTTCCGTAGAACTAAAATAAGCCGCACTGGTGATCGGATCATTAAAGCGAACCTCCTTTCCTTGGGCGGCGGCCAGTTGGAGATGGTTGGTTCCGTCTACATGAATGGCGTTGGCAACGCCGTTTACCACGGAGAAGGAGCCGTCATTGTGTTGAGTGAACGTTCCCCCGGTCATGTTGCCGCTGAAGAGCACGTCATGCGTGAATGCCAGAAAGCGGCTGGAATTGTCGGTAGTGATCCCTTGCAGGTAAATGGCTCCACCGTAGGTAGAGGAATAGTTATTGGTGAAGATGGCGCCGTTACAGATCGTGAGGAAAGAGTTAACACCCTGCATATAAATCGCTCCGCCAGAGGAGGTGGAGATGGAGTAGGAGTCTGAGGAAGCATAATTCCCGGAGAAGGTAACATTGTTTCCCAGGGTCAGCGTTGCATGGTCTCCCTCCATATCAATAGCTCCTCCGTAAGCACTATTGTTTGAATTATCAACATGGTTATTGAGAAATTGAACCTCTCCGGTGATTTCCAGAGATACGTTATCATCTGCTGTGCGTATCACTCCTGCGGCGCCATTGCTCCAGATGACGGAGTCCATCTCCAGCGTGTACTCTCCCGCTCCCAGGTTGTACAAGGGATTCTTACCCAGGCCGGATAAGTCTACGGCACAGAGTGCAGCCGGATCAGCGGAGCGGAAGTTGACAGGAACGGTTAGACCGGTAGTCAGGGAGGCGTCATCGTTGTTCAGAATCACCGTATCCCCGGCAACTAGGGCGACGGAGGAGACCAGTTCCTCCAGGGTGGAGTATATGTTATTGTTTGGATCGGAATATTGAGATGCGTCTACCATGAAGTCCGCCGCGGAGGCGGAGAAGGACAGGGAAATAATGGGAACCAGCAGAGAGGCCAGGAGGCTGCGGCGCAGCAACAAAGGAAGGATGGGTTTCATGATCAATAATAAGAATAAATATAGCCTTATGGCAAAGAGCAGAACTAAATAGCGGATTTCTAATCCGTATTTTTCTTCAGCCGCAGGAAGAAACTCAAGCAGGTACCATTTGAGAAATATCGGGTAACAGGATTGATTGTTGGAAAACTATGTATTTCTATGTGATTAAGTATTTTTGGGGCATTAAGAAATTTGCCGCGGCAAAAAAGAAAAGAATGAAGCATGGGGTTCTGAAAGATGAAGGGGTTTCGCTCAGCGCTCTATTTCAGAAGAGGAATTTGTCTTAAAATAATTCCCTATCATTGTAGTAGGATTGACATCGGATTAGAAATCCGTCACATGCCGGAAAAGGAGAAAATAATCATAGGACCCCGGAAGGAATAAACAGATGGAATTCCTCTGTTGTGCTTGGAGGAGATTGATTGATAAAGCCGGGAAAACGCGTTCAAGCCATGGAGTCCTCCAAGCTATCTGATGGCCGTTCTCCCGGGAACAAGGGGGCTCGGCCTTGCAAGTCCGTTTCTCTTCCGGATCCGTTCACTCTTCCTGTGTTTCAACGGACGCCGGTTCAGCGGTCCGTTCGTGCGGAGCCGTGCCCCGGAGTTCTGCTCAGACGCTTTACAAAACTGCGAGAGTGGGAAATTTTGGAAAATGGACCAGAGGCATATCCAGTCATTCTTCCTCAATCTCCAAGCAGATTCCTTCATAACCTGTTGCAGGGCATCTTTTTATTTTATCCTGCCATTAAAAGGGCAAATGCGGATTCGCAATCCGCTGTCTCCATATTCACCTATTATTCAAAATTCAATTATTGAATAACGTTTAACGAGCAATGAATTATCTATTTCCAAAATAATCCATTCAGAGCGAACTTGGAAAATTTTGTCAATGGGAATATTTCTGTACTGTTAGAAAACCGTTGCAACTGACTCTTTTCCTTTGACAGCGGATTGCGAATTCCTTATTTATATTCACAATCATATTCCCCTTGCCGTGTTGTGGGAAAGGTTCTTTTATGATTTATAAACCCTTAATTGTCAAACGTTACATGAAATTGCACCTTCCCTTGAATCTGCTGGCTGCCCTGATGACTTCCTTCTCAGGAGTAACACTTGGAACTGCCACTTTTGCAGGAGTCTCTGGTCTTTTAATAACTGTATCACAGGCTTATGCGGCGGACGTTGCTTTTAACGGAACGCAGGTTAACGTAGCGGCGGGGGGTACTTCCGCCTATGAAGTGGGCACTGTCACGGCTTCCACCACCTTGAATTTTGCCGGAGCCGGCACGGCCACCATCACCAATTTGAATGGAGACGCTCCGGAAGCCGTGCTGACGGTAAACCGCGTCGCCAACGGAAGAACGGCCCTCTCCACCCTGACCCTGAACGGGGCGGGCACCTTCAACGGCATTATTTCCCTCTATTCCAACACGACGGGGGGGACGCAGAACAACATCCTGAACCTCAACCACGCGCTGGCAGCCCAGAACGCCACCATCAAGCTGGGCGGCTACGGGTATACGACCGGAGCTTCCGTCCTGCAAGCGGGCGTGAACACCTCCATCAGCAAGCTGGAGCACAACAACACCGCCGCCCTGATTACCGGGGAGGGAACCACGCTGACCATCACCGGGGATTCTTCCTCCTACGGCGGAAGCTTCGGCGGCACCGTGACGGTTGATTACACGGGGGGCGGCACGTTCACCCTGGGCAATTCCGACAAGACCGTGGCTCTGACCCCTGCCGCTTCCGCGGATGCCACTCTTAAAATCAGCAGCGGAACGCTTTCCCTGTTTTCCGGCAATGTCAACTGGTCACAGAAGCTGGTCATGGGGGACGGCACAACGCTCACCGTGCAGGACGGCCCCGCCGTTTCCGGATATTATAACTATGACGCCACTTCCATCAATGGGGATGGCTTTACCTTCTCCGGGGCAGCCACGTTCGGCACCGGAGTGAACCTCACTACCCAGTACGGCAAGAACATCAAATTCACGGGCGTGCTTACGGCCGCCTCCGGCTTTTCCATCAGCGGGGCCGATAGCGAATACACTTATTACACCCTGACCGGCACGGAAAACCAGATTGGCGGGACCATCGCCATCACCCGCAACTCCACTTCCCTGGGCATCAACGCTTCCGGTTCCCTCGGCACTGCCGCCGTAACCACTTCCTCCGGCAGCCAGTACCTCACTTATTACGGTACGGCGGGAGAAGCGGCGGACGTCATTGACAACTCCATCACCGGGGCAGGCAACTTTGTAGCCCAGTCAGGCTGGGTGCATCTGTCCGAGAACGTAGCGCTTACAGGCACCTACACCGTCAATTCCGGCGCCGTACTTTCCAAGACCGGCGCCATCAGCGCCGCGCTTGCGGGAGGCAGGCTGGATGCAGGCAATGGAACCATGAATGTGACGGGACTGACGGGGAATGGAACCATCTCCGCCTCCGCGGGCACCATGAATTTCCAGGACGCCTTCACAGTGGGGGAAACGATGGGCATCCTCGCCAACGGTTCCGGAACCATTACGGGCAATGTAACGGTGGACGGCGGACGCCTGTACTACACCTCCATGGACAATGTGGGCAGCGTGCTTCAGAACGTGACGCTGACTTCCGGCCTGATTGATTTTTCCGGTTTCCAGGAATTCCAGGACCTGTTCGGTTCCGAAGCCCTGGTGAATACCTCCTACAATCTGGGCGTTGACCTGGGGACGGGGTTCACGCTGGCGGATATTGACGAGTCCCTGTACACCATCACCACCGTTGACGGGAAAACGGTTATTACCTTCACGGGATCCGGCGCGTATGATACCGCATGGGATTCCGCCTGGAGGCTGGAAAACGCCCCCACCTCCGGCGCCGGAACACTGGCGGACCAGCAGACGCTGGCCCTGTACAACATTCGCGCCGCGTCCATGCAGGAGGGCTTCGGCTCCGTGAACGTCGTGACCGGAACGGGTGACCTGACGGGAGTGACCCTGGCAGGCGGCTATTACAACACTGCAACCAATGCAACGGCCACGGAGATCACTACCGGCATCTGGACGGATGTGCTCGGGGGCAATTACGGCCTGATCATCGGCGGCAGTTATGCCAACAACTGGAGCGGCACCGGCAAGTGGAACATCACGGGTGACGTCCATACCCAGATTCAGGGGGATACCTCCGTCAACTGGGTGGTGGGCGGCAACTACAAGGACGGCCAGGCTGCCGGCATTACGGGGAACGTTTACGTGTCCGTGGACGGAAATGCCGTGGTCAAGGGGAGCGTGATAGGCGGCGGCACCGCGGCCCACAACTCCACCAACAACATTGACGGCAGCACCTTTGTCGTGGTGCGCAGCATGCAGAGCGTGACGGATGAAACCGTCTCGCTCAATTCCGTAGCCAGGGGCTTCATCATCGGCGGCAGCGCCTATGAAGCCAACTCCACTTCCAGCGCCGCCATCACCGGAAGCACCAATGTGACGATTGACCTGGGGACTGCCTCCGGCACCTTCGTCAAGAGCATCGTGGGCGGTTCCTACTCGGGCAGCTCCGGAACATATACGATCAACGGGGACTCCAACGTCAGCATCACTGCCGCCAGTGACGCCGTCTTTACCGGGGCCATTTACGGCGGCGGCTACGGCACTGCCGGAACTTCCACGGTCAGAGGCAATTCCAACCTGACGCTGGATGGCGGCGCCTATACGGGAGCCCTTTATGCGGGCGGCGGCGGAGCAAGGTCCGCCGTGAACGGGAACGCCACCCTCACCGTTAAAAAAGCCGTGTTCCGAGCGGGCAGCACGCTGAATGTGTCGGAAGGCACGGTAGGGGGCACCTCCTCCCTGCTTCTGGGCGGTTACGGCAATACGGCGGACCAGGCCATCTCCTTCTCCAATACGGTCATTACCGGCTTCGACATTGTGACCATGTTCCAGAACTCCTTCTTTACGGGGAACCTGAACGTGGACGGCTCCAGCACGCTGGCCCTGGCGGGAGGCGCCGGAACGGGAATCAACGTGAATGGCACGTTCGCCCTTTCCGCGGAAGGGGAATTGAATCTGGACCTTACCGGGTTTGGCGCCTTGACGGACGGCATGTCCGTGCTCTCCACCACCGGACTGACCAACATCTCTTCCATCAAGGCCGTCTTTGCGGACGGCGTGGCGGGAACCATCACCCTTTCCAACAATGGCAGGGACCTGGTTTACACGGCGGAAACCCTCCTGCTGTGGGCGGGCGGTGAAAACGGGGTCTGGAGCGCGGAAAACATCTGGACGGACGGCGGCACGCCCGCCACGTATGCGGACGGCCTGGCGGTTTCCTTTGCAGACCAGGCCGGAGTCGCCACCTCCGCGGTGCAGCTTGATTCCGAGGTTTCCCCCGGCTCCATGCTGGTCCGCAACACCACCACCCGCTATGAGCTGGCGGGAACCGGAGTAATTGCCAATACCGCCGTTACCAAGGAAGGCACGGGAACCCTGGTGCTGGGCTCCGCTTCCATCCTCGGTACGGGAACCACCGTAGCCGTGAACCAGGGCGTTCTGGCGTTCGGGTATGATACGGACCTGCCGGCCACGGGCATCACCTGGGGCGCGGGTTCCTCCCTGGGAGCGGCCAACGGCGCGACGGTCACGGTGAATCTGGGAACCGTGACCAACCCGGCGTTCTCCCTTGCCGCGGATACCAACTCATTCATTAATCTGGTAACGCCTTCAGACCTTACCTTCGGCAATAACATCACGGGAGCCGGCTCCGTCCGGAAAACCGGTACGGGGCTGCTGAAATTGACGGGGGCCAACTCCGGCCACCTGATCGTGCAGGAAGGCAACGTCCAGATAGGGGGCGGCTCCACTGCCATCAATTGGGGCAGCGCCGGTTCCTCCGTCACCCTGCAGAACGGCACGTCCCTGATCATTGCGGGCAACAGCGCCCACCACACCATCGGTTCCGATCTGATTCTGGGCACGGCCGCATCTGACGCGGTCTCCCTGAAATGGGTGGACGCCTCCCAGGCAAACGCCACCAATTACCAGCATAACTTTACGGGAACCGTTACCGTCAACGGGGCGGCCACCCTGGTGGGCCGGGACAACTGGGCCAAGGAAATGGGCTTCACCGGAACGCTTACAGGCGCAGGCTCCCTGACCTACAGCCGCGGAGGGGGCGACGGCAGGTACAACTCCAACGGCAAGCTCATCATCGGCGGTGACGCCTCCGGATTTACCGGCATGATCACCATGAACGCCGCCAACGGGTACAGCACGGGGCTTGACATGCGCACCTCCATGGCGCAGGGCGGGGTCACCCTCACGTCCGGCACGGATACCACGGGATTCGCCTTCATGCGCGTGCTGGGGGATATTGAAATCGCCTCCCTGGACGGCACGGCCAACTCCCAGGTGGGCGCCGTGGGGGGAGCGCGTACGCTGACGGTGGGTTCCGGCACGTATAACGGCACCATCACGGACCACGGCGTTGCCATCGCCTACGGAGCCACCACCATCTCCTATGACACCACCGGAGTCCTCTCCCTGACCAAGGTCAGCGATGAAACCCTGACGCTGGGCGGAACGGTCAGCTACACGGGGCTGACGAACATCCAGGGTGGAACCCTTGCCCTTACTGCCGCAGGGGCCACGTCCCTGGGGAACATCACCATGGCGGCCAATACGCGGATGACGACCGCCGGGGCCCTGAATCTGGCGGCCAGTTCCACGCTGACCCTGGATATAAGCTCTTCCATCGGCGTGGGTGGGGCCTTCGGGGCCGGTACGTTCAACCTCACCCTGAATGGCCTTGAAGGCATTACGGAAGCCGGGGAATACACCCTGATTTCTGCTGCCAGCGGACTTGATGCCGCCAGCGCCATCTTCAACTGGGCCGGCTATACCGGAGACGAAACGCTGATTTACACGCTCGAACAGACGGGCACCACCCTCAAGTTGGTGGTGACTTCCGCCGGGGACGTTTGGATCTGGCAGGGAACGGAAGGCATGACCTGGAGCGACACGAACACGGGAGCCCAGTGGGGCATTGACGGCTCTGCGGATACGGCCGCCGGCCAGAACTTGGTCTTCAACAGCTCCGGAGCGGGAACCGTCACCCTGTCCGGCGCGGTGAATCCGGCCTCCATCACGGTGAACAACGCCGCGGGCAGCGACTATGTATTCGCCTCAGACGGCACCGGAAAAATTGCGCAGGGCACGCTGACCAAGCGTGGCGAAGGCAAGCTGACCCTGAACCTGGACAATACGGGCTGGGCGGGAGCCATCTCCCTCCAGCAGGGCGAGCTGGTGGCCCAGGTGGCCAACTCCCTCGGTTCCGGGGCTGTCACCATTACGGGCGGTACGCTCACGCTGGCGACGGCTGACGTCCAGCCGGGCATGGGCATGATCAACCTTCAGGGCGGGAGCCTCAATCTGGCGTCCGGCGCCTTTGCCACGGCGTTCACTGCAGACAACATGACGTGGACGGACGGCTCCCTGATCCTGGGTGAAAATGTGACGGCTACCGCCGCCAAGGCCCTGGCCAACGGAAAAACCGTGGAACTGGCCGCCGGCTCCATGCTGACGGTCAGCGGCGCCAATGACAACACGGCGCTGAACCTGGATGCCTCCGGCACCGGCACCATTTCCGTGGGCCTGGGAACCAGCTACGGAGCCAATGTCCTGAACATGAGCACGGCATTCCAGGGAACCCTGTCCGTGACATCCGGTTACTTCCAATTGAACAACGTGACCATGGGAGCAGACGGCACCGTGAACCTGGCGGACTCCAATGTCCGTGCGGAATGGAACGGCACGGCCGGGGGCGCCTTTGCCAATGACATTGTCTTTACGGGCAACCAGGTCTTCGCCACCAAGGACTTCACCCTCAGCGGAGATCTGAGCGGCACGGCGTTCTCCACCCAGGGTGCGGGCAACATCACCCTCACGGGCGGCGTCAATCTGGACGGACAGCTCAAGGTGCACCGCGGCACGGTTACGGTGAACTCCGCCAATGTGACCAAGCTGGGGGACAGCATTGACATCCAGAACAACTCCACGCTGGCCTTTGCCCGCGACTTCTCCTACGGCGGCGTCATCAGCGGCACGGCCGGCAGCACGGTATCCGTAAACGCCGGAACGCTGGAGCTCACCGGAGCGAACACCTTCCTGGGCACCCTCTCCATTGCGGGCGGCGCTACGGCGCGGCTGGGTGACGGGAGCGCCTGGGCCGGGGCCCTCTCCGGAGCCGGTTCCCTGGTCGTCGACACCACGGGGAATATAACGCTGGCGGCCGGCAACACCGGGTTCACCGGTTCCACTACGCTCTCCGGAACGGGCACCGTCACCCTCGCGGGGGCCGACTCCCTGGGGTCCGGGCGGGTCACCGTCAACAACGGGATTCTTGACCTGGCCTCCCAGAATGCGGCCAACGCCATCCTGATCACGAAGGGAAGCCTGGCAAACGCGGGAGCTAAAACCACCGGAAACGTGGAAGTGGCCGCTTCCGCCGGAACGCAGGGCGCCCTGAACACCATCAATCTGGGCGGTCTGTCCGGCTCCATGGTCGGCTCCATCGTCATGGAAGAATACTCCCGGCTCACCGGCATCTCCGGCGGCCTGGACATGACGGGAAAGACGGTGACGCTGAAACTGGATTCCGGCAGCCTTACCGCGGGCGGAACAACCGGGCAGGGCGTCATTGATGCGGACAGCCTGACGCTCTCCGCCGCCAACACGACCATCAACCTCAGCAACCAGGGCGTCCTGGACCTGCTCTCCGCCAACCGGGATTCCGCCGACGGCGTAGGGCTGGTGCTGACGACGGGAACGCTGACCGTGGACAACTACAAGCAGATAGCCTTCTCCCCGCTTCTGGCCTCCCTCGGTTATGCCGTGACGGAAGTCCTGGGCGCGGACGGAACGCTGATGGTCAGCGGCAATACGGACCTCGTCTACCTCGTGGACACCACGCCCAACTCGGACAACCCCAACATCAGCGACTACGCCGCCCTGGATCCCTACAAGGCCGTGGGCATCAACGGAACCACGCTCAATGTAAGCCTGAACGGTGCTCCTGAAGCCTCCCGGAACGGAGACGGCCTGAAAGTCAGCAACCTGATCGGCAGCAATGGCGCTCTGGTGGTGACGAATACGGCGGCGGACGCTGCCGCCAACCATGCCGTGGTAGACCTGATCCAGAACGTTGACGCCGGAGGCAACAGCTACGGCGGCACCATCAGCGGGGACCATGTGGACTTTATCAAGAAAGGAGCGGAAACCCTCACCGTGGAAGGCAGCTTCACCGGAAATGACTCCATGCTGAGCTCCACGGAAGGGAACATTGTCCTGAACGGTACGGGCAACAGCCTCACTACGCTGGAGCTCGCCGGGGGAGACATCACGCTGGGCGGCAGGAATGACGGCGCCTCCCGCGTGACGACGGTGGAAAACCTGGCCTCCGGCACGGGTGGAGGAACCCTGGACCTGGGCCGCGGCGCCCAGCTGGTCCTCACCGGCCAGCAGGCCGGCAGCCATGTGACTGATGTGACCATTTCCGGTGACGGCACGCTGACTCTCGGAGGAACGGGAACGGACTCCTCCCTGACGCTGGGCAACGGCTCCTCCCTGGACGGCGTTCTGCTGGACATCCGGGAAGGTTCCGCGCTTTCCACCGCGGCCGGCTCCGTGAACACGGTCTCCGGCCTGACGGGCGGGGGCGCCCTGAAGCTGAGCGGTGCGGAAATGACGGTGGACTCCTCCGCCTCCCATACCTTCACCGGTACGCTGGACGGCGCATCCGGAACGCTCAACGTCAAATCCGGCAACGGCAGCGTGCAGACCATCAAGGGTGCGGGCAATGCCGGCTACAACCTGAACGTGAGCGACGGCGGCGCGCTGACCCTGGCCGGCGCGGCTGCGGAAGGCGGCAATCCCGCCCAGGCTGCCTACAAGGGCATTACAGTGAACGGAGGCACGCTCAACATCGGCAGTGCGGACGCTCCCAAGACCCAGTTGACTCTTGGCACGGACGGCTTGAGCGTGACGGGGAACAGCACGGTTACCATCACCACGTCCTCCACCACGGTGGATGGCCTGGGGAACCCCTTCGTCACCTCCAGCGGAAACATTACGCTGGGCGACGGAACGGGGGAAGTCACGCTCGTCATGAGCAACCTGGACACCCTGGTGACGGGGAGCACGGAAACGCTGAACATGGAACTGTTCAAGACGACGGACGGCGCGCTGGTATCCCTGGGCGACAACGTCACCCTCCAGGACATGATCCTCAGCTCCCTGTATGAAAACCTGTCTCTGACCACGAATGACAGCATGACGGCCATCATCCTCACCGGCACGGCGCGCACGGAAAACATCTTCCGTGACTCCTCCCTGACGCGGAACGCGGCCACCGGGGCGGACCTGCTGTGGAACTCCCGCTACCATATGGAGGAAGGCACCACCCTGCGCGACTTCTACACCTCCGTTCTGCTCTCCCAGAACGCGGGCGACTACTCCGGCGCGGCCCGCAAGCTGGCCGCCGCCGCGGGCAGCACGGTCACCAGCCTGGGCATCGCCCAGCGTGACTCCCTGCGCGACCAGATGGGCTGGATCCGCAACCGCGTGGCGCAGATGGGCGTGAACCCCGCGTACGTCCATGAGGACATGCCGTACTTCCACATGTGGATGCAGGGCACCGGGTCTTATGCCAAGCTGGACACCAAGGGGGATGAAAGCGGCTATGAGCTCACCACCTGGGGCGGAACGGTAGGCATGGACGTGGACATCAACGACAACTTCACCGCTGGCGCGGCCTTCACGGCCAACTACGGAAGCCTCACGGCGAATGCGGCGGATACCGCGGACGGTGACCTGGACAGCTACTACGTCAACCTGTTCGCCCGGTACCAGTCCCGCAAATGGTCCCACCTGCTTATCCTGACGGGCGGCTGGAATGATGCCAAACTCACGCGCACGGTGGATTACGGCTCGGGCTCCTACCAGGCCCACGGCAGTACCACCGGGTCCGGCTTCGGCGCCATGTACGAGCTGGCGTACGACATCGCCCTCAATGAAGACAAGAGCGTGATTCTCCAGCCCCTGTTCAACGCCTCCATCGTGACGACGCGCATGGACGGCTACAGTGAAAGCGGCTCCGCCGGAAATGCCGGGCTGAGGGTGGAGGACCAGGAACTGACCACGGCCGCAGTCGCCGTGGGCGCCAGACTCTCCGGCCTCATGGGCTCCAACGTCTTCGGGCGTGAAGCGCTGGGTGAAATCCAAGGTAGACCTGCTCCGGCAGCTTTTTATGCGCGATCTTCTTGCCGTCGATCCGTACTGTACCCGTATGCTTCAAAAGACCTGCCAGGCAAAGACTGAAAGTGGATTTCCCGGCACCGTTTTCTCCGATCACCGCTACGATTGCCCCTGACGGTATTTCTAAATGCGGCACATTCAGTACCTGGCGCATCTGGCGGCTAAACTGAAGCCCATCTATTTCCAGCCCGGTACTCTTTTGTTTTATCAGCCCCATATCGGGCCTCAGCTCATAAAGCTGCTCCCGCTTTCTGCTTGGTAGACCTTGCCCTTGCGCCC
>OGXE01002607.1_pt1 | contig 13264 bp, 8 predicted proteins | sample 1576181 | NCBI WGS metagenome assembly OGXE01 (sample SAMEA3541478, study PRJEB24748) | human gut metagenome | biome: human gut; feature: human-associated habitat; material: faeces | place: China | collected 2012 | reverse complement strand
ACACTCATTCAATAAGAACTGTCAGATATTTGTCCTTGACTTTTGAACCAGTTTACTAAGAATTGACGGGAGGCCCTTTTTTTATTATTATTTTTGTATGTCAAACCTAACTAAACTTGCCCTAGAGCAATCGCTAAAAAGATTCTTATTAAAGAAACCATTGGATAGGATTACCATCAAAGATCTAACGGACGATGTTGGCATTTCAAGAATGTCTTTCTACTATCACTTTAAAGATATTTATGACCTTGTCGAATGGTCTTGTATATATGATGCCACAAATGCACTAAAAGGAAATAAGACCTACGACACTTGGCAAGAAGGTCTCACATCCATTTTTGAAGCCGTTCTTCAAAATAAGCCATTCATATTGAATGTGTATCACACTACAACACAAGACAGTATCGAAAGATTTTTGTTTGCAACCGTACACGACCTTATTTTAGGGGTTGTTAGAGAAAAGGCTCAAGGCACCCACATTTCAGAAGAACAAATCCAATTCATTGCCGATTTCTATAAATATAGCTTTGTAGGCATTATGCTCGACTGGATCGGCAAAGGCATGAATGAAGATTATAATGAAATCGTCTATAATATGGCCAATACTTTGCATGGTTCTATCGCAAATTCCATTTCAAACTTTACAAATGAAGCAAAATGATAAAAAAATTATCATCTTGCTTTTTTTGTTTATGGTTTTTTATTTTGATTCTCACTATTATGTAGCCATAAAGAAAAAGGAGGACATGTATATGTCAAAGAATACTGTAAAATTAGGCATTGCAGGCCTTACTGCTGCAGCTACAGGTGCTGCTTTATTTACCGCCAAAAAAGTGAACGATAAAAAGAAAGAAGAAGAAAAGACATCTACAAGTGAATATCGTAATACAGAAAGAGGAAAATACGAAAAGAACTCTAAAGGTATTTACTACACAAACGGAAACTACGAAGCATTTGCCCGCCCAGAAAAGCCGGCTGGCGTCGATAATAAGAATGCATATATCGTAGGTAGTGGACTTGCTGCACTAGCGGCTGCTTGCTTCTTAGTTCGTGATGGACAAATGCCAGGAAAAAACATCCACGTATTAGAAGCAATGGATATTGCTGGAGGTGCATGTGATGGAATCTATGATCCCACTCGTGGATATGTCATGAGAGGTGGACGTGAAATGGAAAACCACTTCGAATGTTTATGGGATTTATTCAGAAGCATTCCTTCCTTAGAAATTGAAGGGGCTAGCGTTCTAGACGAATACTATTGGTTAAATAAACATGATCCGAACTACTCATTGTGTCGTGCCACAATCAACCAAGGAAAAGATGCTCATACAGATGGTAAGTTTGACTTAAGTACAAAGGGTGCTATGGAAATCGCAAAATTATTCATGACACCAGACGAAGACTTATATGATAAGACAATTGAAGATGTATTTGATGAAGAAGTATTCGATTCAACATTCTGGATGTATTGGAGAAGTATGTTTGCGTTTGAAAACTGGCACTCTGCATTAGAAATGAAATTATACTTCCAAAGATTCATTCACCACATTTCAGGACTTCCTGATTTCAGCGCCTTAAAATTCACAAGATACAACCAATATGAATCATTGATTCTTCCTATGCAAAAATATCTAGAAGCTCATGGCGTAGACTTCCAATTCAATACAGAAGTCACAAATGTTGAGTTTGAATTTGTAGGTGACAAAAAAATTGCGAAGACAATCGAATGCAAAGTCAACGGAACTGAAACCGGCATTGTATTAACGGAAAACGATTTAGTATTCGTGACAAACGGAAGCTGTACAGAAGGAACAATCTATGGCGATCAAGACCATGCGCCTAATGGAGACGCTGAAGTAAGAACAAGTGGATGCTGGAGCTTATGGAAAAACATCGCAAAACAAGATCCAAGCTTTGGTCATCCAGAAAAATTCTGTTCAGACATTTCAAAGACAAACTGGGAATCTGCCACAGTCACAACATTAGATGATAAGATTATTCCTTATATCACAAATGTTTGTAAGCGTGATCCTCGCAGCGGAAAAACAGTTACTGGAGGTATTGTCACTTGTAGAGATTCAAGCTGGTTAATGAGCTGGACAATCAATCGTCAAGGACAATTCAAGAACCAAGATCCAAACAAAGTATGCGTTTGGGTATATGGACTATTCACAGATGTTGATGGTGACTACATTAAAAAGCCAATGAGAGAATGTACTGGTAAAGAAATTACGGAAGAATGGCTATATCACTTGGGTGTTCCAACGGATCAAATTGAAGAATTAGCTACAAATTCAGCACGATGCGTACCTACAATGATGCCATACATCACCGCCTTCTTTATGCCACGTACAAAAGGTGATCGTCCAGACGTAATTCCTGATGGATGTGTAAACTTCGCCTTCTTAGGACAATTTGCCGACACACCAAGAGACACAGTCTTTACAACTGAATATTCAGTACGTACCGCAATGGAAGCTGTATATGGACTGTTGGGTGTTGATCGTGGTGTTCCAGAAGTTTGGGGCAGCGTATATGATGTACGTGAATTATTAGATTCAAGCGTTAAATTAATGGATGGTAAATCGCCACTTGAAATCAACCTTGGACCTTTAAACGTATTCAAAAAACCAATTCTTAAGGCAATCAAGGGTACTGTAATTGAAAAACTATTAAAAGATCACGATGTGATTAAAAGCAATATGAAATACTAGAAATGAAAAGGAAGAAAGTCAATCCATACTTTCTTCCTTTTACATATCTAGCCAAATTTTAAGTCCCGTTGTATCCGCTCTACCCGATACAAAGGTTACCTCTACATTATGATATTTTTCACACTCTTTACGAATATCCTTTACTTGGCCTTCTAATACAACTTCATTTTTTTGATTATATAATATTATTTTTGTCTCTGGATAAAACAGCTTCATACATTCATGAAAATTCATATAATAAACCCCAAGAAAAAGAGAGTAGATCAACTACTCTGCTAATTTCTTTTCAATATCTTCGATTTCTTGTTCAAGTTGTTTGATAAAATCTTCTTTATCTTCTACTTGATCCTGTAAGTCAGCTACTGTAGCTTCACTTACCAAACCAGTCATATCATCCTGAAGACGTTTGATTTGACGTTTTTGGTTTGCGATTTGTTCTTCTTTACGAGAAATAATTTCTGACATGTGTTCACGCCAGTTAGCACGACGCTTTTCACTAGCCGATTTTAAACCTGCAAAGTATTCGTCCATAACTCCTCTGAACTCATTCCAGATTTCGTCTTCTTTATCTTTTCCACAGAAACCAATTGATTTCCATTTGTTAGACAATTCTTTCATCATTGCCGTTTGTTCACGAGTATATTCCTGTAAACCAGCAATTGATTTAGCTTCCTTAACTAAAGCTTGTTTTTCTGCATATTTTTCATCATGTTCAACATGCAATTTTTCATAGAATTCATTACGTTTCGCATAGAATTTTTGGCGAGCCTCATTAAACGCATTCCATAAATCATCATCAAATTCACGACCTGCATTTCCAGCTGCTTTCCATGCATCCATCAATTCTTTATATTTAGCACTTGTTTTTTGCCATTCTTCAGAATCCTGTAAAGACTTAGCTTTTTCAATTAAATCTTCTTTTACCTTTTTGGCATTTTCAAACTGAACCGCTCTATTTTCCCAGTTTGCATGTTTACGATCATAGAACTTCTGACGAGCTGCATTGAAACGTTCCCACAATTCATCATCCGTTTTCTTTCCGGCATTTCCAGAAGCTTTCCATTCATCCATCAAAGAAGTCATTTTTTCAGTAGCCTTCTTAAAATCATCTGATAAAGAAGTTTTTTCAGCTTCCTTAATCAAAGCTTCCTTAGCCTCTACAACCTTTTGAGCCAATGCCTTTTGTTTCTCATAAACCTTTTCAACATTTGCCTCAAATTCTTCCCTTAACTTTTCTTCTGCCAAAGACTCCCCAAATCCAGTCTTTCTCCATTTTTTCTTTAAATCATTCACAAAGCGAACAGCTTCGTTGAAATCTTCAATTTCGTCAACTTTTTTTGATTCTTCGACAAGAGCCTGTTTTTGGTCAATACCGGCTTCCATATCTTCAAATTCTTCGTAAAATTCTTTTTCCATACATCTACTCAGCTTTCTAATCATCCGATTACTTATGATTATAACATAGAATAAAAAAAGTATAAAAAAAAAACTGCATCTGCAGTTTAAATTTTACAAATGGTGGAGCGTATCGGGATCGAACCGATGACCCCCTGCGTGCAAGGCAGGTGCTCTCCCAGCTGAGCTAACACCCCATATATTCAGCAAATGGTGGGCCTGAATGGACTTGAACCAACGACCTCACCCTTATCAGGGGTGCGCTCTAACCACCTGAGCTACAGGCCCATATCCCCAAGACGCTCATATATAATACCATAAATATTCATCTTTGCAAGTACTTTTTTACTTTTTTTCTAAAAATTTTCTCTTTTCCTGATAATACACACGCATAATTGTGGAAACCAATAGGATTCCTAAAGCTAAAACGCCCGCAATACTCAATGTTTGAAGCCCCATATTTAGTGTGTTCTGAGCATCCCCACGAATGGCCGCAAGCATCGTACGATACATACCGCCTCCAGGAACTAATGGAATCAATGCACAAACTAAAAATGTTGTGACTGGCGTCTTACATTGTCGTGCCAATATTTCTGAGGCTAAGGCTAAACCTAAAGCCCCATAGAAATTGGATAATATTTCAGAACAATCTAAATACAGTCCCACCTTGTAACAGACACCTCCAATGGCACCTACAACTCCGGCAAACCATAAATTTCTTCCTTTAATATTAAATAGGAAACCAAACCCTAAACTAGCAAGGAATGAAGAGATTCCTGCTTTTAAAATCACATATATCATAATTCATTCCCCTATATCCAAAAATACATCACAAAACCAGCCCCTACCGCAATGGCAATAGCACACAAAAAGGCATCTACCGCTCTTGCGACGCCAGAAACATAATCTCCTGCAATCGTATCACGAATCGCATTGGTAATCGCAAGCCCAGGCACTAGAAGCATAAAGCTAGAAATTACCATAATATCCACATTCGTCTGTGGTAATACTTGATGGATCAATTGCGCACTCAGTGCTGCAGATCCTGCCGATATCGCATTATTCAAGAAAGAATTTAGTTTGTGTTTTGACAAGAAACAGCTGATACAACGAATCAAAATTCCAATAAAAAAGGACATCACAATTTCTAATAAAGTCCCATTAAAGAACATTCCAAATCCAGCAGCGCCAACCGCACCAAAAAGCATTGTCTCTTTAAATGTATAGCGAGACATCCCCTTAATTCGATCCAATTCATTAGCTAACTCATCCACTGATATTGGATTTGAACAAATTTTTCTAGAAAGCGTATTAATTTGATCAATACGATTCAAATCTACCTCTCCCGTGTGTACCCTGCAAATACGCGTCATTGTCTGATTGTCATACGTCAAAGAAAACATGATACCTGTTAAAGTCACATAGCTATCCGCATATTCAATGCCTTCAAAGCAACGACACATTCTGACCATTGTTTCTTCGACACGATTGACTTCCGCACCACTCTCCACTAACATCTTTCCGGCTTCAATAATTGTATTTAATAACTTCTCAATATTCATACACAGATTATAACAAAATCCACGAAAAAAATAAGCAGAAAAACTGCTTATTAATCAGGAATCTCAAAAGTAATTTTGTCAAGTTCTTGAGATACATTTAAAGCGTGATCATTAATACGCTCAAAATCTGTAAAAATACGTGACAACATCATGCTGACTTCGCTTGAACATTTCTTTTGTTTTAAAGCTTGAATCTGTGCTTCACGCCAACTTGATACAAGTGAATCAATCACATCATCTTTACGTTCTGCCTCTTCTACATCATCCAAATCATTTTTCATATCCACGCATAACTTCTTCATGTGCTCTACAATTTCAATTTCAGATATCGTCATATCTCCTTGAAGACGTTTTGTCGCCTGATGATTCATATTCACGGCATAATCACTAATACGCTCAATATCCACTAACATTAAATAGTAGCTAGACAAGGCTTGAGAAATATTCACATTCAAGTTTGGTGTAGCCAAAGCCGTACTAATATACTCACTAATGACTTTATCCAAGTAATTGACTGTATCCTCTCTTTTGTAGATTTGTTCATCTATCTTATCACTAAACTGCAATAATTGATCAAAAGCCTGATTTACATTCTCATACGCAAGACTCAACATGTGCATTGTTTCATCATTAATTTGTTTAACCGAAATAGCCGCACCACCAATCATCTTCTTAGACTTAGGTAGTGGCTGTAAATATAATAAACGCTCATCTTCTGTTTCTTTATTTTCAGCCGGTAAGATGTGTTGCGCAAACTCAGCCAAGTATGTTCCAAATGGAAGCAACAAGATTGTTGTACAAACATTAAATATAGTATGCATATTCGCAATCTGTGCAGTCGCATTGTATGGCGTTAAATGAATAACCCAAGATACCAATGGTGTAAACATACATACAATTGTAAAGATCGTTGTACCAATGATATTAAAGCTCAAGTGAATGGCGGTAGCCTGCTTAGCCTCACGACTTGTTCCAATTGAGGCAAGAACAGCCGTAATACAAGTACCAATATTCTGTCCAAACAATACATATACAGCTCCATCCAAACCAATAACACCACTGGCTGCCAATGCCTGTAAAATACCTACAGAAGCTGAACTCGATTGAATCAAAGCCGTAAATCCTGCACCCACCAAAATACCTACTAATGGATTTGAGAAATGTGTTACTAATTCAACAAATTCTTTTGATTCTCTTAATGGCATCATAGCTGTACTCATCATATTCATACCAATAAAAAGAATACCCAAACCTGCAATGATCTGTCCAATATCAGTTGCCTTGGCACTCTTTGTAAACATAATCAATGCCACACCCATAAAGGCAACTAATGGAGCAATGGCACTTACATCTAACGCAATCAACTGACCCGTAATAGTTGTACCCACGTTAGCCCCCATAATAATCCATACGGCTTGTTGTAAAGTCATCATCTGTGCGTTGACAAATCCAACAACCATAACTGTTGTTGCACTCGAACTTTGAATAACCGCCGTAACAAGTGCACCTACAATGACGCCTAAAAATCGATTTGAAGTTAATTTCTCTAAAATTTGTTTTAAACGATCTCCAGCCGCAGCTTCAAGACCATTTCCCATCATCTGCATTCCATATAGGAATAAAGCTAATCCACCCAATAAAGACAATATATTTGTTGTTGTCATATTTTCCACCTTTTCATATTTTCGTACTTAATATAAATTTAAACGCAAATTCATACTATCTTTACAATGTTAAATCTATGTAAAATTTATTTAACATTTAGTATAATAAATCCAATAAAAGGAGAATTTTATGCCAACAATCATTGAAAACAGAAGAAATTTACACCAAATTCCAGAAATTGAACTCACCACACAAAAGACAGCACAATATATTGAAAACGTATTAGACTTATATGACTGCACCATTGCTCATCCCATCCAAAATAGTGTAACCGCCTATTTTGACAATAAGAAAGAAAAGACAATCGTATTCCGTTCCGATATGGATGCACTTCCTATGGAAGAAAATACAGACCTAGAATTCAAGAGCACCAATGGATGTATGCACGCATGCGGACACGACGGCCATATGGCTATGGTTCTAGAATTAGCGAAATATGCCAAGGAAAGCGATTACAACGTATTACTGTTATTTCAGCCAGGCGAAGAAAAACCTGGTGGCGCCAAACCTATCATTGAATCTAAATTCTTCGATAAATTTAATATTGTCGCCATCTACGGAACACACATCTATCCAGAACTTGAAAAAGGCAAAGTTTATACACGTCCTAATGAAATGATGGCAGGCGGATGCGAATTCGAATTACTAGTAAAAGGAAAAGCCAGTCATGCAGCCCAACCTCAAAATGGAATCAATGCACTAACGGCTTGTGTAGAAATTCTACAAAAGTCTTTGGAACAAGAAGAAAAAGCTTTTGACAACAATACATTCCACCTATTACACTTTGGCACTTTCCATTCTGGCCAAGCCTTCAATATCATTGCCGACCAAGCTCACGTAAGAGGATCGATTCGCTATTATGATCCAAGGGTATTTGATCAAATTGTTGATATCATTGAACAAAACATGAATAATGCAATAAAAAAATACAAAGTACAAGTCAACTTCAAAGTCAATCACCACTATCCACCCGTTTTCAACAACGAAGAATTATTCTATGCACTATACAAAAACAATCTAGTCAACAAACTAGAAAACCCAGTACTTATTAGTGAAGACTTTGGTTACTACAGAAACGTAGCCCCATCTATCTTCTTCTTTTTAGGTACGGGAGACACCATTCCATTACACTCAAATAAGTTCACCTTTGATGAAGACATCCTATACAAAGGCGTAGAACTCTATAGAAAACTATTAACGACAAAGATCCCATTCTAGCAAGCACTAGGATGGGTTTTTAGGTATAATGATAACGTGGATGTGTGAAAGGAGGAATATTATGTTGATAAATGAATTAAATAAATATGGTGAAAACAACAATATCGAAGTAAAGAAAGAAGTTCCTGCTGAACATAAGAAATATTTAAAATCTGTCGTAGCTTTCGCGAATGGTTTTGGTGGAAAAATTATTTTTGGAATTGAAGAAAAGAAAGATTCATTTGAAGTGTGTGGATTATCAGGGGATATTTTTAAAATCAAAGATTCCATCACAAATTCAATATTTTCAAGCATTGAGCCACACATTATTCCTAGCATCGATTTAGATACTATTGAAGACAAAACCATTTTAATTGTGAATGTTCCCTCTGGATGGGATCGTCCATATTACTTAAAATCTGAAGGCGAATTTGATGGTGTTTATGTACGCGTTAGTGGAACAACCAGAAAAGCCGATCGTAATATGATCAAAGAATTGATGTTTGAAGGTAGCAATCGTTATTTTGATAAGATGATTTGTCCCGAATTAGAAATCAATGAAAATAGTATCCAAAACTTATGTGATACCCTTTATCATAAAGCATTAGAAAACTCTAAATCTCAATTTGAAAAAGATGCAGTTACGCCCATTACGAAACAAGATTTATTGTCGTGGGGAATACTTACACAATCAAACGATCATATTGTACCTACTAATGCCTATGCCTTATTAACAGGACATCCCGCATTGCCAAACCGTATTCAATGCGCCCTTTTTAAAGGAACAGATACAACAGAAGTCATTGATATGAAAGAATACTCAGGACCTATTTATGAACAAATTGACTTTGCGTATAAATTTGTATTACGAAACATACGTTTAAACGTTTCATTTGAATCTCTAGAAAGAAAAGAAACATACGAAATTCCCGTATATGCCATACGAGAGCTTATCGTAAACTCAATCGCTCATAGATCATACATAGACAGAAACAGCATTAAAGTTGCGATATTCGATGATCGATTAGAAGTAACTTCTCCAGGAAAACTAGTTATGGGACAAACAATTGAAAAAATGAAACAAGGAAACTCAAACATTAGAAATGAAGCAACAGCGTATGCATTGCGCTATCTAAAATACATTGAAAACTGGGGTCGCGGCATCCCTAGAATCATTAAGTCAATCGAAGAATGTGGTTTAAAACCTCCTGTATTTATTGGTGGAGAAACCGAATTAAAAGTCATCATATATAGAAATAATGTATTCTATGAACCCAACAAAAAAATCGGGTTCAAAATAAATGAACCCAATGGACCCAATGAACCCGATATCATACAACTCATTAAAATGAATCCAAAAATCACTCAAATAGAGCTCGCAAATCAATTAAACCTATCCCGTTCAACTATTAAACGCATATTAAATAGGTTGCAGCAACAAGAAATTGTAATTCGCAAAGGCTCGAATCGAAATGGATATTGGACAGTAAAGGAGTAGCACGAGGCTACTCCTTTTGTGTTATTAACTTTTATTAAGCTTGTTGTGCTTCTTCATCATCATCGTCGTTATCAACGTTTTTCCATTTACGTCCTACGAAGAATACTACGATTTGTACGAATCCAATAACAACCATCCAAATTGTCCATTGATCTGTCCAAGTCCAAGGAAGACTTAAGTCTTCAGTTACTAGGAAGAATACAACAGATACGATTGCGATTAGAACAGCAAGTACGCGAGTGAATAATCCACGTTTCTTTTCTTGTTCTTTCTCTTCATCATCGTTATTTGTTTGTTGTTTTGTTTCATCATCTTCTTCGTCATCATCTTCAGATTTATGACGTTTACTAATCAACAATAATAATCCGAATAATACTGTTAAGATTGCACAAATCAAGTTGATTAATGCCCAATAGTACTGAGGTGATGCCTTAGGTGTATACTCTTCTTCAACCTTTTCTTCTTTCTTAGGTTCAGCCTTAGGAGTTGTCTCTTTTTCAACTGTTTCAGAAGGAGTCGTTACCTGAGGAGCACTTGGAGTACGAGACGTTGTACTAGTTGTACTACTTGGTGTACTTGGCGTACTAGGTGTTGCTGGAGTTACAGGAGCAGGAGCTGCTGTAATTGTTAATGTACCAACAACCTTAGTAATGTTGTAGTTAGAAGCTAATGTCTTTTCATTCAATTTGTATTCGAATGCGTTAGCACTATTTCCAACCTCTGTTTGAGTTCCAGTTACCTCATAAGAAGCACCTTCACCCTCTACGAATCCATCACCACTGACTGTGATAGAAGTATTCGTTAATGCGCTACCATCATATACCTTACTTACTGTAGCACTTGTCAATGTTACAGAACGCTTAGTAATCTTATAAGTCTTAGTGAATGATCCTGTGTAGTTACCTAATCCAGCAACCTTCATTGTCACTGTACCAGCATTTACTAGATCTGAACTGTAAGTTACTGAGTAATCTGTTCCATCTACCAATTCTTTACCAGTCTTAGTATCTGTTACAGTTAATACTTCTTTATGTTCCTTACCATCATACTTAGAATCACTTGGTTCACTTACTGTAATACCAGTCTTCTTTTCATCTGGAGTATCTGGTCCATCTGGAACAATTGACTTAGCTTTAACAGTTAATTTACCAATAGATTCCTTAGCCAATGTATAGTTAGTAGCCTTAGCAGACTTCCATACGAATTCATAAGTATTCTTAGAAGTACCCACTTCAGTCTGACTACCAGTAGTAGTAAATTCGACTGTTTCACCAGAAACAATACCCTCTACCTTACCACCAGCTGTTAATGCAGTACCAGAATAAGTCTTAGTTGCACTATCCGTAGTTACTGTGTATTCCTTAGGGGTTACTTTATAAGAACGTTTAACTGTTCCACTATAGTTACCCTTACCCGTAATAGTTACTTCAACAGTTCCTACATCTTTGAAGTTCTTAGTTGAGTATTCCACTGTGTAATCTTTACCAGCTTCTAATTTCTTATCAGCCTTATCCGTTACTGTAGGGAGCCACTTGTGTTCCTTACCATCATATACTGAATCCTTAGGACTATTTACCTTAGCACCAGTATAGTTTGGATTTGGTTTTTCTGGATCTGTACCTGGATCAATTGACTGACTTGTGATTGTCAATGTTCCAGCTACATAAGTTACTGTGTAGTTGCCTTGTAATTTATCACCTTTTACTGTGATTTCATACTTACCTACATCTTCTCCAGCTTCTCTTGCTACAGTGTATTTAACTTTGTCTTTTCCTACAGTTCCAGCTACTGTTGCTGTTAATTCTGGATCCGCTTCACCAAATACCTTTGTTTTATTTTCAGCTGTTACTGTCACACTCTTAGGAGCAATATCTAAGCTTCCATTTTCTGTTTTCACTGTAAACTGTTTCGTCACATTATTTCCGGCTGCGTCTTTCACAACGGCTGTGCCAGTTACCTCATTTGTATAATTACCTGCATCTTTTCCTGTTACGGTTGCTGATAATCCGGTTACTGTATATTTGTTTCCGTTTACTTCAAATGTAGTTGCTTCGAATCCAGATACTGTATGGTCTTTTCCATCATATGTAGCTGTTCCATCCTTAGCTTTTACTGTGATGACTGTCTTTTCAATCCATGTTGCATATAAAACATTTTCACCATTTACATCTACATGAACTGTCTGTCCAGCTGCATAAGTAGCCTTACCATTTTTCGCATCATCCATAGATGTTGCCCAACCTGCAAAGTAATATTCTTTACCTTCTGTTTCAGGAGCTTGATAGCCAAAATCTTTTTCAGATTGTAATGTAACACTCGCGTTATTCTTAACTGGCACTGTCTGAACACTACCACGACCATATCCTGGATTATAACTCATTGTTGTTGAAGATTCTTCATTACCCCAAATAGCTTTCAATGTAATAATGTTATCATTATTTGCCAAATCCTTGTTTACTTCAAATGCATCTCCAGGATGATATAAATTTCCATTTAACTTCCATCCTAAGAATTTCTTTTTTGAAGTTGTTGTTGCATTCTTATCTACGGTAACCTTAGCTCCACCTGCATAGATATTACTATCCGTTGGAACTGTTGCCTTTGATTCTTCTGTACCAGGATCATAAACAACTTTTAATTCACCATTGTATAGCCACTTACCAATAACACTTGTATCCTTTGTGATTGCTTCATTTGTGTTATATGCATCACTCGTAATATTTCCATTACCATCCGCATAATACCATCCGGCAAATGAGTAATCACTTGTCGTTGTTGCACTTGGCAATACTGTATTGGCAATTGTACCAGCTTCTACATTCTTAGAACCCTTAACTACATCGCCTTCAGGATTATTTAAGTTATAAGTTAAGTTAATCTTCTTAGCTGTCCATTTTGCGTATAGAGTCACATTTTGTGCTGGCATCTTCTTACCATTAAAATCAAATGCTTCCCCTTCACAAAGTTCATTATCATACCAACCATCAAATTCATAATAATCCGGCAATGAACTAGGTCTTACAGGAGTATAGTTCTCACTTGAAATACTTTGTTCATACTTCTTAGAAACAGTCTTATCTTGTTTACCATTGTTAATAAACTTTAAGTCATAAAGATTACGTGTATAGTAGAACTTAGCTCCATCATATCTTTCACCAATTTCGTCACTAATGTCTTTATTAAAAGTAAATCCCTTTAAAGGATATTGGTCTTCTTTAGTGATTCTAATACCA
>OGXE01002602.1_pt1 | contig 13274 bp, 12 predicted proteins | sample 1576181 | NCBI WGS metagenome assembly OGXE01 (sample SAMEA3541478, study PRJEB24748) | human gut metagenome | biome: human gut; feature: human-associated habitat; material: faeces | place: China | collected 2012 | reverse complement strand
GGCGCATGAGCCGGGCGCCCGCTTGGTCCCAAATTACGTTAAGGATTTATTTGGACTCGTTGGGAGCGTTAACTTCCTGATTCTGAGTGTTAACAGGCGTCGCGGTAAAGGTAACAGTTGCGCCGATAGCAGTCAGCTTATTAAGGTTATCCGTATAAACGTTGGTTTCGGAACCATCGTAAAAAACGTACACGTCAACATCAACAGAGCTATTAGCTGCAATTGCATCGGCAAGGACGCCATCCGTATTGTTGCCAGCCGCGGAAACCTTATCCTTGTACTCAGTAAGCACCGTACCATCTGCGCTCTTCTTGTAAACGGCCCAGTTATCACCGCAAACAACCAGAATGGAAAGAGCGTCTTCTAAGCCATCAGTACCCTTAGAAGTAAGCTCAACACCAGCTACTTTCAGATTCTTAAAAGATCCCGCCTTGGCGTCTGCCGTACCGATCTTAAAGCTCTTCTTAATTGCAAACTCACCCTCAACAGCAGCCGCGGCGTCTCCGACGTCATAGCGCGAATTAGTCAACTCGGTGGTAGCGTTCGCTGCGCTTGCATAAGCAGACTTGAACAAAGCCTTTTTATCGGTGTTCTTCACAACCTGAGCAGGGTAAAGCTTCACATCAGCATCCTCTGCATAGGAAATAGAAGTGGTGGAACCATCAGTAATAGCCGTCTTGTCAATCTTCAGGAACGGCGCGTTGGACTGAGCGCTAATCTTGCTCGTCGTAGCCTTAACCGTGTTGTTGCTGACAAACCATGCGAAGGTGGCGGAGCCGAGGGCTACGGCTGCCACGAGGACCATGGCGATGGCGGCGCCCATCTGCTTTTTTAATGCCTTGGTATCCATGCGGACCCCTTTCTTTCCCCATTCATCCCAGATGACCCTCGAGAAGCCCGGAAGGGGAGCCCGCGCTTTCGTGTTGGATGTTGCTTGCCCATCCTTTAGACATGGAATTGAGAATACCATAATTCTTACGATTTCCTTATGAGTTTTCGGCAGCCTACATTCCGGCAGATTCATAGGTCTACCTCGGGCTATATGTGGTGCCATGTGAACATCGTTTACCCTATTTGATCTCTCTCCCGCAAAGCCGTAAGCCCCTCTTAAGGCTTGCGACCGCAGCGCCACGCCGTCGCATACATTCACCCTCCGCCATGCTTCGCCCTAGTCCTTCCCCCTCGCTATACTGGTGTGACACGTGTCATTTTTGCCTGCTAAACGGGCTATTTGTTGGGAGGGCTCATGCCTGCCGCCACTCAACCCAAGGGGAGCGTTTCCGCCGGATCGATCAAGCCGGTGACGCGCAAAGCCGTTCGCTGCCAGCGCGAAGTCGCCTGGCTGGTCACGCAGGCGGCCGGCAAGCTCGTCGCCACCACCGACGACGTCAACGCGCCCACGCCCAGCTTTGTACTGGCGGCGGCATTGTCGTATGCCCGCGAGCAGGAGCAGGCCGCCCCGGACGGCGGACACGCGATTGACTACGAGTCCGTCATGGGCCCCGACCTCGCGAGCTTTTGCGCGGCCGCAGGCCTGCCCGCAGCACCCAACGCGCTTTCGGACGCGGGCTACATGTTCACCCTCTCGGGCGCGGACCTCATTCGCGACGCTTACGCCTACTGTAGCGACCTGGGCGAGCGCATGGGAGACGCGGCGCAGGTCAAACCGGGCTACGCGATCAAACTCGCGCTGCGGCTGTTCTTGCTGGATGCCGCCGGCGGCAACGGCGCCAGCTCCACAGATAACGCCTCCGCATAGCAAAAGCGCCGGGCCGGAAAATGAATCCCGGCCCGGCGCTTGTTCGTTCTACTTGTCTCCGTCTTTCACGGGCGAGTTCTTTTGGTTGCGGCGGTTACCCCACGTCACGTTGTGCTCCTTGTAGTAATCGGGCGCCTCGTTGCCGCTCGCGCTAATGGGGTCATTGCCGGTCAGGGTATCGGCAATATCCTGCACAAACTTAACGAACAGGCTCGAGTCGTCGGTCTCGGACGAATCAAAGTCAAAACCGAACTCCACCGCGCCGCCAATAATCTTGTCCACGCACTCCGGATCGTCGCCGTCCAGCCAAATGACCACGGTGTACTTGTCCACGTCGCCCACGCGAAAGTTCTTGTGGCTAATGGTCGTCACCACGTCTTTGGACGCAAACGGCTCGGTGTTGGGCTCGGGATTGCCGTCGGCCGCGGCAGCCGCGTAGGTGGTGGGCTTGCCGTTGCGATACACCCGCACGCGCGCCGCCTTCTCCACGCCCTTGCTGGCGCTGACCACCTTGAGCTTGGCGCTGTAGCCCAGATCGGTCTTGCCGGCGTTGCGGATATAGAAGGTGTACGCCACGTAGTTCTTGCCGTTGTGGCTGCCGTCGACGCTATCCAGGTTGTCGGGCAGGTCGTCGGCGGCGATATTGGTGCCGTTGTCCACGGCGTCGGCCGCCAGGCGCGCGGTGGCGTTGTTAAAGTCGCCGTTGTCGGCAATGGCCACGCCGCGGCGGAACAGCTCCAAGCGGTTGAGGTTGATAGTGAAGTTACCCATGTTTTCCTGCATAAACGACAGGGCGAACAACACGCCAAAGGCAAGCGCCAGCACCACGAGGGCCTTTTGCAGCTTGTCCATGCGCAGCAGCGCCGCGCCGATGCGCTCCATGCGGCGCTTGGGCATGTACATGGACACGACCGCGTCGGGGTCGATGTCGTCGAGGTCCTGGTCGGCCAGCGCCTGCTCCAGCTCCTCGATGCGCACCACGCCGCGGAGGTTGCGTTTGGGTTTGGGCTTGCGTTTGGGCTCGGACTGGCGCTCAGCCACGTCCTCGGCCAAATCCTCGGCAGCTTGATCTTTGTTGTCGTTGCGCTTGAACAGTGCCATGGCGATCAGAGCTTATATTTGGCGCGGATGTAGCCGACGTATTCTTTGACGAGCTCGCGCTCCATGTCGTCGGCGTAACGGAACTGCAGGCCGCAGACGTTGCGGTACAGGCTGCCCTTGGGCGCGCGGCGCACCCAACACACGATGCCCAGCTGCTCGGGCAGCTCGTGGCGCTCGCCCTGCAGGCGGATCGTGGGCATTTGCACGGCCAGGGCCTCGCCCACGTCGGGGTAATCGTTGAGGTAGATAGCCAGACCGCCGGCCGAGACGTCGATGGTCATGGCGTCCTCGGGCTCGGGGGTCGGCGCGTTGTCGCGCTGGTAGGTCAGGCGCATGGCGACCTTAAAACGCTCGTCGCGGCGCTTGACAAAGCTGCGCTGCTCGGCGACTTTGCGCATTTTCCAATAGGTGCGGATGCCCTTTTTCTCGACTGCCTCGGGATAGCCGGCGAGCACGAACGTTTCCTCGCCCACTTTGTATTGCAGCAGCAGCTTTTGGTTTTCGTCCATGAGCAGCGGCTTGCCGGCGAGCATGGGCGCGCTCATAAGAAAGTACGCGTCGTCCAGGTTCTCTTTGTACGTGGCGAGCATGTTGAAGTCGGTTTTTTGGCCCATGGGCACGTCGAATGCCACCTGAAGCTTGGTCCCCGGCGTTATCTGTTGCTCTGCCATGTTGTCTCCCCCAGTCGCGGGCGCCGATATCATCGTCGTGCGCGATGCACATTGGGCTATTGTACCTGCTTTGCTGCGGGTTTCGATGTGCGGTGCGTGAAATGGCGAGATGAGGAGCGCGGGTGAACGTGCAGCTGCTCCGCGCGCGGCATCAATCTAACAGCGATGCATGTCCCCCGACAGGCCGTCTGTCTGTCTATCTCTCAGCTATCTCTCGTAATTATCTCTCGTCTCTCATTTATCTCTCAGCTTAGAGATGAGTGAGAGATGAGAGACAAAATTACCGTTATCGGTTCAATCAAATCACGTTCGCACAGGTAAACACATGTATACGGGAACTTTGCCTCGATCCCTCAGCCATCTTGCAGCATTGCTATCTCTCATATTTATCTCTCATCTTTCAGCTATCTCTCGTGTTAGTGACGAATGAGAGACGAGAGATGCGTGAGTGATGGACGAGTGTGATTTTTTGGACGGTCGGAAAATCCCTCAAATAAAAAACGGGGCCGGCCTTACGCCGAGCCCCGTTTTCAAACGGTCAATTAGTTATCCAACGCGCGAGCATAGCAGCCAACATTACGCCGCCGCGAACACTCCCAAGCCCGTTCCGATGATGCAGATTGCGAAGATGCCCAAGATGATCCAAATGGTCTTGACGCCCTTTTTATAGAGGGCAACGCAAGCGAACGTTGCCAGCAAGGGCAGCAGACCGGGGAAGATCGAATCGAACAGATCCTGCAGGACAATCTCCGAACCACCCACGTCAAAGGTCAAAGCCGTGGACAGCGAGACCTGTGCCGCAATCATGGCGCCGATAACGGTCATTCCGAGAACACCGGCAGCATGCGTCATGCGAGACATAAGGTTGCTCTCTTCGGACTGCTGCAAAAACTTGGTTCCCAAGTCGTAACCCAGATGGGCGGCGACGATACGCGTTGCAAAGTTAATCACGGAGTAGATGAGCGCGTACACGATGGGGCCGAGCGGGTTGCCCGTCGAAGCGATGCCAATACCAATGCCGGCGGCAACCACGCGGAACGTACCCCAGTAGAACGAATCGCCGATGCCGGAAAGCGGTCCCATAAGGCCGACCTTCATGGCGTTAATCGAGGACGTGTCGAAGTTCTTATCGGCAGCCGCCTGCTCTTCCATCGAAACCGTTAGGCCGGCTACAAACGGAAGCACATGAGGCGTGATGTTAAAGAACTCGGTATGGCGATCGAGCGCCGCATAGTAATCGTCGTCGTTGGGATAGATCTTTCGCAGGGGCTTCTGAATGGTGTACATGAAGCCCATTGCCATCATCTTGTCGTACGACTGCGAGCACTGGCTCGTAAACTGGCGAAGGAACATGCTCCGATACATATCGGGAGTCATAATCGCGTCCTTCTTGGCCTCTTTGAGGTCGGTGTTCTGGATAGCCATTAGAAGTCCTCCTCTTCATCTGCAGCAACCGTCTGCGGACCGGACGAGCCCTCGCGGAAGGCCAGGAGCAGCGCGACGCAAATGGCAGCTGCGGCGACGCCGACCACGTCCATCTTGAGGTAGATGACCATAATGAAGCCCAGGAACAGCCAGGGAAGGAGCTTGTTATCGCCCATGGTCCTGATAAGAAGAGCGAAGCCGATGCAGACCATGACGCCGGACGCAACGTTGAGGCCGTCCATCACAAACTGCGGAATCGCGTTGAGCGCATTGTTGATAAGGTCGGCACCAAAGAACAGCGAGCCAAACACCAGCAGTGCAGACGGAATGCCAATCGACAGCGGCACGATGGTCAGATGGTACAGATTCGCCTTGGCAAGATCGCGATTTGCCAGAGCGGTCTCAATCTTCTTGCAGGCAAAGGCACCCGGAACGGCGTAGCAGAAGTTGCGCCACACCTGAAGGAAGACGGAGACGGGAAGGGCGAGCGCGACGGCAGTTGCCGTGCCCGTACCCGTAATGACGGCAAACGCGCAGCCAAGCACGCCGGAGGCATAGACCTCGGGAGGAACCGCCGCGCCGACCATGATGGCGCCCATGAACATGGACTCCAAAGCAGCGCCGACGATAACGCCCTGCTGGACATCGCCAAGGATCAAGCCGACAAACAGGCTCGTAAACAGCGGACGACCAAGCATCGTAATGCCAAATAATTGCTCGTCCATGGACGCAATAAATGCGACCAGTGCAACTAGAAGATACTGGACAACCATTTCGATCAACCCCAGAAACAGGTCTGCAGGCGAGGCATTCTGCGCAGCTCGCCTGCAGACAACCGCAGCAATTTGAGAGGATTAGTAGTTCATCTGGTGATAGTAACGACGCGTGGTGAGCGGGTGGTTACGGACGTGCTCGAGATGGCAGCTCAGACGCTCGGTGATGGTGTAGGTGACCATCGGGGAGACGATCTTGCGGAACTCGGGGTCGCTGAACGGCAGCTCGACCTCGGCGGTGTCAAACTTGTTCACGCGGACGTTGACGCCCTTCTCGTCGGCGAGCATGTGAGTGAAGTTGTCCACGCGGTCCATGAGCTTACGGGTGTCGTCCTCGCCGTAGAGCATGATGAGGCTCGTGCCTTCCTCGCACAGCTCGATGGTGCCGTGGAAGAACTCGGCGGCGTGGATGGACTTGGTCTTGATCCACTGCATCTCCTCGAGGATGCACATGGCGTAGTCGTAGGCCTCACCCCAGAGCATGCCGGAGCCAATCACCATGTGGTAATCGGTGTCCTTGAAGTCCTCGGCCATGGCGGCGCAGCGCTCGTCCTGAGCGTCCTTGGCCTTGATGAGGTACGGAGCGATGTTGCCGAACTCTTCCATGAAGGTGTCGTACTTGGGGAAGGCGCCGGCGTTCTTGAGGAAGCGGGCGACCAGCGTGATCTGGTAGGTGTAGATGGCCTCGCACAGAACGTCGTCCTCGGCGAAGCTGAAGAACTTGTAATCGGCGTACTCGGTGGCCGGGGTGTTGTCGTTGGAGACATACATCAGCGTGCGGGCGCCCTGCTCCTGGCAGAACTTGGCAGCCTCAATGATCTCGGGGGTGGTGCCGGTACGGGTGGAGAAGACGCAGACAGAATCCTTGTTGAAGGTCTTGGGCGGGCAGGCGAGGAACTCTGCGGCGATCTCGCAGTGGACATCGACGTCGGCCGTGGTGGTCTCGACCCAATACTTCATCGGGAGCGTGTGGGCCCAGGTGCCGCCGCAGCCGATGAAGAAGATGTTGGAATAACCCTGCTCGCAGACCTCGTCCACGGCAGCCTCAATCTGAGGACGGAGAGCGAGGGCATCGCTCACAACCTTCTCGTAACGAGGCTCATCGAAATTGAACATCCCTTACTCCTAACTCACTTGGATGAACCCTTCATTCATCCCATGACGTTATAATACTTTATATAACTAACTATGCAAGAACTATTTCAGATTTTTTTTGATTTTTCTTTAATAAAAAGCCCGCCGATCAAATGATCGACGGGCATAGGCATAGAGCATTGGTTCAATAAATGCCGAGCATCAACGTGTTTCCGGCTAGAAAACGTCCTTGGCAAACACCTTAGCGTCATTGGGGACCTGACGGATTTCGATGGCCACGCCATCGCCCAGGAGCTCTTGGATATGCTCGGCATCTTTCTCGGTCGCAAAGATCGCAGGGGTCGGATGAAGCGTGGTCTCAGGGGTCTTTCGGGTTCCGCCCAGATTGATCTCTTTGATGTCTTTGCAACCCTTAGCGAGACGATAGACATCTTCAATCGTCTCAGTGATGATAAACAGCGAATACTTGTCGGTAACGCCGCTGTTGAGCGCCTCGATAGCAGCGTCAACATCCTTGATGACGAGTTTAACGCCGTTGGGGCGGGCGAGCCTCAAGGCCGCCTTCCTCATGTCGTCTTTTGCCACAGCATCGCTGGCAAGCAAGATGCAATCTACATCCAAAGCGTGAGTCCAGGACATGGCAACTTGGCCGTGAATCAGTCGGTAATCAACTCTCGTAAGCTTAATCATCGTTATCATCTCCGCACGTGATAAAGGGAATGACAGGTGTGGCCCCTAGCTAGGGCTCGAACCAGAACTAACTAGAACTCTTCTTCCTCGGCGCCGGCAAGCATGTCCGCCGCCTCGCAAAGCTGAATAAACGAACGCGATCCCTCGACCGCGGCTTTGGCCTTGTCCGCATCCAGGGAGTCCAGCTGTGTAACCATTTCCACCAGCAGCGGCAAGTTCATTCCAGCGATTAACGTAAACGATCCGTCGGTCTGCCTCTGAATGAATTCGTTGTTTACAGAGCCGCCAAAGATGTCAGTCACGACAAACCAAGAGTCGGCAGGGTCCCTCGTCTCCATCCATGCATCAATCAACGCCGCGACGTCCCTTGAATCGTCATCGACATAGGCGCACAGGCACTCGATTCGGTCGTTGGTGCCCATCAGAATCTCCAGAGAGCTTTTCATGCCTTGGGCGAGATAACCATGACTCGCTAGCAATATCTTATTCATAGTTCTCCAATACCAATAGGACGTACTATATTGTCATAACAAAGTATATTAGCAATCTACCCTACGTGGTGTGTCTATTTTCCAAATCCGCGAACGGTAACAATTGGTCGGTAAATCGACCAATCTATCGCTAATTTACAAATAGAACTTCAGTCGCTCGGTGCAGTACACCTGACGGGAGATGAAAAGCGGCTCGCCACTTGGGGCATAACGTCTATCGACAAACAGAAGCAGCGAAGAGTCCAGCTCCACGTTAAGGTATGCCGCCTCGAGCTCGCTCGCATAGCAGACCTCGAGCGTACGCGTGTTGGGACCCATCTTGATCCCCTGGCGATCGAGTACCGCCATCAGCGAATCATCGAGGGACTCATGCTCCAAAAAAGAAAGCGCAGCGGAATAGCTATTGGTTTCCAGCATCGTGGGCTTGCCATCCACAAGGCGCAGACGACGGCTACGCAATACCTTTTGGGTATCGTCTACGCCCAGGAACTTCGCGTCTCGCAGACTTGGGAAGTCCCAGCCCATTTCGAGAACCCTGGTAGACGCCTGTTTGCCCGCAAGCTGGCACGAATGGGTAAAGCTCTCACGGTCGTCCGCGGCATACATCTGCGTGTCCGACGAAACGAACGTGCCCTTGCCGCGGGCCCTCTCAACAAGCCCAGCATCTTCCATTTCTTTAATTGCGGAGCGAACCGTTATTCGGCTCACGCCAAATTGCTCGATAAGCTCCGCCTCGGTCGGAAGCTTATCTCCCGGGCGGTACGTGCCGTTGGCGATTGAATCAGAAAGCGCACGAACAATCTGTTTGTACAGGGGGATAACGCTATTTGCCTCAACCATATCAACCATACCTTTACAAGGAATCAGCAGCCTATAGATAAATGACTTATATTGTATTAGAACTTTTTAGCACTCCACGCCATTTCCTATAATGTTTTAGCAAACGAGGGGTTATTTTGCGTAAGCGGTGTAGAGTCCATCCATTTCCGCATACAGCTTCAATCTGATGGCGGTATATGCATCCGATAAGCCGATTGATTTTTATCTTCTACCTGTCTCACATTCATCCCACGTCGTAGAGATGAATGTGAGGTGAGAGATACGTACTTGACGCGCGAGCGTGGATATTTGGACGGTTTTTGGGCTTTTGGCGGCCGATTTCGTCCGAAAATCCACGCTCATGCGGCAGACGTCCGAATTTCCACGCTCGTGTGCCAGAAAATCCACGCTCATCCGGCAGATTGGTCGAGGGCCCCATATGGGTATACTCTCGTGGATTCGACTCGATTCGCCCCCGCTGGGGCGTCAAAGGAGACTGCATATGCCCACCACCTCAACCGACCCGCGCGCCGCTGCCGCCGCGCTGCTGGTGCCCGGCACCACCTGCCACGGCTTTGCCGTCGAGCGCTGCGAGACCGTGCCCGAGCTCGACTCGGACGCCTACGTGCTGCGTCACGCTGCCTCGGGCGCTCGCCTGCTGTACCTAGCGTGCGACGACGAAAACAAGGCCTTTGCCATTGGCTTTAAGACGCCGCCGGCCGATTCCACCGGCGTGTTCCACATTCTTGAGCACTCGGTGCTGTGCGGATCGGCCAAGTTTCCCGTCAAGGAGCCGTTTGTCGACCTGATCAAGAGCTCCATGCAGACGTTCCTCAACGCCATGACCTACCCCGACAAGACCATCTACCCCGTTGCCACCACCAACGAGCAGGACCTGTACAACCTGATGGACGTGTACCTGGACGCGGTGTTCAACCCGGCCATCTATACCAAGCCCACCATTTTTGAGCAGGAGGGCTGGCACTACGAGCTGGACCTGCCGGAGGGCGCTGGCGCCGATGACGACACCGGCGAGGTAGATTTTGAGGCATGTCCCAAAAATCTACGCGAGGGCACGCTGCGCTATAACGGCGTGGTGTTCAACGAGATGAAGGGCGCGCTGTCCGACCCCATGAGCGTGCTGGACGACGCCGTCAACGCCGCGCTCTATCCCGACACCGCCTATGCGCGCGAGAGCGGCGGCGACCCGCGCGCGATTCCCGCGCTCACCTACGAGCAGTTCCTGGACACGCACGCGCGCCACTACAACCCCTCCAACTCCTACATTACGCTCTACGGCGACCTAGATGTGGACCGCGCACTGGCGTTTTTGGACGAGCTTTATCTGTCGCAGCCGAGTGCCGCGAGCCGCCGCATGGACGCTGCCGTTGCCGCCGGCGAGGACCCGTCCACGCTGGCGCCCAATCCGCTGGACGTGCAGGCGCCTGTGACCTGCGAGTATAAGCGCGTCGAGATGGCCACCACGCCCGAGAACGCCCTGGTGGGCCTGGGCCTTGTGCTGGGCAGTGCACTCGACCGCAAGCGCACGATCGCGGCGGATATCCTGTTCGAGGCGCTGCTGGGTTCCAACGAAGCACCGGTTAAGAAGGCCATTCTAGCCGCCGGCCTGGGCGGCAACGTGGTGAGCTACACCGCGGCCGAGAGCCTGCAGCCCTACGAGCTCATCATGCTGCAAAACGCGCAGCCCGGCGTGGCGCGCGAGCTGCGCCGCGTGTTCCAGGACGCCTGCCGCGACCTGTGCGAGCACGGCGTTCCGCGCGAGCGCCTGGAAGCCATCATCAGCAGCAACGAGTACGACCTGCGCCAGCGCGACTACGGTATCGCCGACGGCGTGGCCATTGCGTGCGACGCGCTGAGCACATGGCTCTACGATGACGACGCTGCGACGCTGGCGCTCAAGTATGGCCCGGTGTACGAGGAGCTACGCGGCGAGCTGGACGGCAGCTATTTTGAGGACCTGCTGCGCGAGCTCGTGCTGGAGAACGACCACATGGCACTGGTCGAGCTGGTGCCGGTGGACGCCGCCGAGGGCGCAGAGGGTGCCGAGGCCGCCGAGCTGGCAGCCAAGCGTGACGCCATGACCGATGCCGAGCTTGCCGATGTGGTCGAGCGCACAGCCACGCTGCGTGCCGCGCAGGAGGCCGAGGACACGCCCGAGGCCAAGGCCACGCTGCCGCGCCTGCGCGTGTCCGACATTGGCGAGGCGCGCCCCGAGCCGCCGCTCGTTGTGGACACGACCGCGCCCATCCCCTGTCTGCGCCACGGCATTCCCACCAACCGCCTGGCCTACGTCATGCAGTACTTCGACCTGAGCTGCGTCGCATTTGAGGACCTGCCCTACGTGACGCTGCTCTGCCGCCTGCTCAAGCAGCTGCCCACACGCGAGCACTCGGCTGAGGAGCTCGACAACCTGCTCGCCGGCAAGCTGGGCTTTTTGAGCTTTACGACCGAGGTCATGACGCAGCCCGACGTGGACGGCGTGCGCCCCTATCTGCTGGTGAGCGCCGGAGCCCTGTCCGAGAAGATCGATGCGCTGGCGAGCCTGCCGCGCGAGGTGTGGTCGAGCACGCTTTTGCTCGATGCCGATGCCGACCGCGTGCGCGACGTGCTCACGCAGATTCGCATTGGGCTTGAGCAAGGCTTTATCAACAACGGTCACTCGGCGGCACTCGGTCGCGCGATGAGCTACAGCTCGCCTTCGGCCGTGGTGCGTGAGCAGCTTTCGGGCGTGGATTTCTATCTGTTCCTGCGCGATCTGCTCGAGCACTTTGACGAGCGCCTGGACGACCTGCGCGCCAAGCTTGCCGAGCTGGCGGAGCGTATCTTTGTAGCCGATGGCTGCCTGGCGAGCTTTACCGGCAGCGACGAGGACTTTGACGCGTACTGGGATGCCGCGGGTAACCTGGGGCTGGACGCTGGCGACGACGTCGATGCCGGCCGCGACGCGCTCGTGGTGCCGACGCCGCGCGACCGTCACGAGGCCTTTGTCATTCCCAGCGACATTTGCTTTGCGGCAAGCGCGTGCGACCCGCGTCGTCTGGGCATTGACGTGACGGGAGCCTGGGCCGTGGCTGCCAACGCGCTCTCCTACGACTACCTGTGGAACGAGATCCGCGTGAAGGGCGGTGCGTACGGCTGCGGATTCCGCGCAGCCGGCGAGCGCCAGACGGCGTTCTATACCTACCGCGACCCGGCAATCGATCCCTCGATTGAGCGTGTGGCGCGCGCGGGCGAATGGCTCGGCAGCTTTGAGCCCGACGGGGCCGCCTTTGAGGGCTTTATCGTGAGCTGCGTGAGCGGCATGGACGCGCCGGTAAAGCCGTACGCGCTCACCAAGCGCCGCAACACGACCTATCTGGCCGGGCTCGATCCGCATGCGCGCGAGGAGCGTCGCGCCCAGATGCTCGCCGCCACGCCCGGTGAGCTGCGCTCGCTCGGCGCCGACGTGACGCGCATTGCGGCCGAGTCGCCCACCTGCGTCTTTGGCGGCCGCGACGTCATCGCCAAGAGCAACGCCGGCTTTAACGTCGTCGACCTGATGGGCTAACCACAGCAAGCAAAACCACTACAAAGGGGACAGGCCCCTTTGTAGTGGTTCGAACACTTGTTCTATACGTACACATGTTCTATAGTATGGGTGATTGCATCGGATCAAAATTGCAACTAGAATATAGTTGCAGAATGTGAGGCGGGATGACTCGAGCCGATAAACTCATCGCCCAACTGTTTAGCTGCCCTTCGACGTATCGGTATGCCGATTTTTTAAAAGTCATGGCCTCATATGGCTTTGAAATGGACAGCAAAGGCAAGACATCCGGATCGCGCATTCGCTTCTACAGGCCCTCAGATGGCAGGATGTTCGTGATGCACGCGCCTCATCCATCTGACGAATTGACAGCGGGGACAATTCGAAACATCGTTCGATTTCTGCAGGATGTCGGAGGCAGTCATGAGTAACGTTTTGGCATACAAGGGCTATTTCGCCCCAGTCGAGTTCGATGCCGAGCAGCATGTACTAACAGGTATGGTCGCCGGCATTAGGGACGCAATTGTATTTGAAGGCTCCAAGGCTGAAGAAGTGGAGCAATGCTTCCACGACGCCGTCGACGATTACCTTGAGTTTTGTGCCGAAAAGGGCAAGGAACCAGAGCGGGCTTTTAAGGGCTCGTTCAATGTGAGAACAGGCTCCGAGCTTCACAAGCAGGCAGCACTGGCGGCGGCAAAGAAGGGCGAGTCACTCAATAAGTTTGTGACCGAAGCAATCGCCGCGGCGTTATAGCGTTAACGCATGGGCCAAAACCACCACAAAGGGGACAGGCACCTTTGTGGTGGTTTCGACATTTGCCCAGATAAAACCTGCCAAAATAAACCTGTCCCTTTTTGGTAGGTTTGGGAGAGGAAGCCGGGATGGACAAGGCTGAGTTGCGGC
>OGXE01002590.1_pt1 | contig 13334 bp, 10 predicted proteins | sample 1576181 | NCBI WGS metagenome assembly OGXE01 (sample SAMEA3541478, study PRJEB24748) | human gut metagenome | biome: human gut; feature: human-associated habitat; material: faeces | place: China | collected 2012 | reverse complement strand
GTCACTGTAAATCCATATTTCCGTAATGTCGGAGGGGATGGTGATTTTCCCTGAGCCGCGGGACTGGCTCCCGGAAGGCGCAAGGAACTACCGGAAAGGGAATCCCTCCCCTCTTTTCCCCTGTTCAACCGGTCCTCGTTTCTTGTCCTGGGCGCATTCATCGCCTTGATGGTCCTGTCCGGATGGGGGGAATGGGTCAATCAGCACCCGGACCACATCGTCAGGAACGCCTGCCTTCGTGAATTGGTCGCCAGCCCGTGGCCCGTCGTTTTTCCGGACGGAGACGTCTTGATCTACAACACAGGGTTCTGGCTGGTTCCGGCCCTGGCAGGCAAAGTGGCTGGGCTGGGAGTTGCCCGGGCATTTGTCGTGCTATGGGGTGCATGGGGCCTGTTTCTTGCCTGGCTGTGGCTCTGCGTTTTCTCCGGCCGCCGTTCCCTGCTGCTCGCCCTGCTGATGGTGATGTTCGGCTCCCTTCTGAATTTCCAATGCTGGCTGGGGCTGGATCTGTTCCGCCTGCATTACTTCGGCACGGCGGAACAGGTCATGTGCAGCGCAAACGCCTCCATCCCTGTCATGCTTTTTTTCATCTTCCTGGCTTCGGGACGCATGCCCCCGCACTGGATGCCCCTTTTATTCGCGGCCACGGCCTTTTATTCTCCCCTCGCGGCCCTGGGGGGGCTGCCCCTGGCGGTCTGCCAGTGGCTCCGGCAATGGAAAGGCAGCCGCTCCCCCCGGCGCAGCCTGCTTCATCCCTCCTTTCCGGCAGCCGTCATGCTGGGGGCGTGCTTCCTTCTTTATTATGCGGCGGTAAACGCGCCGTCCTCCCATATGGGCTGGCGGCCTTTTTATACGCGGCCGGGGGATTTTCTGCTGGCAGGGACCTCCTTCCTGCTGTACGCCCTGTTCTGCTGGCGGGATTTCCGGCGGAATTCCCTCTTTATCTGTACGCTGGCAACCGGACTGCTGCTGCCCTTCTTTTACGTCAACGGAGACGTCAACGACCTGCTCTGCAAGGGGAGCGTTCCGGCGATGGCCTGCCTGCTCGCCTTTCTGGCCTCCACCTGGGCGCGGCATCCCCGTCTCCGGATATGGATATGGCTTCTGCTGGCGCTCGGATTGGCGCCCCGGTTCAATGTTCCCTATTACTGCTGTTCTTCCAGCGCCCTCCAGGCATTTCTGACGCCTTGCGCCTCATGCACGGAGCCTTCCTCCTTTCCCTGCCGGGAATGGCGGCAACTCACCTATGCGCCGCAGGCACGCCACCAGGATGAATGGGGCCGCACCATGCACCATCCCGGACACCGGTGGCATCCCTATTATTCCGGCACGCCGCGCCCATGGCTACGCTTCATTTACCGTTTTTGACGTAAAGAAAACAGTTGCGGGAAAAACGCCCGGGAAATGAACATTCCGGATTCACTCCTTTCTTCATGGGAGGGGTCCGAATGCTCAGGCGGTCTTTTGACCTTCCTTCTGGAAGTTTTTCCAGCATTCCTCGATAACCGCGGGCAGGGACTTGCCTTCCTTGTCCATATCCCCCTGGCTTACCATTTTCTTAATCATTTTTCCGGAAACGGGGTCCAGGATGATGACGGCGGGAGGCCCGAAAACGACATAGGGGGCCTTGGAGCCTATGCATCCTACTACTTTGCCCGCTTCCTCCGGAACGAACTGGAAGGTAAAGGAACCCGGTGTCCTTCCCGGGGCCTGCCTGGTATCCACCATCCAGAAGATGAATTTTTTGCCGGAGGCCCTCTTGAAAGTCCGCTCCTTGATATGCTTGTCCGTAAAAATGTTGCAATACACGCACCAGGAAGACCCCGTCAGGTAGATGACCAGGGGAACCTTCTTGGCGATGGCCTCATTGCGCAGCTTGTCAAAGGCGGGACTGCCCGATTCATTCACGGCTGGAACGGGAGCCTGCTGCGCCAGGGCGGAAGCGGGAGCCAGCATGCCTGCCACGGCGGCGGCGCAAAGCACGGAAACGGCAAACTTGATCATATTACAGTAACCATAAGTCTCCCTGCGCAGAAGTCAAACTTCAAGATTCCGCCATTGCCATCATTTGCCGTTCAAGGTATATACATTCGCCATGCGCCATTCCAACCCCTATAACCGCAGGCACCCCTCACGGAATAAATGGCGCTTTGTTTTCTGGCTGTTCATGGCGTTCCTGCTCCTGGGCGCAGCCCTGGTTTATTTCCACCCCGCGGAAGACTGGAAAACTGCGGACCGCAGCAGCAGCGGCCTGGCCCCTCTACCCGCTGAAGAACCGGAAGCCGTCGTCCAGGTTTATTCGGCACGCGCCTTCGGCTGGCGCAGGTATTTCGCCGTGCACACCTGGATAGCCGTGAAGGAGAAGAATGCCGGCTTTTACACCGTGTACCAGGTCATGGGCTACCAGCTTCCCTCCCGGGGAACCAGCGTTTCCATCACGCGGGACATTCCGGACCGCAAATGGTTCGGCGCGGAACCGGAATTGATTCAGGAATTGCGCGGAGCAGCGGCGGAAAAGGCCATTCCCGTCATCAGCCGCACGGCGCAGGATTACCCCTATGCCGATACCTACTGGATCATTCCCGGCCCCAACAGCAACACGTTCACCGCCGCGCTGATGAGGGAAGTGCCGGATCTGACGGTGGAGCTTCCGCCTCATGCGGTGGGGAAGGATTATCTGCCCGGCGGCATTGCCGGACGGACGGAAAGCGGCACGGGCATCCGCATCAATTTATGGGGTCTCGCCGGGTTCAGCCTGGGGCTGGCGGAAGGGGCGGAAGTCAGCCTGCTGGGCCTGAACGCAGGCTTTGACCTGTTGCGCCCCGCCCTTAAACTTCCGATGATCGGGCGCATAGGGCTGCCGGACGCTCCTGTGGGCTGGGACTGGTGGAGCGTCACGCTGCTTCTTTCCGCCGGAGGGTTCATTTTCTTCCGCATGCTCCGCCACATGCGCAGGAAGCGGAGGCAGGCGCACCGCATCCCCCACTTCCGCCATCCGCGGACAAAAACGAGCGAGCGCATTTGAGCCGCATGGTACGGAAGCCTTTTTCCCTTATTCCGTTCCCCGTACACGGGAAGAAGGGGAATAAAGCGGAAATTCGATTGCCAAGCGCGGATGAAGCTGTAAGAATCCGCGCCATGAAAAAGCTCCTGATCCGCTCCTGTCTGATTGCCGGGCTGGCCTGGACCGCTTCCTGCTCCTCCAACAAGGAAACGGCGCCTCAGGAACCCGCTCCCGCCCCAGCCGTTCAGCCGGAACAAACCACCGCAGCGGACCGCCCCGCCCCCTGGGCCCCGGCCCCGGTGAAACCGGCCATTCTTCCGGAGGATGAGAACGAGGAGTCCGTGCCGGGGCCAGCCGTATTGCCTGGCGACTTCCGCCCCGGGCTGCGCACCCCCCGGCTGCCGGAAACCCTGCTGTATGATCTGGACGGCAAACTGATCACCCCCTCCGCGCCGTAACCCTTTTCTTTTCCTTCACCATGACTGCTACCATTCCCAAGGGCTTCCACCCGGAACCTTTTTCCTACCACCAGGAGCTTGAACTGGACATTGACGCCCTTTCCAATGCGGGCGACGGCATCGGTCGCGTGGACGGCTGGGTGGTTTTCGTCCCCTTCGCCCTGCCGGGAGACCGCGTGAAGGCCCGCGTGTGGCGCAACGACAAGAATTATTCCTCCGCGGACCTGGTGGAAGTGCTTCACCCCAGCCCGGACCGCGTGGAGCCCGGCTGCCGCCTGTTCGGCACCTGCGGCGGCTGCCAGTACCAGCATTTTTCCTACGACCGCCAGCTTCTCTGGAAAACCCGGCAGGTGGCGGACCTGCTCCGCTTGCAGGCAGGGCTGGAACTGCCCGTCAATCCGGCCATTGCCTCCCCCCGCCAATACAACTACCGTTCCAAGATTACGCCCCATTTTGACAAGCCCAGGGAAGGAGGCAAGCCGGCCATCGGCTTCCTGAAGGCAGGCTCCAGAAGGGAAGTGGTGGACGTGCCGCAGTGCCCGATTGCCATGGAGTGCATCAACGAGGCCCTGCCTCTGGCCCGCAAGAGCGTTTACCAGGCAGCGGCCCGTTTCAAGCGGGGCGCCACCATCCTGCTCCGCGCCTCGGAAGGGACCGTCATCACCAATAACAACGCCGTGGCCTGCGAGCGCGTGGGCGGTCTGGAATTCCACTTCCTGGCGGGAGACTTTTTCCAGAACAATCCTTTCATTCTTCCGCTGTTTACGGATTACGTGGCCCAGCAGGCGAGCATGGACGGGGAGGAGTTCCTGGTGGACGCCTATTGCGGTTCCGGCCTGTTTGCCTTGAGCCTGGCGAATAAGTTCAGGAAGGTGCTGGGCGTGGAGGTCAGCGAGACTTCCGCGGACTGGGCGCGCAGCAATGCCCGCAGCAACGGGATTGAACATGCGGAATTCCTAGCGGCGGACGCCGGAGCCATTTTCGCCCAGGTGGATTTCCCCGCGGAAAAAACCGCCGTGGTAATCGACCCGCCCCGCAAGGGATGCAGCATGGAGTTCCTGACCCAGTTGTTCGCCTTCGGCCCCGGAAAAGTGGTGTACGTTTCCTGCAATCCCGCTACGCAGATAAGGGACCTGGCGGAGTTTGACAAGGCCGGGTACGCCGTCACCGCCGTCCAGCCCTTTGACCTGTTTCCCCAGACCAAGCACCTGGAATGTGTCGCAACAATCACTAAAAAATTATAATAAGGATAAATATGAGAACATCTGTTTTCTTAAGTTACCCTCAACCCTATTTAAAAAGGCAAAAAGATTTTGTTTGTTTAATCATTGACTATTTAAGAGACAGAGGTTTTGAACCAAGAACTCTAGGAGTTACAGATTATGATATAAACGAACCTTTGGCGGCTATAAGAAGGCTTATGTTAGAATCTAATGGTTTAATTACTATTGCCTTTCGGAGAAACCTGATAAAGTGTGGAATAAGTAAACCTGATAGTGATATTGGACAGTCTTCTTATGAATTTACAAAGACTTGGTTAACTAGTCCTTATTGCCAGATTGAGCCTGCCATGGCATTTCAACTGGGTTTACCTATTTTGATATTAAGAGAAAAAGGAGTGATTGCAGAAGGTATACTGGAAAAGGGAGTTACAGGAACATATTTGCCGGAATTCAATTTAGAAAATTCTGTACCTGGATATTTAAACAGTGAAGAATGGAGGCAACTTATTGGAAAATGGGAAGGATATGTAAGAAATGTTTCTGAAAATAAGGGAAGACCTCCTAATTTATATTAAAATATATAATTCCGACCAAATACCATATTCGTGCCATTATCTCTGTCCAGACTACCCTTTCTCGAATTATAAATCCATTTTCTGCACATTTGAAATATGGTAACTACCCTGAAAAAGAACATCTGATTTTCCCTATGCCCAAGCTTTACATCAAAACCTACGGGTGCCAGATGAACGAGCGGGACTCCGAGCAGGTGGCCCGCATGTTCGTGCAGAAAGGCTATACCATGACGGACCGCGAGGATGAGGCGGACGTGATCCTGTTCAATTCCTGTTCCATCCGGGAACAGGCGGAACAGAAGGCACTGGGGAAGATGGGCCTTCTGGCCAAGCAGCAGCGGCACCGTCCGCACGTGGTGTACGGCATGATGGGCTGCATGGCCCAGAGCAGGAAGGATGAATTATTCAAGGAACTGCCGCGCCTGGACCTAGTGATAGGCACCCAGAAGTACCACCGCGTGTTTGAGCATGTGGACGGCATTCTGCGCGCGCGCCAGGAACGCCGCATGGATGAATTGCAGACCGTCTTTTCCGGCACTCACGTGTGCGACGTGGCGGAAGAGGAGGATTCCCAGAACCGCATCCGGGACCACCTGAATCCCGGCGCGCGCTCCACGGCGTATGTCTCCATCATGCAGGGGTGTGAAATGAAGTGTGCCTACTGCATCGTCCCCTACACCCGGGGCACGGAACGCAGCCGCCCCATCCGGGACGTGGTGGACGAGGTGAAGATGCTGGTGGACGCCGGCGTGAAGGAAGTCACCCTGCTGGGCCAGATCGTCAACCGGTACGGCAGGCAGATGGAAACGGCGGACGGCAAGGGCGGCTTTGTCCAATTGCTGGAAGCCGTGCATGAGGTGGAAGGCCTCCGGCGCATCCGCTTCGTTTCCCCCCATCCCATCGGCTTCCGGCAGGATCTGGTGCAGGCATTCACCTACCTGCCCAAGCTGTGCAGCCACATCCATTTCCCGATGCAGAGCGGCAGTGACCGCATCCTGAAAATGATGCGCAGGCCGTACAGGAATGAAACCTACCTGGACCTTTGCGCCCGGATGAAGCAGGCGCGCCCGGATTTGTCCATCACCACGGACATCATCGTAGGCTTCCCCGGAGAAACGGAGGAAGACTACCTGCTGACCCGGCAGGCCGTGGAACGGGTCCAGTTTGACAACGCCTTCATTTTCCGCTACTCCCCGCGCCGCGGCACTCCCGCCGCCGCCATGGAGGAACAAATTCCGGAGGAAGTGAAGGAAGCGCGCAACCAGGACCTGCTGGCCGTGGTCAATGAAATAGCCATCCGGAAAAACCGGGAACTGGTCGGCACCGTTCAGGAAGTCCTTCTGGAAGGGCCGTCCAAAACGAATGAAGCGCGCCTCTCCGGACGCACCTCCCAGAACAAGCCCGTGATGGTGGATGCCGCCCCGGACCTGGCGGGAGAGCTTCTGCCCATCCGCATTGAAGAAAGCACGGGGTTTACCCTGTACGGCGTCCCATGCCCTTCCAGGGGATGATTTGCACGCCTTCCTCTTCCACCCGCAAATAGATGGCTCCGGTTTCCGGGAGACGGTACACGGCCGTTCCCTCCGGCACGGGGCATTCATGCTCCGTGGTGAAAATGACCGCGCGGGCGCCCGTGGCCCTGATCCACGCGGCGCTGTCCACCGGATCGCGCGGATGGTGCCCGATGACCAGCACATCAGCCCGCGGCGTCATTGCCGCCCGCGCCAGGGAGGAAAACCCGGCATTCCCTATCATCAGGACGAACCGCCTGCGGCATTTCCACGACAGCACCCGGCTCCGGTCCTGATGGATTCCCGTGGACAACGGCACGGGAAAATCTTCCAGAACAAGTTCATTTCCAGGGCGAACCCGCCATTTCCGAACGGAACATTCCGCATCCGCTGCGCCCCAGTTCCGGATTCCGGGATATTCCTTCGCCAGCGCTTCCACTCCGGCGCGCTCCGCCCTGCCGTTCCCGGAAGCCAGCACGCCGGAAGGCCGGATACCACGCGCCTTCAATACGGGAAGAAGGGTGTACCGGACCGCATTTTCCGTTCCTGCGGCCACGACCAGCGCGGGATTGGAGATGACCGCGGACCAGGCGTCCTTCTGCAACGGAACGATGACCGCTTCATTTTCCCCGGCAGGAGGTGCGGAAGAAAGATAGCTGCACGGCAGGGAAGCCACTCCCCCGGCTACCGCCAGCATGACGGAGGCCATCCAGGAAGCCGCCGTATTGCAGACGCATAAAATCCACGGGCACCACGCGAACACCAGCCCGAACAGGGAGACGCCCATGAGCGGAAAAACGAGCACGCTCAAGCACAAATTGGTCAGGGGAGCGTACAGGTTCCAGGTGCCGAAGTGCCATGCCGTCAGGGGAATGGACATCAGCCACGCCCCCACGGAGATGAGCAGCGCGCCGCGGAACGCTTTTTCCAGACGCACAAGGCCTTTTTCCCGCGCATTGTAAATCCGGGAAGGAATGAACGGGTCCGGAGCCCACAGGGGCCTTTCCCGGATGCTCCATCCTGCCAGGCAGACAATCACGGCGAAGACGCAGAAGGAGAGCTGGAACCCCGGCTGGAAAACCTGGAGCGGGTCCATCAGGCAAAGGAGAATGAAAGCCAGCGCCAGAATATTGGCCGGATGCCCCTTCCGGCGCAGCACGGACGCCAACAGCCAGACCGCCGCCATGATGAAGGCCCGCAGGGCGGAGGCGGACATCCCGGTCACAAACACGTACACCGCCAGCAACGGAATGCAGGCCAGCCGCGCCGCACGGGGGCGCACGTACAACAGCCTCAGCATTCCCAGAACCAGCATGGCCGCCACCCCCACATGCATGCCGCTGACGGCGAACACGTGCATGCAGCCGCTTTCCAGAAACTTCGCCATCGTTTCCGGCTTCGCGTCCGTCTTGTCCCCCAGCACGGCGGAAACCATCACCTGCCGGGCCTCGTCATCCGCCGGCGCGCCTTCCCTCAGCAGGCCTGCGGCCCCCTCCCGGAGCCGCAGGGAAAACGCCCGGAGGCGGCTGCACCAGTCGCCCGGCCCCACCCGGCAGGCGCCATCCAGCCGAATCCCGGCAATAATGCCGTGCAGGTATCCCCACCGCTCCCGATCAAAGATGCCGGGGCCGCACGGGGCCTGGAGCGGATATGTCTCTCCCTCAATCCGGTACCGTTCTCCTACTGCCAGGGGGCATTCCCCGCCACGGGAGGAAACTGCGTACAGCCACCGGGCACCGTCCGGGCGGAACAGCACGGACTTTCCGGAAACGGCGTTAACGGAACCCTCCATGGCGACAGTCCTTCCCGCCTCTACGGGAACATTCCCGTATTCCCGGTCATACGCCAGCAGATGCATGGCCGCCCACACCGCCAGGGCAATGGCCAGCAGGCTCATGGAAGGAGCCCGGAACAGGCAGGGCAATAGCGCCCAGCAGAGGCAGAGGCCCCAGAACCAGGGGGAAACGTCCACCGCCGCGCATGCGCACAGCATGGCGAGAGCGGGAGCCAGCAGGGGAGCCGCGGCCATGGTCCGTTCCGGCCACGGCCGCCGCAGGTGGCGCTCCTGTTCCATCCGGGGAAAAGCTTACTGCATGGCGTCCGCGCCGTCCCGTTCCAGGGGAAGAACGGAAGGCAGCGGAAGAACGACGTTGGCAGGCAGGGGGGCCTTGCGCTGGAGCACCTTGGGAGCCAGCGCCTCGCTCGTCTCATAGGCGCCGCGGAACATCTCCAGCTTGGCGTCCAGATTGTCAATGTAATGCAGGGCCACCGCCTCCGGGGTCTTGGGGAACACGGGGGAGCCGAAGGCCAGTTCCCCGTGGTGGGAGGCGATCAGGTGCAGCAGGTGCATGCGCACGTCCGGGGAGGCGGGATCCAGCGTCTTCCAGGATTCCGCTTCCGGAAGGGCCATGATGCGCTTCCACAGATTGTTGACCAGTTCAATGCCCAGCGGAATGTGGCCCAGCAGTTCCCCGGCTTCCGAATAGGGCATCGTGAAATCCTCCTTCGGGTAGCAGTTTTCCCACAGCTTCCCGCAGTCGTGAAACAGGCATCCGGCCAGCAGGAGGTCGCGGTTCAGCTCCGGATTCGCCTGGCAGACGGCAGAGGCCGTGCGCATCATTCCCGCCACATGCTCCACCAGTCCGCCGCGCCGGGCGTGATGGTAAGTGCGGGCGGCGGCGGCGCGCTGGAGGCGTTCCCCGAACTGTTCGATGAATTCAATGCACAGGGCGCGAATGCGCGGATCATTCATGCCCTTGATGAGCACGCAAATCTCCTTCAGGTCCGCCTCCTGCTTCTTCTTCAAGGTTCCGGACCCGGCCAGGAAGCTTTCCTTCTCCTGTTCGTCCAGGGGGCGCACTTCCAGATCGGCCGCTTCCATGCCGAAGCCCCCCTTCGTCCACTGGCCGCGCAGGCTCACGAAACTGCGGAGAGGCAGGGAGGCCAGCGTGCGGAACCAGGGCTTGTCCTCCCACACCTTCAGTCCCATCGTCCCTTCCGCATCGGCAAAAGACACGTCCAGATACGGCTTGTTGCTCTTGGTCATCTTCTGCGCGCACTGGGCGATCTGGGCAAAAACTTCCGCTTCCACCTGGCCCTCCGCGGCCAGCTTGCCCAACTCCATGAGACTGACTTGTTCCATGCGGGCCATCTTGCCCCGCTTCCCTCCATCCGTCAAGAAAACGCCGGAGGACTACGATGATAAAAAAAGGAAACCGCTTATTTTTCCAATACTCCCAACTCGGCAACGGCAACATGGCTGCCTTCCACTACCCGCTTGCCTACAAAACGCAGGTAACGGGCTTTCACGGGCGTCTCCAGGTCAATCCGCTGCGGAACGGGATTGGCGCGGATATTGGAAAACTCTCCCTCCGCGGCGGGAGCTCCCCAATCGTTTCCGTCCGCACTCAGGTAGATGGCGTAGCGGTCAACCGTCCCCTTTGCGGAATCCTTGCGGGGCGTGTAGATGACGGCGGCAACGTTGACCGGACGCCCCATGTCGATTTCCAGCGCCTGCGGAGGAGCTATTTCCCCCTGGGCGGCATGCGTATGCCAGAGGGTGGAGGGGTTGCCGTCAATGGCCAGCTCCGGAGCGGCGGCGCTTCTTTCCCCGGCCGCCACCTTCCAGTCCCGCGTAGGGACGGGGATGATCTGCGCGGTTACGGAAGACCTTCTGCCGCGGTATTCGCTTACCGCCTTCACCGTCCCCCCGGCAGGGAGAAGGAAAGGCTCCCTGTACACGGCGGACTGCGGGCCGGGGTCCGTTCCGTCCGTGGTGTACCTGGTCACCACGCCCTCCGCGGATGCCAGGGTCACCCGGCCATCGCGGTCGTAATTCACTGCCGGAGCATTCAGGATAACAGGGTACTTCCACAGGGAAACCTCGCATAAGGCCGGAACGGCCCGGGATTCTTCCAGCACCACGCGCACTTCATCCGCCGTCACGGGCCTGCCCTTCAAAAGAACCCTGGCTCCTATGCTGGAACCTTCCGTCCATTTGCTCCAGCGGCCGTTTTCACGCACCTCCACGCGGAACTTGCGCACCCTCTGCCCCAGTTGGACGGGTTCCGCCAGCCGGATGACGTCAAATGCCGCAGGTTCCGGCAATTTCAACGCCAGGCAGGGATTTTTATCTTCCGGAGCGGCCGCCCAGTACGTCGCCCGCTTCCGGTCCAGAACTTGTTCCGGGCCGTGCCCCTTCCATGAGGAGGAGGAATCCGCCCGTGCCCCGGAAGCGAAGTTGCGGGAATACAGTTCATTCAGCAGCGCACGGAACCCCGCCAGGGACTTTTTATCCTCTTCATGAATGCGGCCGCGGCGGTCCGGCGGCACGTTCAGATTCAGGTTGGCCCCTCTGCCCACGCTGTCAAAGTACAGCTTCAGCAGATTCTCCGGCGTCCGGACGCGGGAATTCTCATGCTCATGCCAGAACCAGCCCGGACGGATGGAAACATCCACTTCCGCGGGAATCCAGTACTTGCCGTCCACGGTGCCTTCCGTGCCCAACTGGTAGCGCACGGTGCCGGGCGCGGGTTCCGTCCCGGCTTGCAGCGGAACGGGGGTGTACGTGGCCCAGCAGGGATAGCCCGCATAACCGCTTTCGTTCCCCACCCAGCGGGCGCCCGGCCCCACGTCGGAAAAAATCACCGCTCCGGGCTGCCGTTTCTTCAGTTCCCCCCACGTCGTCTTCCAGTCGTAATACGTGCTCCGGTCAATGGAGCGCTTCTCCCGCGTTCCACCGTAATAGCCGTCCCCTCCGTTCGCTCCGTCAAACCACGCCAGGAAAACTGGGCCGTATCCCGTGGACAATTCCTTCAACTGCTCACGGTACATTTTGATATATTCCGGCGTTCCGTAGGAGGGGGCATTGCGGTCCCACGGAGACAGGTAAATGCCGAACCTGACGCCGTACTTTTTGCACGCGCGGGAAATTTCCTTCACTACATCGCCCTTCCCCTGCTTCCACGGGGAGGCCGCCACGCTGTGCCGGGTGGTCTTCGTGGGCCACAGGCAGAAGCCGTCATGGTGCTTGCAGGTCAGCACCACTCCCTTGAACCCGGCGTCCGCCAGCGTCTTTACAATTTCGTCCGCATTGAAATCGGAAGGATTGAACAGCTCCGGCTTTTCGTCGCCATAACCCCATTCCTTCCCGGTAAAGGTATTGATGGTGAAATGGATGAAGGCATACATCTCCATGTCGTGCCATGCCAGTTGAGCCGGAGAAGGAACAGGCTTCAACGGGGAAACCCCATTCTTCACTCCCGCTTCCGCCAACCCGGCGGCCAGCATGCAGGTTCCCATAAGGACAGGGGCCAACTGATTCAATCTTCTCATCAAATGCATAACTAACGTTCGGAACTATGTACGCTCCGGGCATCCCGTTCTTTCAGACAACTCTACGAGTTAAAGCCGTACCGCCCGCTGAAGATGGCCTGTTTCCCGCAATCGCGGGAGAAACGGGGCGCCTGCGCTTTTTTCCTTTTCCGCCCATCAGGGATTATGGAGCAATCAATATATTGAACACGTATCCGGACAGAATGATAAACGCCGTCACTGTTCCGAAGAAAATCCAGATCAGCTTCCAGGTCATCACCTTCTTCAGAAGGGCCGCCTCCGGCACGGAAAGCCCTACCGTCGCCATCATGAACGCTATCGCCGTGCCGATAGGAACGCCTTTCGCCACAAACACCTGGATCACCGGAACTATCGCCGCCGCATTCGCATACATCGGAACCGCGCAAATTACCGCAACCGGCACCGCCCACCAATGCTCCCGGCTCATGGACGCTTCAAAAAATCCCTCCGGCACATAGCCGTGCACCGCCGCTCCCATGGCGATGCCGATCACCACATACAGCGCCACTCCCTTTACGATTTCCCACGCATCATGCATGATGACGGCCCATCTCTTCCGGAACGGCGTCCCCTTCCGCTCCCACGCGCCGCTTTCCTCCCCGGACTGGACAAGCAGCCCCCGTATCCAGGGGGACAGATAGCGTTCCAGCCTGAACCTCTCCAGCACAGCCCCTCCCATCATCCCCAGCAAAATGCCGGAGACCGCATAAATCACCGTGATCTTGAACCCGAACGCCCCCAGGAACAGGGCGATGGCAACCTCATTCACCAGAGGCGATGTGATCAGGAAGGCAAACGTCACGCCCAGCGGAATCCCTCCTTTCACAAAGCCGATAAACAGGGGAATGGAGGAACATGAACAAAACGGCGTGACCGCCCCGAACAGGGCGGCGAAAAAATACTGAAACCCGTAGAGCTTCTTTGTCGTCAAAAACACGCGGATGCGTTCCACCGGGAAATAGGCGTTCACCACGCCCATGAAAAGACTGATCGCGTACAGCAGGAAGAGGATCTTCACCGTGTCGTACACGAAGAAGTTGACCGCCTCCCCCAGACGGGTATGGGGTGTGAACTCCAACACCCCGTAAACCAGCCAGTCGGCAAAATCCTGAATCATAACCGGGAAGAATTCTCCTACCGCTCTGCGGAAACATAAAATCACCGAAATTAATGTAGCGGAAACGCTGAAAGACGTGCGTAAAGCACTT
>OGXE01002587.1_pt1 | contig 13343 bp, 9 predicted proteins | sample 1576181 | NCBI WGS metagenome assembly OGXE01 (sample SAMEA3541478, study PRJEB24748) | human gut metagenome | biome: human gut; feature: human-associated habitat; material: faeces | place: China | collected 2012 | reverse complement strand
TTGGTTAACGATTGGAGTGTGTGGTGTCGACACCGCAGTCGCCTCTCTCGCCAGCAGGCAGATAAACAACAGGAATCCAAATCTGCCGATCACATCCGTTCTTCTCCATCCGATGTAGTACGCCGACATGTCGACCGCGTAAGACACTAGCAGAATTACAAGTCCCCAGATACAGACACGCACCCGCCGGTCCATTCCGCGCGCCCGGTAACGCTGCAAGATCACATAGAGCAGATAGAGCAGGTCACATGCCATCAGAAAATGCGTGCAAAATACCGTATTTTTAAACTCGCAGATCCCCGTCATGTGGAGTACGGTACACACTACAACATTCGCAAATGAACAGATGCAGATAATATTTGATATATACTTCTCCTCCACCTCGGAGAACTCCTGCAAAAATGCTGCAAACGGCGCAATCATCAGCATAATCAGCATATAACCGGCGTACGAGGCCGCCGTCCGGCTTTTTACCATGTAGGCAACCAGCTCCGCCTCATTCATGGACCACATTCCCATCATCAGCGTAAAAATGCCAAAATACAGGATGCCCGGTCCCATCTTTACTTTGCGTCTTGCAATTGCATAATAAATGAGCAGCATAATACCGATCGCTCCGTCAACTGTGCTGACCATGATCTCCGGAACCGATCCTCTCATCGTCTGATAGACCATCTGTCCGTCATTCTCCTGATAGAACCTCGTCACATGATCCCGCACTGCCGGGTACACCGCCTCGATCCGCACACTGAAACTCTTCACGCCCTCCTGCAGCTGGATCGTATTCCATCCGGTTCCGGGCGTCCTCCCGAACACCGTACTGCTCTTTTCCAACGAATAAATCTGCTCGCCGTCCGCATACACTTCCACGCACTGATGTACGCTAAAAAATGTCAGTTCCGAAAACTCCGACTGCATCTGATTGCTGTCGAAATAATACTCCCTGACATCTTCACCCACTTCCACCACGCGATCGGGCTGCAGTTCGATTCGTCTGGAATCCTCCGCAAAGCTTGTATTCTTTTTACCTGCAAACGCAAAGCTCAACGCCATCAGAATGAATCCGATGACAAGCAGCACTCCATAAACGGTCGATACTGATTTTTTCATTTGTCCTCACCTGTGGAAAATTCTGGCAAACAGAGGTTTTTTCGTATTCTCTGCACTGGTTGTTATCTCCGCAGCGGCAAGCGTCTCTTTTCCTGCCTCTTCCTTTGTCTCCGGCAGAGCCTCCTCGAGGAAGAACTCGTCGAACACATCATCCCTCTTGTTGATCTTCTCGCACATATCTTTGGTGACCTCCATCATGGTCTCCATCATATGTCTTGCATTCTGCCCCATGCGGTCTTCAAAAGTCATCCCCTGATCCGGTGCCTCCTCACCCCAGATACAGTCATCCCCCAGCACACGCAGCTTATTCAGCCGGTCGCGCTGCTCCTTGCGGACGACGCTCAAAAACCGGCTCACCATCACGTTGTGCTCATTTTCGTCCGTATAACACAAAAACTCTTCCAGCGAAGCGTTCTGCGGATAACCGATTTGATAGTAGGTATTATAAATCCGGCAGATCCGCTCTGTCGTCTGGCGCAGAATGATGCCGCACTCCTGCGGTTTTCTCCAATAATAATGCTCCGCACGCTCCAGTTCCTGCAGAACATTATCATACATCGCCTGAAGTTCATCCGACTCCAGTCTGCACTCTCTTATAAACTCAAAATTCATCTCCTGCTGCCCCTCTTATGCTCTGTTTTCTACCGCTTTCAGGATCTCCTCACTGATGTTCTCCACATCCTTGCCGTCCGTGTCCACGCAGATATCCGCCACCGCTTCGTAGCGCGGCCGGCGCTTCTCCATCAGTTCCCGTATATATTCCACATTCATATTCCCGTTTAAAATCGGGCGGTTCGTGCTGTCCTTGACTCTTTCGTAGATCGTCTCCGGCGTTGCCCGGAGGAACACGATGCAGCCGTTCTCCTTCATCAACGCCGCATTCTCATCCCTGAGTACACTGCCTCCACCGCAGGAAACCACATATCCTGTGCTCTCTGAGAAAGACCGCAACAACTCTGTCTCCAGATCGCGGAAATAATTCTCTCCATGTGCGGCAAAAATATCTGTGATTGCCATCCCCTGTTGTTCCTCGATGAGCTGATCCATCTCGATTCGCTTCGACGGACATTTTTTCGCAAGCGCTCTCGCAATGGTACTTTTCCCGGCGCCCATAAAGCCGATCAGATATAAATTCTTCATGCCGCAGTTTCACCTTTCTAGCTAAAAAAACGCTCTTTGACTTCCTCGACCGGCATATCTTTTCCGGTATACAGTTTAAAGGCAGCCACGCCCTGCCACAGCAGCATTCCCTTGCCGCCGATACAGGTTGCTCCGGCTTCCTTCGCCTCCCGGAGCAATCTCGTCTCCTCCGGGTTGTAGACGGCATCCGCCACCACTAACCCCGGTCGGAATGCAGAAGTGTCCTTTACCACACTCTCATTTTCCATCGGCTTCATGCCTACAATCGTTGCATTTGCAAAAATATCACTGGACGCGATCTCCGCAGTCATCCGCGCAGTATCCGCAATATCATAGACATTTACCACGCACGACGGAACCGCCGCACGGATCTTCTCCGCCGTTTTCAGCGTTCTCTCAAAAAAAGCATCCTTGATATTAAAAATGGAAATCTCCCTTGCACCGTCAAGCGCGCACTGCACCTGAATGGCAGAAGCGGCACCGCCTCCGCCTGCAACCGTGATCTTCTTGCCCTTAATATCGATCCCGTGATCCTTCAGATTATGCACAAATCCCTCGCCGTCAGTAATATGGCCGGTTAGTCTGCCGTTGTCATTTACGATCGTGTTGACCGCTCCGATGATCTGTGCCGCCGGAGACAATTCATCCATGTATTTGACAACCTCCGTCTTGCACGGCATGGTGACATTGCAGCCGCGCATCTTAAATGTGCGCATGGCGGCAATGGCGTCTGCCACTTCCTCCACCTTGATATCAAAAGCAACATACACATAATCCAGTCCCAGCCGCTCGAAGCTGTAATTATACATTGCCGGCGAACCCGAATGTCCGACCGGCGAACCAATCAATGCCAATAATCCTGTGTGTCCTGAAATTCTGCTGTCCATATTTCCTCCCGCTCCGGCGTCCGTTTTTTCTCTGCGCCAATAACAGTATCATAGCTGTTTTTTCTTATCATTTCAATACACTAAAGCAAAAAAGCATCCCTTTTCTACTCTGTAAGTATCGGCTTAAAATCTTCCGTATCGCCGCAGAATATGCCGCCGCATTCCTGTAAGATGTGCCGCATTACAGGCAGTACCTTTTCATATTCTTCCGCGGAAAATGTTACCAGATATACTCTGTTGCAGCCGTGTTCCTCTGCAAATACCGCAGTCACCTGATCCCGGGGATGGATTTTCCCTTCCTCCATGTCCATGGAGGCTTCTCCGCCGTACATAATCTCAAGTACGCCTGCTTCCTGCCAGATTTCCATCTCACAGGTTCCTTCCAGCACGTCTGCAATCTGCCGCACGCCCACAGTCTCCGGTGCAAGATAAAGCCATTCGCCCGGCACATCTGCCTCTTTCTTTTTCTGCAGATTGGATTCCTTCAAGTTTTCTTTTACATGATAATTCTCTTTACCTAACACGATTTCTCCGCTGTCAAACTCTTCATCCGGGAAATAGGTCAGCACTTCATCCGGAGCAAGTGAAATATCGGTTCCTTCCAGGGCATTATAATCTGCCAATGGAATCACATACAAGCCTCGCATCGCATCTGCATCATATCCACTTCCTGAATCCGTATCAAACTTGAGCTGATTGTCATATTTCATGGCGCTCAGCGGCACATACCGGTATTTTTGTTCATAAATAATCTCCAGCCCCCGGCTTTGCGTCTCTTCCTGCACGATCCGCTCCATCGCTTGTATATTTTCCGGAGTTGTTTCATCAGATGTTGCGGAAAATTCAGTCTTAAAACGTGTATTCATTATATTTTCCTGCCCGATATACAAGGATGCTGTCGCAGAAATCAATACCAGTACAATGGTACTCATAATACAGATATTTGCCAGTCCTACTGCATTTTGTTTCATTCGATAGATCAGACCTGACACTGAAACAAAATGTTTTGTCTTATAATAATAGGCTTTATTTTTCTTCAATAATTTTAACAGCGCTACACTTCCCGCTGTAAACAGAGCGTAGGTTCCGAAAATAACCAGAATTACTGCAATAAAAAATTTTGTGATCGCACTAAGCGGTGACTCTGTCGTCTGTGCAATATAATATCCGCTTCCCAACAAAAGAATTCCGATCACTGCGATCAGCCAGTTTGCTTTTGGTTCTTTTTCTCCTTTTTTCCCTCCCTGCAGAAGTTCCACCGGATTGACTCTCTGCACCTGGAAAATGTTCCAGATCAGAATCACAAGAAAGATAGCTCCAAATAGACCGGCACTGATCAAAATAGCCTCCGGGTCCACAGAAAACTGAAATGCAACATCAAACCGGATCAATTTCAGGAGTACCAGAAAGATGAGGCGTCCGAATACGATTCCTGCCAGGATTCCTCCAAGGATACCTGCGCCCGCAGTATAGATGCCCTCCCAGACCATCATCTTTGTCAGGTTCGTCTTATCCATTCCAAGCACCTGATACAATCCCATCTCTTTTTTTCTCTGACGAACCAGAAAACTGTTCGTATAAAAGAGAAAGATTGCCGAAAAACCACCTGTGATCGTAACTGCAAAATTCAGGATCAGACGCAGCTGGGATGCACCGGGCATGGTATCCAGCGCCACTGCGTGGATGCTGCGGAAGATGCTGTTTTCGATGTTCGGGTTGTCGCGCATCAGGCGGCGCAGCAGGACCTTGACCTCCTGACGCTTGGAGCCGCCTCCGCCGTTGTCGCAGATCGTACAGGCCTCGGTAAAACGGCAGGCACACTGGATAAATTCCAGCTCATTGTAGCGGCGCCACGCGATGATGTCATCCTCGCGGATGCAGTACATCGGGCGGATCAGCGTCATGCCCGGGAAGTTCGTGCTGTGCAGCTTCGGCGGCATGGCCTGCAGCTGGGAGCCGTAGAACATGCTCATGACAGTCGTCTCGATGACATCATTAAAATGATGTCCCAGCGCGATTTTATTGCAGCCAAGCTCCTGCGCTTTCTTGTACAGGTGGCCGCGGCGCATGCGGGCGCAGAGGTAGCAGGGCGACTTATCACTGTTGTTGGCAACATCAAAGATGTTCGTCTCAAATACTGTGATGGGAATGTGCAGCAGCGCGGCGTTGCTCTCGATCTTCTGGCGGTTGATTTCATTATAGCCGGGGTCCATGACGAGGTAGACGAGTTCAAACGGAACCTCGCTGTGGCGCTGCAATTCCTGCAGGAGCTTGGCCATAAGCATCGAATCCTTGCCGCCGGAGATGCAGACGGCAATCTTGTCCCCGGCCTGGATCAGCTCGTACCGCTTGACGGCCACGATGAAGGGCGTCCAAAGCTGCTTGCGGAATTTTTTGATAATGCTGCGCTCGATTTTTTGATAGGTCTCTAATTGGCGTTCCAAGGGTCAATTCTCCTTATTCGTCAGGGTTTTGTAGCAGGTGTCAAAGGCTTGCAGGAAGCCGTCGATCTCCGCGTCGGTGGTCAGGTGGCTGATGCTGATGCGCCAGCTGGACAGCGCGTTGCGGCGATCCCGGCTGACGGCGAACACGGCCTTGGACGGCAGACCGTCCGACGAGCAGGCTGATTTGACCGACACGCAGACGCCCTGTTCGCTCAGCGCCTGCTGAAACCGCGTGCCCTTGACGCCGGTCACGCTGACATTGACGATATGCGGCACAGCATGCGCGGGGCTGTTGACGCGCACAAGGCTGTATTGCTGCAAGCTCGCCAGCAGGCGGTCATGCAGCCTTTGCACATGGGCGTTGCGGGCGTCCTGCCCGGCCAGTGCTTTGGTCAGTGCGGCGTCCAGGCTGACGGCAAGACCCAGCGTCGGCGTGCCGCTGCGGTAGATCGTGGTGCTGGCACCGCCGGAAATCTGCGGCTCAATGACGAGGCCGCGGCGCTTGTACAGCGCACCGATGCCGTTGGGGCCGTAGAACTTGTGGGCAGTGAAGCTCATCGTATCGACGCCGTCAAGCCAGAGGTCGGTCTTGCCGACGGCTTGGGTGGCGTCCACGTGCAGGCGACAGCCGGGGTACGGCTTGACGATTCCGGCAATCTCCCGGATGGGCTGGATCGTGCCAAGCTCACTGTCCACAGCGCAGACGGCGACCAGGATCGTATCGTCGCGCATCAGCTCCCGCAGTTGGTCCAGGTCTACCCTGCCGTCGCGGCCAATGTCCAGCAGGTCGATCTCGTACCCCTGCTGCTGCAAAGCCGACAGCGACGCGCCCACCGAGGAGTGCTCCAGCTGGGTGGAGATGATGTGCTTGCCGATGTGCCGCGACGCATGGGCAATGCCCTTGAGGGCAAGGTTGTTCGCCTCGCTCGCGCCCGAGGTGTAGATGATCTCGGCAGGCTGCACGCCAAGGTGCTGCGCAATGGATTGGGTCACCCGCTCCATCTCGGCGCGGGCCTCCTGCCCGGCAATGTGGGTAGAGTTGGGGTTGGCGATATAACGGCGCTCCGCCGCAAGGTATGCGTCCAGAACGTCGGGGTCTGCCGGGGTGTTGGCAGTATAGTCAAGGTAAATCATGCGGAAGCCTCTTTATAGAATCAGTATGGCAGGTGCGGTTTCCTACCTGCTCAATAGGAATTGAATTCATGCAAAACCCCTGCGGCACGGCAGGGGTTTGTGTCATTCAAAATCCGAAATTGTGACAGACTGCTTGCCAAAGTACGGCGTCAGCCCCCACATATCGGGGCCGGGCGCGACATCGGTATAGAACAGCAGCCACGGGCGTTCGTCATCGTTCAGCGGGCGGATGGAAACATCCGGCTGGGCGGTGTCGTTCAGCAGTGCCTCCCGCGCGTCGAGGGCGTCGGCGTAGCGCCTGGCGCTGCCATTGGCCAACTCATAAGCGGCCTCGAGACTGGTGGCGAAGTAGCTGTCCTGGCCCTCCTTTACGGTGTGGCTGCCGATGCAGGCCATGCAGAGGAGCATAGCGGCGGCAAGCAGCGACAGACGGCGGGCCTGGCGGCGGCAGAACTGTTCTGCACCATGCAGAGAAACGCCGCGCACGCGCTCGAGCCAGCCGAGCAGCAAAAACTCGGTGGCAGCCAGACCCAGCACAAAGGTCATCCAGACAACGTTCAAAAGCCGTCCGGCACCGATGCCGCCCATTGTGTAGGACGGCAGAAAGATCATGGCCCACATCAGCACGAGGGTGACCGCCGCGCCGAGCCACGGATGGCGGAACACCCGGTCCGAAAGCACGGCGCTGCGGGTCAGATGCAAAAGCGGCAGTACAAGCAGTGCCAGCAGACAGAGCAGCGGCACATCCAGCCAGCGAATCCACTCCATGGCGGCGAGGATAAAGCTCTTGGCGACAGCCTCTGCAAAGCCCGCACCGGCAAAGCCTGCAGTACGCACCTGCGTGCCGGGGGCCAACACATTCAAAAGCAGCCCCGCCATGGCCGCGGCCAGCGCGGGGACCTGCCAGAAATTACGGCGGCGCACAGCGCAGAGCGCCGCGGCCAACAGCAGGACCAGCACGTTCAGCAGCCCGGCCACCTGATGCCCGCCGCCGATGACAAGACTGCACACACAGCCCGCTGCCGCATAGAAAAATTTGCGGCGGGTCGGCAGTTTATCGGCAAAGCAGAGCGCAAACGCCAGCCCGGCGTTCAGCACGGCCAGCGAAAAGTACGGCAGGTAGTTCATGGCACCGTTGAACCAGTACAATCCCTCCACGGGGGCGGGCATGCCCTCGATAAAGGCGAAGGTCAGCAGCAGCGCCAGTGCCCAGGGCAGACGCCCTTGCGCCGGGTCCAGACGCAGCACCACGCACCGTGCCAGCCCATACAGGCAGAAAAACAGCGGCAGCAGCACGCAGACCAGCGTGGCACCATAATATTTGTTGCCGAAGATGGCGGGCTGAAACGCCAGCGTAAAGCCGGAAACGTAGAGTCCCTGCCAGTTCTCATAGTAGTAGACGTTGGTGTCCCACGCGGCCCGCAGCAGACGCGCCAGGTCAAGGCCGTACTGCTGCACCACGGCATGGGTGCGGGCGGCGTAGATGAAATCATCTGCCGAGGGGCGCGCAAAGACCGCCAGCACCAGCACGGGCAGCAGCAGCACGCCCGTCAGCAGCGCAAAGCGGCGCAGCCAGCGTTTTTGCGCCGCTGCATCGTGCCAAAAATCCATAGAATCGTGTTCCTTACTGTATTCGTTATGCGTCGCCCAGGGTCATCTGCAGGAAGTAGACCCACTGCTTCTCCCACCAGTACCAGTCATGGGAGACATCCTGGCCCCAGATGTCCACGATGGGATGGATGCCCTTGCTCTCGAGAATGGCCTGCAGTTCCTTCGTGGAGGCCAGCAGGTCAGCTTCCCACGCGCCCTGGCCGCAGCACATAATGAACTTATCGGCCTTCTCAAACAGCTTCATGTAGGGGTGAGTCGTCGGGAAGTTGCGCATGTAATCGCAGGGAGAATTGCGGTAGACAAGGTCGTCCATGTAGCTGCCGAAGAACATGCCGGAGGAGTACAGGCCGCTCAGGGCAATCGTGCCGTTGAAGATGTCGGGGCGGCGCAGGTAGAAGTTGACGGCGTGGCCGCCGCCCATGCTGGCACCGCCGGTCAGGATGCAGCCTGTGTGGTCCTCGCCCTGCTCGCGGTTGATCTCCAGCAGACGGGGGACGAACTCTTCACAGATATAGTTGTACCAGCGCTCCTGCATCTCGATGCGCGGGCGTTCGGGGCCGTTATTGTCCCAGCTCTCGGGGTCGATGCTGTCGACGGTGAAGATCTGCAGCTTGCCGCTGTCAATCCAGGGGGCCGCCGCGTTGCACATATTACGGTCCTCCCAGTCGAAGAAGCGGCCACTCTGGCACGGGAAAATGACGATGGGGCGTCCGGCATGGCCGTAGACCTTAAACTCCATAAAACGGTTCAGAAACCGGCTGTACTCCTTGTAATAGCGGATCTGCATGGCAGTCCCCTCCTATTTATAAAAGAAATTTTTATTCAGCTCCAGCAAGCCGACCATCGCATGCATCGGTCCGCTGGCGGACGTTTTGAATACCCAGTAGTAGAGCAGTGCCAGTGCCTCCCGCAGATAGCACGGCAGCACACTGCGCAGCGGCGTTGCAGCGGGCAGCGCAGTGGCTTTGGTGAAGCCCGCCAGGGCGGCGTATTTCCCGGCGCGGTAGCAGTGGAACGCATTGGAAACGTAGACGATGGGCATTGTCTCATCAAAGCCATGCTCCCGCAGGATGGTCAGTGAGAAGGCAAAGTTTTCTTCGGTGGAGGTCGAACCGGATTCGGCAAGCACGCGGTCCGCAGGCAGTCCTTTGGCAATCAGGTAGTCCCGCATGGCGTCTCCCTCGGGCCGCCATTCGTCGCGGCCCTGCCCGCCGCTGGTGATGACCAGTGTGTTCGGGTGGGCTGCGGCGTAGTCATACGCCTTATTCAGGCGGCATTGCAGGAGCTTGCTGGGCTTATCCTTATGCAGCCCGGCCCCCAGCACGATGATGACCCTTTCGTCCCCCGTGGGCGGGTTTATATAGCCGCTGACCGACACAAAGGCGATCAGCGCCAGATACACCCCAGCCAGAACGGCCAGCACCCAGAAAACGACCCGTCCTGCGCCCGCAGAAAACCACAGGTTGAGCGGGCGGCGGAACACGGCGTACCCGGCCACGCAGGTCGTCAGCAGCCAGACCATCAGGTTGCCCATGTTGAAGTTGGACAGAAAAATCAGTGAAACCGAATAGAGGACCAACACTGCGGCCAGCAGGTCCAGCACAAGCACGCCCACCTTAGCGGGCAATTTCATCATAAACACCGCAGCCCGCCGGGCAGTAGTCAACGCCCAGCGCCTTGCAGACAGTGTCGGCAATCGTGGCGAAGCTGTAGCGGGTGTGCAGGTTGACGCCGGGTTTGATCTCGTCGCCGTAAATCAGGAACGGCACGTGCTCACGGGTGTGGTCGGTGGTCTTGGTGTAGCTGGGGTCGCAGCCGTGATCCGCCGTGACCATCAGGATGTCACCCGGGCGCATTTTTGCCATAAAGCCGGGCAGCCAATCGTTGAACTCGGCAGCGGCGGCGGCGTAGCCCGCAATGTTGCGGCGGTGGCCGTAGAGCATATCAAAGTCGACGAGGTTGACGAAGGCCAGACCCTCAAAATCGCGGTCCGCCAGCTCCAGCGTGACCTGCAGGCCCTCGGTGTTGCCGGAGGTGCGGATGGTCTCGCCGATGCCCTTGCCCGCAAAGATGTCGTGGATCTTGCCGACACCGATGGTCTGCTTGCCCGCGGCCAGGATGGCGTCGAGCATCGTGTCATGCGGCGGGACCAGACTGTAGTCATGGCGGCGCGGCGTGCGGGTGAAGTTGGCGGCGCAGTCGCCCACGAACGGGCGGGCAATGACGCGGCCCACGCCGTATTTGCCGGTCAGCAGCTCCCGCGCCTGTGCGCAGATCTCGTACAGCTTTTCCACAGGGACGATGGCCTCGTTCGCAGCGATCTGGAACACACTGTCGGCGGAGGTGTAGACGATGAGTGCGCCGGTTTTCATGTGCTCCTCGCCGTAGTCGCGGATGACGTCGGTGCCGGAATAGGGCTTGTTGCACAGAACCTTATAGCCGGTTTTGGCGGTGAACGCATCCAGCAGCTCCTGCGGGAAACCGTCCGGGAAGGTGGGCAGCGGTTCGGCACTCAGCAGACCCGCGATTTCCCAGTGGCCGATGGTCGTATCCTTGCCGGCACTGGCTTCACGCAGGCGGGCATAGCTGCCGATGGGGGCGGCTGCGGGAGTGCCGCAGGTCACGCCGTCCAGATTGAACATGCCGAGCCTGGCAAGGTTATCACCCCTGAAATTGGGATGCCCTGCAATGGCCCCCAGTGTGTTGGTGCCGACATCGCCGAAAAGGGGTGCGTCCGGCTCTGCTCCGACGCCGAAGCTGTCGAGCACAATCAGAAATACACGTTTTGCCATGATGCTTCTCCTGTATAGTAAGTGGTAAAGGACTATTCATGGCTTTATTATACCGTAAACACCGTAAAAAGTAAACATGCAATCGATGCTTGCAAATCGGACCCGCCGGGCACAGAAGAACGCCGGTGGCCTGTAAGTCGGACTGTACCCGGGCTGTGGCAGAATTTGCACGGAACGAGATGAAATTGTGCAAAAATTAACGGGCGGAAAGGAAGCAATTTTTGTGCGGTTTTTTTCAGACGAAAGCCGTTTCCCTCTTGTCTCCCACGGCGGACTTGTAGTATAATACCGCTGAGGTTTGCTAAAGTATATAAATAGGTAGAAATGTAAAACGGAGGATAAACTTTATGCGTAAAACCAAGATCGTCTGTACTATGGGTCCGTCCACCGATAAGCCGGGCATTCTGCGCCAGCTGATGGAGAACGGCATGAACGTCGCGCGTTTCAACTTTTCTCATGGCGACTACGAGGAGCACAAGGGCCGCTATGACAAGGTACGCGCACTGTCCAAGGAACTGGACCTGCCCATTGCCTGTATGCTGGACACCAAGGGTCCCGAGATTCGTCTGGGTGAGTTCAAGAACGGTGTGGAGAAGCTGACCACCGGCCAGAAGTTCACCCTGACCTCCCGCAGCGTAGAGGGCACGAACGAAATCTGCTCCGTCACTTACAAAGAGCTGCCCCACGACGTCAAGCCCGGTGGCCGGATCATGCTGGACGACGGTCTGATCGAGCTGCGCATTGACGAGGTCGGCGACACCGACATTGTCTGCACGGTCTGCAATGACGGCATCATCAAGACCAAGAAGGGCGTCAACGTTCCCGGCGTGCATCTGTCCATGCCGTATATGAGCCAGCGCGATAAGGACGATATCATCTTCGGCATCGAGCAGGGCTTTGATTTCATCGCTGCTTCCTTTGTGCGCACCGCACAGGACGTGTACGAGATCCGCAACCTGCTGAACGAGTACGACTCCAACATCCGCATCATCGCCAAGATCGAGAACCGCGAGGGCGTCAATAACATCGACAGCATCCTGTCCGCTGCCGACGCCGTCATGGTCGCCCGCGGCGATCTGGGCGTCGAGATCGACTTCACCGAGCTGCCCGGCATCCAGAAGAGCGTCATCGACCGCTCCTTCTCCTTCGGCAAGCCCATCGTCACTGCGACCCAGATGCTGGACAGCATGATGGTCAACCCCCGCCCCACCCGCGCCGAGATCTCCGACGTGGCAAACGCCATCTACGACGGCACTTCCGCCATCATGCTCTCCGGCGAGACCGCTGCGGGCGCATACCCTGTTGAGGCCCTCAAGACCATGTCCGCCATTGCAGAGCGCACCGAGAACGAGGTCCACTACCGCGACAACCGCCTGACCGATACCACCGGCCAGATCAGCGTCAGCGACGCTACCGCACACGCTGCCTGCCTGACCGCAAAGGACGTCAACGCTTCTGCCATCGTCACCGTGTCCGAGTCCGGCAACACTGCCCGCCTGCTGAGCAAGTACCGCCCCTCTCAGCCCATCATCGCCTGCGTCATGGACGAGCAGGTCCAGCGCCAGCTGTCCGTCTCCTGGGGCATCACCCCGCTCATGATGGACCTCGCCGCCAGCACCGATGAGCTCATCGAGAAGTCCACCGCTCTGGCAAAAGAGCACGGCTATCTGCACGACGGCGAGCTGGCTGTCGTGACCGCCGGCGTCCCCGTGGGCGTCTCCGGCACCACCAACATGATCAAGATCCACATGATCGGCAACTGCCTGGCTACCGGCGTCGGCGTCGGCCCCGAGGGCGCTGCTCTGGCCAACGCCACCGGCAAGGCCTGCGTCTGCCGCACCATCGAGGAGATCCGCGCAAAGTTCAAGCCCGGCATGGTCCTGGTCGTCCCCTCCACCTCCAACGAGATGCTGAGCTACGTCCGTGACGCCGCCGCTCTGGTGGTCGAGGAAGCCGGCCTGAACAGCCACGCCGCCATCGCCGGCAAGGCCCTGCTCAAGCCCACCATCGTGGGCGCCCTCGGCGCTACCGCCCACATCCGCGACGGTCTGATGGTCGCTGTGGACTGCGCACACGGCAGCGTCCAGCGCCTGCAGGCCTGATCCCGGGAGGCGCAGTATGGAACGCATCGCAAGTTTCTGCGTAGACCACACCAGGCTCGACCGCGGCACGGTTGAGCACCGCCCTGCGTGTCTCGTCTGCCACAATGTTAAGCGCCTCTATGT
>OGXE01002584.1_pt1 | contig 13360 bp, 8 predicted proteins | sample 1576181 | NCBI WGS metagenome assembly OGXE01 (sample SAMEA3541478, study PRJEB24748) | human gut metagenome | biome: human gut; feature: human-associated habitat; material: faeces | place: China | collected 2012 | reverse complement strand
GCAATGCCCGCTACCGAGCCGATTAGATTGCCTGCTTCAAGCGGCATCATGACCACTTTGCTGTTCGGTGAACCACCGATTTGTTTTAAGGCTTCCGTGTATTTTTGTGCGATGAAGTAATTGATCGCTTTGGTATCACCGCTGGCAATCGCTTCTGATACCATTTGAGTTGCTTTCGCTTCTGCTTCTGCTGCACGTTCACGCGCTTCTGCTTGTAAGAAGGCTTCTTGACGCTCCCCTTCCGCTTTCAGAATTCGGGCTTGTTTTTCCCCTTCTGCACGTAAAATTTCCGCCTGACGAATACCTTCCGCTTCCAACACTTCTGCACGTTTATTACGTTCAGCTTTCATTTGTGCGTTCATTGAATCAATCAATTCACGTGGTGGACGTACATCGCGAATTTCAATACGGGTGACTTTAATCCCCCAAGGATTGGTCGCTTCATCCACAATTGCCAATAAACGACCATTAATGGAATCACGTTGAGAAAGCATTTCATCCAATTCCATCGAGCCTAGCACGGTACGAATGTTAGTCATGGTTAAATTGATAATTGCTTGTTCCAAATGATTTACTTCATAAGCTGCACTGCGAGCATCAATGACCTGTACGAAACAAACCGCATCAATGGATACGTTCGCGTTATCCTTAGAAATAACTTCTTGTGAGGGAATATCTAATACTTGTTCCATCATATTGATCTTACGACCAACACGATCCACAAACGGCACCACAAAGTTCAAACCTGGCATTAAGGTATGGGTATAACGCCCAAAACGCTCAATCGTCCAGTTATAACCTTGCGGTACGGTTTTAAGTGCCGAAAATAGCACAACAACAACTAATACAATAAAGACGATTGCGGCAATAGATAAGCCTTCCATAGATTGCTCCTTAATGATGAGGAAATATAAGAAAAGTCTATCAAATTAGACCGCACTTTGTACATAAATATATTTATCGTTTTCTCTTATAAATTCAAAAAGATGCGTAATGCAATTCGGGGCATCTAAATCTTGATGAGAAACAAATAAAAGCTGCGTTTCACTATTATTAACGAGTTGTTCAATAAAATGTTTCACTAGCTTACGATTTAATCCATCAAGCCCTTGAAAAGGCTCATCTAAAATTAAAACAGGCGGATGCTTCACCATCGCTCGTGTGATTAAAAGCAAACGTTGCTGCCCCCAAGAAAGTGAACGAAATGGCTTTTTTGCTAAATGAGTCAGATTTAAACGAGCTAACCACTGCATGGCTTTTAAACGAATTGCCTCTGGCACTTGTTGATAAATTCCAATACTGTCAAAAAATCCAGAAATAATGACATCCAATACAGAACAATTCACGCGATAATCTAAATGCAGTTGGCTACTTACGTAACCGATTTTTTGTTTAATATCCCAAATCGTTTCACCTGAGCCACGTTGTTTACCAAAGATCACTACATGATTCGCAAATGCTTGAGGATGATCACCTGTAATTAAAGAAAGCAAGGTAGACTTCCCTGCACCATTAGGTCCTTTAATCCACCAATTTTGATTTGGCTGAATAACCCAGTTTAAATGATCCAAAATGACTTTATCGCCATACTGAACCGTGACATTTTTAAGCTCAAAGTGCGGTTGGTTTTCTGGCAGTTTTAGTAATGGTGAGGCTGGCTCAGGCAAAGCTACATCAACAGACTGTTCCGCATAAACTAATTGTTGATAAATACTTTGTTGCTCAATGGATTGGCGTTCACCTTCTAATACTACCTCTAAATTTTCCAACATGGCTAAATGAGTCGCTTCAGCAGGAATATCGGCCAAACGATTAACAATTAGAACGATTGCACATTCTTTTTTCAGTTCGTTTAACATCGTCATCCAATCTTGTACTGATTGCTGATCTAGCCCTTCAAAAGGCTCATCTAAAATTAATAAATCAGGCTTTTGCAATAACGTTTGTGCCAATAGGACTTTTCTTGTTTCCCCTGTGGAAAGTTTGATAAAGAAGCGATCTAAGAGATAAGTAATCCCTAATTTTTCTGCAATTTGCTCACAAAAAGTGAGATCCATACTGCCATTTAAAATGGTTTCTCTTGCCGTTTGACCAAAAAAATCAGGATCGGTATCATCGTTGTTTAAATTCTTCAATGTCGCTTCAAGAATTTCTCGTTGTTTTTCAAAAGAAAAGGATTGAACACGTTTAAAAGAATTATGATACTCCCCTTCCTGTAAAGGCAATTCATTTTGCAAAGCTAAAGCAAACGCTGATTTTCCACTCCCATTACTGCCTACCACAACCCAATATTGTCGTGGCTCAATCGCAAAGTGCGGTAAGTTTAAGGTCTGTTTTTGATGAAGCTCAAATTTTGCTTGCTGAATTAAAAGTGTCATTCTCTTTCCCTTAAAAACAAAAGGCGAGCAATTTGCCCGCCTTGTCAGATTAATTTAATTAACCGTTTTTACGCTCTTCTTCCATACATACTGCCGCAGTAAATAATACGTCAGTTGATGAGTTAAGTGCTGTTTCAGTTGAGTCTTGTAAGATACCGATAACAAAACCTACACCGATCATTTGAGCTGCAATGTCATCAGTGATACCAAACAAGCTACAAGCTAATGGGATTAATAATAATGAACCACCTGCCACACCAGAAGCACCACATGCACAAAGCGCCGCAACAATACTTAATAATACAGCACTGACGAAAGATACTTCCATACCTAATGTATGAACAGCCGCTAACGTTAATACAGTAATGGTAATCGCTGCACCCGCCATATTGATATTCGCACCTAATGGAATTGCCACAGAATAGGTTTCTTCATCAAGATTTAAGCGTTTTGCTAATTCAATGTTTACCGGGATGTTTGCTGCAGAACTACGAGTAAAGAATGCAGTTACACCACTTTCACGTACACAAGTCCAAACTAATGGATATGGGTTACGACGAATTTTCCAATAAACAAGAATTGGGTTAAGTACAAAGGCAGTAAATAGCATTGTACCGATTAACACGAATAATAAGTGAACATATCCACCTAACGCAGATAAGCCTTTGTCAGATAATGTTTCAGCCACTAAACCGAATACACCGAAAGGTGCAAATGAAATAATTACGTGAACAATTTTAGAAATGCCTTCTGCAAAATCAGCCACAACTTGTTTCGTTGCATCTGATGCATGGCGAAGGGCTAAACCTAAACCGATAGACCACGCTAAAACACCGATAAAGTTTGCTTTGAAAATTGCATTTAATGGGTTATCCACCACATTCAATACTAACGTTAACATGACTTGACCAACAGATTGAGGTGCTGAACTTGCATCTTCTTTTACCGCAAGAGCCACATCTGATGGGAATGCCATACTTGCAATTACCGCAGCAACAGCGGCTAAGAAAGTACCTAAAAGATAAAGCATGACAATTTCTTTCATGTTGCTTTTAGAGCCCACTTTCTTATTAGCCAGTGCAGCCATAACAAGGAAGAAAATCAAAATTGGTGCAACTGCACGCAATGCTTTAACGAAAATTTGACCCAGCACGCCAAAGCTAGATGCAAGATCAATGCCTGATGAATTCTTAACACTCTCATTCACCAATGCAACAAGGATCCCGAGTACCAAACCAACGGCAATTCGTTTTACCAAATTACCTTGGAAAAGAAAATGAAATAAACGTGATGTATTCATAATAGTTTTAAATAAAGATTAAGTTGAACTTCAGATCGTTACGATCCACCGAAACACGATAAAGATAGCTCAAATTTTATTTAAAAGAAAATTTTTTCTTTATTATTTTGCTAAAAAATTGAACTTTTTAATCTAGGAATGAATTTTTTCTAAAATTTTCGCCTATAAAAAAATTTTTTCTATGCCCTATTGACATACTGTATCTAACCACAGTATATTACACCTGTATAAACAACCAATGATTAAAAACACATTAACTAAAAGGAACACAAGATGATGAACTACGCAAATACAGTTGCACAAAATGATATGACGTTTTCTTATCATCCTATGCCATTTTTCAATGATGTTGAAAGCAAATCGACATTTAATAAAAAATTAGATCTCAACCTTTATTGCATCAAACGTCCACAACAAACTTGTTTTATTCGTGTAACGAATCCGAATATGCTTGCTTGGGGAATTGAAATGGGCGATATGTTAGTGGTTGAAAAAAATGACAGCCTTTTCATCGGTGATCTTGTGGTATTGGAAAAACAAGATGAATTCCATATTTATGAATTTGCCGGCGTAAGCGGTAATGAATTTGTATTCATGGCATTAGATTCTAAAGTGGAAAATATTAAAACTACACAATGGACAAACCTTCCATTAGTGGGCACGGTGACGAATACCATCCATCAAATGAAACCAAGAAGAGACTTAATGAAATTTGCGGCTTAAAGCCAATCATCAAATAATCTAAATAAAGAAAAAGTGCGGTTAAAATTAACCGCACTTTTTTTGAAACAAAATTGTCATTACATCACACGACGAGATTGTGTATAAGTTCTTGACCAGTAATCTTCATCTAATGAACTAATTGTTACGCCTTGGCTTGAACTTGCATGCATAAATTGGTTATTACCGATATAAACGCCAACATGATTGTTGCGACGGAAGAACACTAAATCACCTTTACGTAATTCATGTTTTTGGATTTGGCGACCTAAATAGCGTTGTTCTGAGGTTGAACGTGGAAGTTCCATGCCATAAGCATCGAGAAAAGCAGTTTGCATAAATGCAGAGCAATCAATACCATATTTTGAAGTGCCACCCATTCTGTAACGAGTACCAACCCATTCGTTATAAACTTGAGCAAGCGCTTTATCACCAACTAAACCTGATTTAGGACGATTAGTTCTTAATTTAGGGTAAAGGCCCCCTTTTTTCCCATCTAAACCGGCAATCAGTCCTGTTAACTCAGCATCATCACTTTCACTAATCATGCCGTTCTGTGCCTGCCCCGAGTTGTTAGAGCAGGCTGTTGTCAAAACAGCCAAACCTACAATAATCAAAATCTTCTTTAACATAGCTTTTAAATAATAAAAAAATATAAAAACAAAACTGGTCGGATTTTATCAAAAAGTCATTATGTCCGCCAGTTTTTATTGAATTTTTATGCAATTTTGTGAGTGAGATCTCAAAAAAATAAGGACTGCTCAATGAGCAGCCCTTAAAAGGATTTGAATTGATTATTTTTTCTTCGCCTTTGCGTTTGGAAGGTCAGTAATTGAACCTTCAAACACTTCAGCCGCAAGGCCAACAGATTCATGAAGTGTTGGGTGAGCATGAATCGTTAATGCGATATCTTCCGCATCACAACCCATTTCAATCGCAAGACCGATTTCACCTAACAATTCACCACCGTTAGCCCCCACGATAGCCCCACCAAGTATACGATGAGTATCTTTATCGAAGATTAATTTGGTCATACCTTCAGCACATTCTGAAGCAATCGCACGACCTGAAGCAGCCCAAGGGAATTTAGCCACTTCGTAGTTTAAACCTTCTTGTTTACATTCTTTCTCAGTTTTACCTACCCAAGCCACTTCTGGTTCAGTATAAGCAATAGAAGGAATGACTTTTGGATCGAAGTAATGTTTTTTCCCTGCAATCACTTCCGCCGCAACGTGGCCTTCGTGAACACCTTTATGTGCTAACATTGGTTGGCCAACGATATCACCGATTGCAAAAATGTGAGGCACATTGGTACGCATTTGTTTATCAACATGAATGAAACCACGCTCATCCACTTCAACACCTGCTTTACCTGCATCAATCAATTTACCGTTTGGTGTACGACCGATTGCGACCAATACTGCATCATAACGTTTAGTATCGTTGCATGCTTTGCCTTCCATTGAAACATAGATACCATCATCTTTTGCTTCAACTGCAGTCACTTTAGTTTCAAGCATTAACTTGAATTTTTTCTCAACTTGTTTGGTATAAATACCCACCACATCTTTATCTGCGGCTGGAATTACTTGGTCAAACATTTCAACCACTTCAACTTCAGAACCTAATGCATCATATACGGTACCCATCTCTAAACCGATGATACCACCGCCCATGATTAAAAGTTTTTTCGGTACTTCTTTTAATTTAAGTGCATCCGTTGAATCCCAAACACGCGGATCTTCATGTGGAATAAATGGTAATTGAATTGGGCGAGAACCTGCTGCGATAATCGCATTATCAAATTTAATTGTAGTTGGTTTACCGTCACGATCACGTGCGACTAATGTATGTGGATCGGTAAACGCCGCTAAACCCTCAACAACAGTTACTTTACGTTGTTTAGCCATGCCTGCAAGACCACCGGTTAATTTCGCCACAACCGCTTCTTTACCTGCGCGCACTTCATCTAAATCAATGCGAGGCTCTGCAAAATACACACCATTTTTGCTTGCATGTTTCGCTTCTTCAATGACTTTCGCTACGTGAAGTAATGCTTTAGAAGGGATACAACCTACGTTTAAACATACCCCACCTAATGTTGAATAACGTTCAACAAGTACTGTTTCTAAACCTAAGTCCGCACAACGGAATGCCGCTGAATAACCTGCTGGACCAGCACCAAGTACCACAACTTGGGTTTTAATTTCTTTACTCATTTTTACCTCGTAAAAACGTTCAAATTTTTGACCGCACTTTGCGATCCTTTCTGTAAGATGTGAGCCTAATCACTCACATCTTACCGCGTTAATTACATCACTAAGCGACGTAAGTCAGCTAATACGCCATTGATATAGCTTAAGAAACGAGCACCATCAGCACCATCGATCACACGGTGGTCGAAAGATAATGATAATGGAAGCATTAAGCGTGGCTCAAATTCTTTACCATTCCATACCGGTTGCATTTCTGATTTAGATACACCTAAGATTGCTACTTCTGGTGCATTTACGATTGGTGTAAAGTGAGTTGTACCAATACCGCCTAAGCTTGAAATGGTGAAACAACCCCCTTGCATATCAGAACCTGAAAGTTTACCTTCGCGTGCTTTTTTGGAGACTTCCATTAATTCACGAGAAAGTTCGATAATACCTTTTTTGTTCACATTTTTAAATACAGGTACAACGAGACCGTTTGGTGTATCTACCGCTACGCCAATGTTGATGTATTTTTTAAGTGTTAATTTTTGACCGTCTTCAGAGATAGAGCTATTGAAACGTGGGAACGCTTCTAATGCTTTCGCTACCGCTTTCATAATGAACACAACTGGTGTAATTTTCACATCCAATTTTTGTTTTTCAACAATCTTGTTCTGTTCTTTACGGAATGCTTCTAAATCAGTGATATCTGTGCGATCGAAGTGAGTAACATGTGGAATCATTACCCAGTTACGATGTAAGTTCGCACCAGAGATTTTGTTGATACGGCTTAATTCAACTTCTTCTACTTCACCAAATTTGCTGAAGTCAACTTTCGGCCATGGTAATAAGCCTAAGCCTGTGCCGTTTGCCACATTACCCGCGGCTGCAGAAGATACAGTGCCTGTTTCAAACGCTTTAACAGCGGTTTTCACGTAAGCTTGGATATCTTCTTTTACCACGCGACCTTTACGACCCGTACCTTTTACGCGATCAAGGTTAATGCCGTATTCACGCGCTAAGCGACGAATCACCGGTGTTGCGTGTGCATAGCCTGCGCTTGCTACAACTTGTTCTTGGCTTAAACCAGATACATTACCTGATTGTGCTGCCGGCGTTGCTGCAGGTGCTGCTTGAGGCGCTGGAGCTGCCGCTGCTGGAGATGCTGCAGGAGCGGGTGCTGCACCAGCCACTTCAAATTTCATAATTAATGAACCAGTTGAAACTTTATCACCTGATTTCACTAAAATTTCTTTTACCACACCCGCAAACGGAGCTGGCACTTCCATTGAGGCTTTATCGCCTTCAACGGTAATTAAAGATTGCTCTTCAGAAACACTGTCACCAACGGCAACCATGATTTCAGTTACGTTAACTTCATCACCACCGATATCTGGTACATTCACTTCTTTAATGGCTGAAGCTGTTGGCGTTGCTGCAGGTGCCGAAGCTTGTTGAGCTGGCGCTGCAGCTGGTGCGGCTCCCGCCACTTCAAATTTCATGATTAATTTGCCAGTAACAACTTTATCGCCCACATTGATTAAAATTTCTTTTACTACGCCAGCAACAGGAGCAGGCACTTCCATTGACGCTTTATCACCTTCAACATTGATGATTGATTGGTCAACTTCAACGGTATCGCCTACTTTCACCATAATATCAGTCACGTTTACTTCATCTGAACCGATATCGGGTACATTGACTTCAACTACACTTGCAGCTGCTGGTGCGGCTGCCGGCGCAGGCGCTGCTGCAGCTGGAGCAGGCGCTGCCGCATCCGCTGACTCTAAAACAAGCATTGGTGTGCCAGTTGTGACTTTATCACCCACTTTTACTAATACTTCTTTTACCACACCGGCTTCTGGTGCTGGTACTTCCATTGAAGCTTTATCGCCTTCAACATTAATAATACTTTGATCAGCTGTAATGGTATCACCTACTTTCACCATCACTTCTGTTACGGTAACTTCATCACTACCGATATCAGGAATTTGAATTTGTTTTGACATGTTATCTTACCTTTAAAAAACGCAGTTAAAATCAACCGCACTTTATTTGTAGATGCTCCTGTGTGCTCTCACACACAGGATGTTTTTATTAAGCGTAAAGCGGATTTAAAATTTCAGTTTTTAAACCAAATTTCGCGATTGCATCAGCCACTACTTTCGCATCAAATTTGCCTTGTTTTGCAAGTTCATGTAATGCTGCAACTACAACATAACGCGCATCCACTTCAAAGTGTTCACGTAAGTTTTCACGACTGTCTGAACGACCGAAACCATCAGTACCTAGTACGTGATAGCTTTGTGCAGGAATGAATGCACGAACTTGTTCTGCGAACAATTTCATGTAGTCAGTAGCCGCAACAGCTGGTGCATCGTTCATTACTTGTGCAATGTAAGGTACGCGTGGTGTCTCAGTTGGATGTAACATATTCCAACGTACAGCATCCGCACCTTCACGAGCCACTTCAGTGAATGAAGGCACACTATATACATCTGAGCTTACGCCATATTCATTTGCAAGGATTTGTGCCGCTTCACGAACGTGACGGAAGATCGCACCAGAACCTAATAATTGAACATGACCTTTGTTGCCTTTCGCTTCAACGGTTTCAAATTTATAAATACCTTTACGAATACCTTCTTCTGCACCTTTTGGCATTGCTGGTTGTTCGTAAGTTTCGTTTAATGTTGTGATGTAGTAGAACACATCTTCTTGTTTTTCACCGTACATACGGTTGATACCGTCTTGTAGGATAACTGCCACTTCATAAACGTAAGCTGGGTCATAAGACACACAGTTAGGAATAACAAGAGATTGAATATGGCTGTGACCATCTTCGTGTTGTAAACCTTCACCATTTAATGTTGTACGGCCAGAAGTACCACCGATCATGAAACCACGTGCTAATTGGTCACCTGCAGCCCACATTAAATCACCCACACGTTGGAAACCAAACATTGAGTAGTAGATAAAGAATGGAATCATCGGAAGGTTATTGACAGAGTATGAGTTCGCTGCAGCTAACCAAGATGATGCCGCACCTAATTCATTGATACCTTCTTGTAATACTTGACCATCTTTCGCTTCACGGTAGTACGCCACTAAATCACGGTCAGAAGGTACATAGTTTTGACCATGTGGGTTGTAAATACCGATTTGACGGAATAAACCTTCCATACCGAAAGTACGTGCTTCGTCAGCAACAATTGGCACAATTTGTTTACCAATATTTTTATCTTTCAATAAGGTATTTAAAAAACGTACAAATGCCATTGTAGTTGAAATTGGACGAGCTTGAGCCTCCAATAATGGGGCAAATTCTTCTAACGCCGGCACTTTAAATTCAGTGGTGAATTTTGGTAAACGTTTTGGTAAATAACCGTTTAATGCTTTACGTCTGCCGTGAAGATAATTGTACTCTTCCGAACCTTCTGGGAAGGTGATGTATGGATAGTTAGGAATATCTTCATCTTTAATATCTAATTGGAAATGATCGCGGAAAGATTTTAAGCTTTCGAGAGACATTTTTTTAGATTGGTGCGCAGTGTTTTTACTTTCTGCTTCAGGAATTTTATAACCTTTAACCATGTGCGCTAAGATCACAACAGGTTTACCTGCAGTTTGCGCTTTATGGAATGCCGCATAAAGTTTTTCTGAATCGTGACCACCACGTCTTAATGCCCAGATTTCATCATCTGTCATGTCTGCTACTAATGCAGCGGTTTCTGGGTAACGGCCGAAGAAGTGTTCACGAACGTATGCACCATTCTTAGATTTGAAGGTTAAATAGTCACCGTCAACTACTTCCATCATTAATTGGGTTAATTTGCCGGTAGTATCTTTTGCAAATAATTTATCCCAGCCACTACCCCACATGACTTTGATCACTTCCCAACCGGCACCAGCAAATAAACCTTCTAATTCTTGAACGATTTTGCCGTTACCCGTTACAGGACCATCTAAACGTTGCAAGTTACAGCTTACAACGAAGATTAAGTTATCTAAGCCTTCACGTGCTGCGAATGTTAAATCACCTTTTGCTTCGATTTCGTCCATCTCACCGTCACCGAGGAAAGCATACACTTTTTGATCTTTGGTGTCTTTTAAACCACGGTTGTCTAAGTATTTTAAGAAACGAGCAGTACGGATCGCATTTACAGGGCCTAACCCCATAGATACAGTTGAGAATTGCCAGAATTCAGGCATTAATTTCGGGTGTGGGTAAGAAGAAAGACCTTTTCCTGGTTCACATTCCTGACGGAAATTATTCATTTGTTCTTCAGTAATACGACCTTCAACAAATGCACGAGCATACATACCTGGTGCTGCGTGGCCTTGGAAGAAGACTAAGTCACCGCCGTTTTTATCAGTCGCTGCTTTGAAGAAGTGGTTAAAACAAACTTCATACATGCTTGCTGCAGATTGATAAGTTGAAATGTGACCACCTAATTCAAGATCTTTTTTCTGGCCACGTAATACCGCCATGATCGCATTCCAACGTACAGCACTACGAATACGACGCTCAATAGCTTTATCACCTGGGTATGCTGGCTGTTCAGAAAGTGGGATGGTATTAACATAAGGGGTTGTTACGCCACCTTTTGCAATGTTCACACCACCATTGCGTGCCTGATCAATCACCTGATTGATGATGTAATGTGCACGCTCTGCACCTTCTGCACGAATTAATGAATCAACAGCTGACAACCAATCCTGTGTTTCAATTGGGTCAATATCGTTTACTAAGGTATCTGACATAGTCTTTCCTTATTTTACTGAGTGAAAATAAAGTTTGGTCATGACCAAACACGAAAATCAAGCTTGTTAATCAATGTTACAAACATTTAACAAATCTTGTAAATTTTAGAAGATTTTTTGCAAGAAAGATAGTAGATTTTGACTGTTCTTGCGGTTTTCTTCCTGTTATTTCCATACTTGTGATTAAAAGTGCGGTCATTTTTAAAGGATTTTTAGGTTTAAGTTAAAGCATACTTTATATATTGCATTCTCTACCCGCTTTGATCTAAAGTGTTTGTATGCTTTTGAGCTTTTTAGAGGACAAAATATGAACACGACAACTCGCCCAATCTTTTCTCATAAACGAATAGCGCTCGTTGCCCATGATAGCTGCAAACAAAACCTGCTCGATTGGGTAAAGAAACACAAAGATGCACTCGCTCCCCATCAACTTTATGCAACAGGTACAACTGGCCATCTATTGGAAAGAGAAACTGGACTCAAAATAGCCTCACTATTAAGTGGCCCGATGGGAGGCGATCAACAACTCGGTGGACTAATTGCTGAGAAAAAAATTGATATGATGATTTTCTTTTGGGATCCGATGAACGCGGCACCACATGATCCCGATGTAAAAGCCTTAATGCGTATTGCAACTGTTTGGAATATTCCAGTGGCAATCAATCAAAGCACCGCTGATTTTATTTTAACATCAAGCTTATTTGAGCAAGAAATCAATATTGATATCCCTGATTATGACGGGTATTTAAAAGCTCGCTTGGATTAAAAGTTAAATAAGCTCAACCTAATAAAAAAGGAGATAAATTGCTTTATCTCCTTGTGATTGTTTAGCCGTTATTACTTAGCTTGCATTGCTGCGCCCATCATTAGCATAAATAACACGCCTTGAACCTGCTCTTCTGGAATCACTTGACCATTAAGTTTGAGTTCGCCTTTTTCAAGCACTAAGTTAAGCGTCACATTTTTATCATTATTCACCACAATATTTTGTGCTGCCGCTTGCTTAGCTTGCTCTTCAATTTGTGCTTTAATCAACGCTTTATCTGCTTCTGGATCTAATTGTGTCATAAGTTTTTCTGCAGTTGCTTTATCCACATGAATATTCACTGCAAAATCTGTAAACTGTTTATATAAACTCCCCGCCATTAAATCAAATTTCGGATCTTTCGCTAGCGCCACATTTAAATCTAATGACACTTTGCCTTGATCATCTGAAATTGACACAGGATTGAGTTTAATTTGAGGTTGATTATTAAAAATAGCCATACCATGATTTTCAACCCATGAACTTAAAATTTCAGATACCATTTCCTCATTCACATTTTTATCATCTCTGACTGACTTGAAGACAGTGAAAACAGCTTCAATCAAAGCATTTACTGCGTTTGCTTCAATATGATTTAACTCGCTATTGTTAGTTAATTTCCCTAACTCTTTTCCATCTAACACGAATGAATCTACTGCACTTTCACTTTTTAAGTTTACAAAATCACCATTAAGTGAAATATCAGATGTTGCTTTTAAGCCTTTTTCAATAAGAGAGGTCGTTTTTCCAGCATAATCCGTGCTCGTCATTTCGAAGCTTTCAGTAGTATAAGAACCTTTCCCCGTATAAATATAAGCCCATTTTGTAGGATTGAATGAAGCGTCCAATTTCATGCCCTTCATCTTTGTTTTTACTGATTTAACCGCAGTAGCATCCTGGCTATCTTCCCCATCTACACTATTCGGTCCTAAATCAGCAGTCACTTCATCCAAGGTCATGTCATATTTACCCGCACGATCTTTATCTACATCAAAACCGATGTTGATATTTGACCACGCTATTTTATTTTGTGGAGAATTTGGATCTGTCACTTCCCCTGCAGCTAGTTCAACTTTACCTTTCGTTGCTAAGCTATAGCTAGTAGATGCCTGATATTGAATAGGCTTATCTGATTTAAGTAAATCAAATAAAGGTTGGGTTGTTTCATTTTTACCAATCACACCTTGTGCTGAAA
>OGXE01002581.1_pt1 | contig 13375 bp, 10 predicted proteins | sample 1576181 | NCBI WGS metagenome assembly OGXE01 (sample SAMEA3541478, study PRJEB24748) | human gut metagenome | biome: human gut; feature: human-associated habitat; material: faeces | place: China | collected 2012 | reverse complement strand
TCTTGCTATGCGTCTGTCTGAGGCAGACCCTACAAAGGCACAGAGCGAGTTTGAGGCTGCTGTGGCTCAGGGTAGTGGTATCAAGACCGTTGACGGCACTGCTGCTGTTCAGGAGTACGATGGCTGGAGCGATTGGTCAGGTCCGATGAGCCGCTCTTGGGACATCCAGAGTATGTCTGCTACAATGGCCAACCTCACCACCAACTTCGGTGGTACTGCTTCTGTAGATGCTCTTGCTAAGTATGTGAAGAACACCAATAAGGAAGAAGAGGGTAAGGAGAACGAGAACCGTTACGCTGAACATGTAAAGGACGCTTCAACTTATCTTGGTTTGAAGTTCGACCAGCACTGGGAGCCTAACACTGACAACCCGACGAAGCAGCTCTTCTTCGATGGTCTGCCTTCAAAGGTTGACCCACGTGCGTTGCTCTATTACTTCCTGCCGGGCGACTACAAGAACCGTACACAGACTGGTTATGTTGCTTACTTTACAAACGCTAAGGCTCCTCAGGTGGAGAAGTTGTGGGCAAAGGACGACCAGAATAAGACAGCTTTGGCTACTGTTGATGCTACATATTGCTGGAATGGTCTGACCGCAGGCTACTCAGGCGATGAGAAAGCCACTACAAACGGTCTTGTAAGCGGCTCTGATCTCGGTGGTTATGGTTACATCGGTACTTATCCAGCTCTTGCTGACGAATATCGTAACAGCAAGAACAAGCGCTTCTTCTTCGGTCCTTGGGAGACTTACTTCCTCCTGGCTGAGGCTGCTGAGCGCGGTTGGAACGTAGGTACAACTGCTGAGGCTGCTTACTATGCTGGCATCAAGTCAAGCTTCGAGTATAACGGCATCGAGGATCTGTACGACGCTTACATCGCTTCTGAGGACTACAACCGTGTAGGTACTTCTGTTAAGTGGAGCCACACCACAGAGCCTACTGCTACATCCATGACCGTTAAGAACGGTTATACTGGTGCAGAGGAGACTGTTACATACGAGTATCCGAAGGCTGCGAACACACTCTATGCAAAGGTTGCCCAGACTCCGGCTCTCAACGACCACTTGACAAAGATTATCACACAGCTCTACATAGCAAATACTCCGTACTTGCCGCAGGAGAACTGGTCTAATCACCGTCGTCTCGGTCTGCCGTTCTGGGAGATTCCTACATCTACAATGTCTATCACAGACATGAAGGACTGGACAAAGGATTCTTACAAGAGTGCACAGAGCATCAGCCTTTTCGTACAGCGCTTCAAGTATCCTTCAAGCCTCTCTTCTTCTGACGCAGCTGGCTATGAGAAGGCTGTTAGCTTCCTCAAGGGTGGTGTTGACAGTAACCTCACTCCGCTATGGTGGGCTATCGGTGGTCATTAATAAAGACCTGATACGAACTTATTTCCGTTAAACTTGCTTATAGCTTGACGGATATATGATAAAAAGGATGCACTGCTCTTTTGGGCAGTGCATTTTTTTTTGTAACTTTGTAAAAACAACTTAAGAACTTTGTAAAAGCTTTTTCAACAACTGATATTATAAACAAAACTTTCTAATATGAAGATGAAACGCATATTGTGCTCATTGCTCTGTGCGGCTGCCGTGTCGGGTGCTGTAGCCCAGAACACCGCCGTGCAGGAGACAGAGGAGCAGAAGGACAAGCGAATGGAGTGGTTCGACCACGCCAAGTTGGGTATTTTCATCCATTACGGCATCTATGCTGTGAATGGTGTGTCGGAGAGCTGGTCGTTCCACAACAAGTATCTGCCCTATGAGCAGTACATGGCGCAGTGTGACGGCTTCACAGCCAAGAACTACGACCCGAAGGCATGGCTCGACCTCATCAAGGAGAGCGGTGCACGCTACACCGTGCTCACCACCAAGCACCACGACGGTGTGGCTCTGTGGAACACCAAGTACAGCGACCTGAACACCGTGAAGGCTACGGCTGCCAAGCGCGACCTCGTTACGCCGTTCGTTAAGGAGGTGCGCAAGCACGGACTGAAGCTCGGACTCTACTACTCGCTCATCGACTGGTCGCACCCCGACTATCCTAACTTCACACGCACCGAGAGTCGCTACAACGTGACCGAGGACCCGGAGCGCTGGCAGAAGTTCTTGAAGTTCGACTTCGACCAGCTCGACGAACTCAACAAGTACAAGCCCGACCTCTACTGGTTCGACGGCGACTGGGAGCAGAGCGCCGAGACTTGGAACGCTAAGGGAATGTCTGAGTTCCTGCGCAAGGCTAACAAGAACGTCATCATCAACTCGCGCATCCAGGGCTATGGCGACTATGCCACACCGGAGCAGGGCGTGCCCGTAGTGCGTCCAGAGGAGAAGCACTGGGAGCTTTGCATGACGATGAACGACTCGTGGGGATATCAGCACGCCGACACCAACTACAAGTCGCCGTACATCCTGCTGCGCACCTTCGTCGACTGCCTATCAATGGGCGGCAACATGCTGCTCGACATCGGTCCGAAGGAGGACGGCACAATTCCTGAGGAGCAGGTGGCTGTGCTGAAGGAGTTCGGACGTTGGACAAAGAAACACAAGGAGGCTATATACGACACACGTGCCGGTATCCCGTGCGAGCACTTCCAGGGCTACAGCACGCTCAACGAGGCTGGCGATGTGCTCTATCTCTACCTGCCGTACAAGCCGAACGGACCTATCGAGGTGAAGGGCCTTATGAACAAGGTGAACCGCGTATGGGTTGTAGGCGACGGCGAGATTATCCAGTCGAAGGTGTACAACAAGAACTACTGGAGCGATGTGCCGGGCAACCTCTACATCGACGTGCCGGAACATGCGCTCGACCCTATGATTACGGTCGTTGCTGTGCTTCTCGACGGACCAATCAAGCTCTACCGCGGAGCTGGCAAGGTGATTGAAAGTAACTAATAAACAGATTAAACATAAGAGATGAAGATAATGACATTAATCCTCTCGCTCTTCATTGCTACGGCTTCTACTGCGGCTACGAAGACAAGCCACAAGGAGTATGCGGCGAAGGGCAGCACCACAATAAAGGTGTTCGACAAAGTGAACGTGCACTACGCTCCGAACGCCCTCAGCGGATTTAACGAAGCGGATGCCGACGGCATCATCCGTCTTGTGAACGGACGCATCATTCTGAAGAAGATTCACGTGCCCCACTACGAGCGCAACGTGAAGGTGGACATCAAGACTACCATCGCTTCAAACGGCGACCGCTGGGACAAGTCGGGCTCGGTGTTCGTACTGCCGCGCCACTCTGCCGTCAACCTGCTGAGCATCGCGCAGGGCAAGGCGAAGTTCCCCGAGATTGACACGCTGAAATTAGAGCACATGCGCGGCATCATCGCCGGCAAGAACTATCTGCCCACCATCGAGCTGATGCGCTTTATGACTCCGTTCGGCGTGGGCTTCTACAGCAACAATAACGACACGCTCACATCTAAGCGCCGCCCGGTGTACATCCCGAAGTGGGAGGACTGCGTGCAGTGGCAGCAGGACATCACCGACCGCTACTCGCTGCTTGAGGACGAGGCTTACGTCGGTGTGTTCATCGACACATGGACAGAGCAGGGCTACTTGGCAAGCGTCGAACTGAAGTTCACTGAGAGCACAATCAGCTGCGACCGTATGCAGCGCACGCAGGTGCTACCGCTTATCAACACGGTCTACTACATCGGTCAGGAGTATCCCGACATCTTCGCTCGCAAGCCCGTCACCACCGACTTCACTCTGCCGAAGAACGCAAAGAACGTGCGCGTGAAGTACATCGTGACTGGTCACGGCGGACACGACGGCGGCGACGAGTTTGTGCAGAAGGAGAACGTCCTCTCGGTAGATGGCAAGGAGGTTTACCGCTTCACTCCGTGGCGCGACGACTGCGCATCGTTCCGCCGTTTCAACCCGGCTACGGGTGTTTGGCTTGAGAAGCGCGTGGCTTCCTACATCGGCGAGAAGGGCTACACTGAGAAGGAAGTGGAGGAGCCGGTTGCTTCTTCCGACTTCTCTCGCTCCAACTGGTGCCCGGGTACCGATGTCGTTCCTGAGGAGGTGGCACTCGAAGGCATCACAGCCGGCAAGCACACCTTCACCGTTGACATTCCGAAGGCACAGCCTATCAATGGCGACGAAATGAACCACTGGCTCGTTTCCGCGTACTTGGTTTGGGATGAGTAAAAAAAATGAGAGCATGGCGAGGATGCCATGCTCTCATTTTTTTGTTTGTGGGTGTAGTTGATATGCATTGTTTGCTTTGTTGGTGCAGCTGAGACCGCTCGGCTTTGCCGCTTGCCAGAGCAAGAACTGCACCCTCTGGTGCTTATAGTACTTCAAACTTGCCGTTGTGGTCTACGACGTATCTCTTGCCCGTTCCGCCGACGAGAACGCTTGCTCTGAACTGGTGCGTTGTTGCCTCCATCTCGATGTTGCTGCCCTTGGGCAGGGTGGCGAGGTCGGCATCGGTGAGTCCGAGTACGGCGAGCGAGCTGGTGTATCTGCCGTCCTTGCCGTGCTGGTCGAGCTGCGCATAGAACAGTGCCCACAGCACTTTGTAAGCCTCCATGTTGTACGGACACTGGAACTCGTCGGTGCCGTTGCCAGCCACCTTGTCCGAGAACTGCAGGAAGCCCCACTGGTTAGGCGCGTGCATGTTTATCTCGCCCGTCGGAGTCCACACCCAATTCTCCTCCGGTCCGCCCTTCTTCAGCCACTGTACGCGCGAGAAGTTCAGACGCCAGATGTTGCCAGCCTTCAGCGGATTGGCAAAGTTGCGTGTCACGGCTTTGTGTGGTATTGCCATCTCCACGGTCCACGAGCGGTCGGTGTCCTTCTGCTTGTTTAGCGTGCCGTCGTGCTGCACGGCGAGCTTCAGTCCGGGGCAGTCCCACTGAATGTGGAAGTTGCCGCCCGAACGATATGCGCGGTCGAGCATGAGGTCGAATATTACGCCGCGTGCGTTGTTCTCAATCTCGAAGTAGTTCTGGCCGTCGCCAGTAGGGTCGAGGAACACTTCGAAGTCGTTGTCGTGATATATTATGGTGTCGCGCTGCGTGAGGTTAGCCACGATGTTCGGCTCCTCGAGTACGGCAGAGATATACAGATACTCGTCGTCCCAAAGCAGACGCGCCTTGGTGTCGTAGACAGGCTTCGGGAAGTCGAAGCCGCTGATGTCCACGAACGACTCTGTCTGTGCAGCCTTCTGCCACACCTTCTCGTTCAGTTTGCCGTCGATCTTCATCTTCTCCGTAGTGCGGTAACACACGTAGTTGCGCGGCGTGGTGAGGCGTCGGTCGTACTTCTTCAGCAGTCCGTCCTGCGCAGCTGCGGGCATAGCGAATGCGAAAGCCAACGCCATAGCCGATAATATCGATTTCTTCATATTCCGATTAGTTTTTTCGTTTCGTTCTTATTTTTCCAGCAGGTCGGGGCGCAGACGCTGTGTGCGCTCCATAGCCTGTTCCATTTCCCAATTCTTTATCTTCGCCTCGTTGCCGCTGAGCAATATCTCCGGCACCTTCCATCCCTTGTATTCGGCTGGGCGTGTGTAGATAGGTGCTGAGAGCATATCGTCCTGGAAGCAGTCGGAGAGTGCGCTCTGCTCGTCGCCAATCACGCCCGGCACCACGCGCACCACGGCGTCGGCGATGATAGCCGCAGCCAGCTCGCCACCCGTCAGCACATAGTCGCCGATGGATATCTCGCGAGTGATGAGATGGTCGCGCACGCGCTGGTCGATGCCCTTGTAGTGGCCGCAGAGTATGATGATGTTGCCCTTCATCGAGAGGTCGTTAGCCACGTGCTGGTCGAACTGTTCGCCGTCGGGCGACGTGAATATCACCTCGTCGTAGTCGCGCTCTGCCTTCAGCTGCGATATGCAGCGGTCGATAGGCTCGCACTGCATCACCATGCCGGCAAAACCACCATAAGGATAGTCGTCTACGCGGCGCCATTTGTTAGTGGAGTAGTCGCGCAGGTTGTGCAGATGAATCTCTGCGAGACCCTTCTTCTGTGCGCGAGCAAGTATTGATTCGTTGATAAAGCCCTCAAGCATTTCGGGCAGTACGGTTATAATGTCTATTCTCATAAATGCAAAATTACACAATTTTGTTTACACGGCAAAACTAAACGTGCCATTTGTGCGATATAAAACCTATGATAATGTTATGCGGAAGTAGGGCTAAAGTCATCGTGCTCCGTACGCCACCCAATCGGGTGGCGTTCGCAATCTGATCGGGCAGCGTACGGAATCTGATTGGGTGGCGTACGGAATCTGATTGGGTGGCGTACGGAATCTGATTGGGTGGCGTACGGAGAACGATGACAAAACGCGAATAAGTACTACTTCGTTTCTTCGTCTACGCCTAATCCGAACAGCGCGAAATCGCCACGCAAGGGGTCGTCGGGGAACACTTCGAGCATCGCGTCGGTGAGTCGGCGTGCGGTAGACATCGACGCAGTGCGGCTCTTTAGCAATCCGAGTCGCAGTGCTTCCTGCACCACATGTGTGTCGAGTGGCATGATTAGTGTGCGTCGGTCGATGATGTCAGCCCACAAACCGAGGTCGACGGGCGAGTCGGTGCGCACCATCCAGCGCAGAAACATGCACACACGCTTACATGCCGACTGCGTGTTGCGTGGCACAATGGTGCTTGCGTTGTGCTCGGCGAAGTAGCGACAGATGGCTGCTACCGCCTCAATACCCGTAGCGGCATGGCGACGCACGTACTCCTTCATGCTACCGTGCTCGCAGAGCATACTCTCGTAGGCTGCTATCAGGCGGTGCATATCGCCGAACTTATAGAGGCGATAGTAGCACTCTGCGGTGTCGGGTATGTCACTGCGCCATGCGCCCGAGCGCACCCAGCGGTCTACATCGCCATGCGCAGAGTCGATGATGAACTGTATCTTGGGGAAGAACTGCTTGCGCGAGCCATAGCTAAGGCACGATGCGAGGAAAGCCGTCGCCTCCCGATTGGCATCGCCCTGAACGCTGTGCATGAACGAGCTGGGGTCGGCGGGCAGAAAAGCTGCCGTCTCGTACTTCGCAGCAAGTTCTGCGATGAGTTGTTTGGTGTTTTGTTCCATATATATTGTTGTTAATACGATTTCTGTTTTGGCGTTATTGTGTGAGTATAATAAATAAAAAAAAGCGACAGCCTTCACAGGCGACCGCTTCAAATCTTCAATAGGTATTAGTCTTTTTTTAAGGTAAAAAGATTGTTTTCAGGATAACTTCTGCAAAGATATTATATTTTTCACGTTTAGCAAACTTTTTGGACATTTATTTTTCGGAAATTTTATTTAAATCTTCACTTATCGTGCTGCACAATAAGTTATGATTAAGCGATGTGAAGTGCTAATGTTTTGTCAAAAGGTTGAGATAAATCAACTTTTTAAAGCGTTTTGTACGGAAACGCTTGCTTTTGCTTTAAAAATGCTAACTTTGCAGCCGAAAGTAGATAAAACGACAGATACTATGAACGCATTAGAAACAGTAGAGCGTCTGAAACAACGCTTCCCCAACGAGCCTGAATACATCCAGGCAGTGAGCCAGGTACTCGGTACAATTGAAGAAGAGTACAACCGTCACCCCGAGTTCGACCGTGCAAACCTTATAGAGCGTCTTTGCATACCCGATCGTATCATTTCGTTCCGTGTGACGTGGGTTGACGACAAGGGCAATGTGCAGACCAATATGGGCTATCGTGTGCAGCATAATAACGCCATAGGTCCGTATAAGGGTGGCATTCGTTTCCACGCTTCGGTCAATCCGTCTATCTTGAAGTTTCTTGCTTTCGAGCAGACATTCAAGAACTCGCTCACCACGCTACCAATGGGTGGCGCAAAGGGCGGCTCCGACTTCTCACCGCGAGGCAAGAGCAATGCAGAGGTAATGCGTTTTTGCCAGGCGTTTATGAACGAACTGTTCCGCCATATTGGTCCTGACGAGGACGTTCCGGCAGGCGACATCGGCGTAGGCGGTCGTGAGGTGGGCTATATGTTCGGACAGTACAAGAAGCTCACGCACACATTCGTAGGCGTGCTCACCGGCAAGGGTCAGGAGTTCGGCGGTTCGCTCATCCGTCCGGAGGCTACGGGCTATGGCAATGTCTACTTCCTTGAGAATATGCTGAAGACACGCAGCATCGACTTGAAGGGCAAGCGTGTGCTTGTCAGCGGTTCGGGCAATGTGGCTCAGTACACCGTTGAGAAGCTCATTCAGCTCGGAGCGGTGCCCGTGACACTTTCCGACTCAGATGGTTATATCTACGACCCGGATGGTATCGACGCAGAGAAGCTCGCCTACGTGAAGGAGCTGAAGAACGTGGAGCGTGGCCGTATCAGAGAGTATGCCGAGGAATACGGCGTGAAGTACGTAGCCGGTGCGCGTCCGTGGGGTGAGAAAGCCGACATTGCTCTGCCTTCAGCCACACAGAATGAGATTGACGGTGACGATGCCCGCACACTCGTAGCAAACGGCGTGTTCGCAGTGAGCGAGGGTGCCAACATGCCTTCTACGCCAGAGGCTATCAAAGTGTTCCAAGAGGCAGGTCTGCTCTACGCTCCGGGCAAGGCGGCAAACGCAGGTGGCGTAGCAGTGTCGGGTCTTGAGATGAGTCAGAACTCGGAGCGTCTGCGCTGGTCGAGCGAGGAAGTGGATGCAAAGCTGCATAGCATAATGAACGAAATTCACGCCGACTGCGTGAAGTACGGCACACAGACCGACGGTTATGTCAACTATGTGCGTGGCGCAAACGTTGCGGGCTTCCTCAAGGTGGCTAAGGCAATGATGGCGCAGGGCGTAGTATAATTACAAATTGTGCGTTCTGCCTACGGTCATCACGCTAATCTTCACATCCTCAGCCTCTGCAAGAACGTTCGCACAGGCTGCGATAGTGGCACCGGTGGTGATGATGTCGTCGACAAGCAGAACGTGCCTACCCTCGATTGCATCAGGGTGGAGCAGGGTGAAAGCGTTTTCCACGTTCTTAGTGCGGTCGGCATGAGTCAGTTTGGTCTGACTCATGGTGTATCGCGACCTCTCTATAATATTGTTGCAAACCTTAATATTTGATATATCACCAATGCCGCGTGCGATTTCATGGCTCTGATTGTAGCCACGTTCTCGCTCGCGGCGTTTGTGTATAGGTAGCGGAACGATTATGTCAATGTCGTCGAACAGTGCGTATGGCATAAACGAGTTCGCCATGTACGCTCCCAGCCATTCGCCTATGTCGGGCTGACTGCCGTACTTAAGTTTGTACATAAGCAGTGCGCAGAACGATTCTGGATAGTAGTATGTCAGCGCAGTGGCACGTTCGACGGGCATACGCCCCCATAGCAGACGTGCCGTGTTGTTGTCGTAAGGCGACAGATAGTCGTCGGTGAGGGGCAGCTTGCGCGAGCAACTGAGGCATAGCGTCTGTTCGTCCTCCGCAAGACGGCAACCGCACAGCTTGCATTGGCGTGGCATAAACGTGTCTAACCACATTATCGTGTCTTTTTGATGAATGTTCCGAGGCGGTGGCTCACACCCTTCCTGTTGAGCGAACGCAGGGTGTAAATGCCGTCGGGCAGGGTCTTGATGCTTATGGTGCTTGCGCCGCGTTGGTAAGGGCGCACGGCTATGGCGCAACCTTGCAGCGATTCGATGAGCAGATACTCGGTGTCGGACAACTGTGCAGCCGCTGCAACCTCCGTCGTCATCTCCACCATAGAACCGTCGCAGGCAAGCAGAGTTTTGCTGAACGCAACGCTCGTGTTGTCATTCTGCGTGTCAGCGGTAGTTTCCTGCAGCGCTTCGCTCTCGTTGCCATAGCGGTCGACAGCGCAGACGGCGTAGTGAAGTTGCGGATTGCGCGGTACAAGCAGCTGGCGACTCTGTCTGCGCATCGCTATCAGGTTGCGTGCGTCGGCAGTATTTACCGGGCACTCGTGCGAGGCATACACGTTGAAAAGCATCATCGTGGTGTCTGCAGTGGTATGCTGCCATGAGAGTAGAGTGGTGTTGTCGCCTTGATCGGCGCGACGAAGAGCGAAAGCACTCTGCGGGCACTCTGTCGACTGCCATGTCATTGGCGGAACAAGCGACGGATACGGGCAAAGCTCGTTCTTCGCAAAGCGGTAGATGCCCTTAGTGTCGTCGGTGAAGAACTTTGAGCGGAAGTAGGCGTGCCCCATATTGTTGTTGCGCAGGAAGCCCAACTCGCGCGTGATGTCGCTCAAAGGCCAGTTCTTTTCGCGTGGCGACATGAAATAGATGCCCAGTCCGGGCACCACAATGCGTCCGTGGCTCCGCTCCTTCCAGTCGAGTGCGAAAGGGAAGAAGTTGGAGTCGCGGAAATACATCATAGGGAATAGTTCGTCCATAAGTCCGTCGCGCAGCCACGCCACTGCATCCTGGCACACCGTCTCGTAAGCGTTCCAGCCGTGGCTCCAATAGCGTTTCGTGTTGTTGTACTTGCCTATTGGCGAGCAGCTCATCTTCACCCACGGTTTCAGACTCTTCACTTGTTTTGAGATAGTGCGCACGATGCGTGTTATGTTTCTGCGTCCTTCGTCGTGCGACATCGTCTTCAGCTTCGGCAGTTCCTCCGGATAGCGTATATAGTCGAGATGTATGCCGTCGATATCGTAACGTCGTGTCACCTCGGCGCAGATGTTGGCGAGGTAGTCAGCAGTCTGTTGTGTCTCCGGATTCATATATCCGTAGCCCTTAATCTTTATTATGTTGCGCGCCATTTTGTTGCGCAGCTGCTTGCAGCCTAAACCGTTCCACTTGCCTACGGGCATTGTAACAATCCAGGCGTGCAACTCCATGCCGCGACTGTGGCACTCGTCGATGGCAAACTGCAAGGCATCGTAGCCTGGCGATACGCCTGGCTTGCCCGAGAGACAGCCGTCCCACGGTTCGATAGTAGACGGGTAGATCACCGTTCCGCGCACACGGGTCTGTAGCAGCACGGTGTTTATGCCGGCTCCTTGCAGCTGGTTGAGTATGCGGCGCAGTTCGTTCTTCTGCTTCTCTATTGATGTGGCTGTCTGAGCGTAGGAGTGAGGCCAGTCGATACCGCCGATAGTGGTAAGCCATACCGCGCGTACCTCATGCTTAGGAGCAATACGGTCGTGGTTGAATGAATTGGAAGTGCGGGCAGAGGTAGCCAACGAGCAAATGAAAAGCAATAAAAGTATATAAAAATGTCGCATTATTTGTTTCTAATTTCGAATTAATACGCCACAAAGGTAATTATATTTTTCTGTTTGTCAAATATATTATGTACTTTTGCATTATAAATACTCTACTTATGAAAAAGAAATTATTTACAATAGCCTTGGCGCTCTTCACAACACTGGGAGCCCATGCACAGTTTGAAAAGGATAAGGCTTACGTTGGCGCATCACTCTCGGGTATAGACCTCAGTTACAATGGAGCAAAGAAGCTGAACCTCGGTGTGCAAGCCAACGCAGGATACTTCCTTGTTGACAATTGGATGCTTATGGGCGAACTCGGCTGCGACATCTCTTCGAGCGACGACGTAGATAGCAAGTTTAAACTTGGCGTTGGCGGTCGATACTACATGGAGCAGAACGGCCTGTTCGTAGGTGTTAATGCAAAGTACGTGCATGGAGGCAAGAACTATAACGACTTTGTGCCTGGCGTAGAGCTCGGTTGGGCTTACTTCCTCAACGGCAATGTTACCATCGAGCCTTCTGTCTACTACGACCAGTCGTTCAAGAGCCATAAAGACTTCTCCACTATAGGTCTGCGTCTTGGCATCGGCATTTATCTCTTTAAGAAGTAATGGAGAACACTTATCCGTCACAACTGCTCGAAAAGGCAGTGTGCGAGTTCTCTAAGTTGCCTGGCATAGGTCGCAAGACAGCCCTGCGGCTTGTGCTCGACTTGCTGCGTCGCACAGAAGATGAAGTTGACGGTTTCGCCTCCGCAGTCACACGGCTGCGCAAGGAGGTGAAGCATTGCCGCGTATGTCATAACATAAGCGATACAGACGTATGTCCGATATGCTCCGATCGTCGTCGCGACACCACGTCGATTTGCGTCGTGGAGAACATTCGCGACGTTATGGCGGTGGAGAACACGCAGCAGTATAACGGACTCTATCATGTGCTCGGTGGTATAATATCGCCGATGGACGGGGTAGGACCGAGCGACATAGAGATCGATTCGCTTGTAGAGCGTGTCGCGGCAGGCGGGGTGAAGGAGGTGATATTGGCACTCAGTTCCACCATGGAGGGCGATACAACCAACTTCTATATATCGCGTAAACTCGCAGCCTACGATGTTGTGATAAGCGTCATCGCCCGCGGCATCTCCGTTGGTGACGAACTGGAATACACCGATGAGGTGACGCTCGGCAGAGCAATATTGAATCGTACAACAATGACTAACAAACAATGAGACGAACATATAAAGTGCTGAATGCAATATTCATAGCTTCGTTGTGCATATCAGCGGCTATGGTATTGCTTTTTGAGACCGACATACTGCCCGACGGCATCTATCACACAGCAACCGGTGCGTCGGAGTTCGTGTGGGCTACCGTCATGGAGTTGCTCACCATCTGCATCATCCCCGTAGCATTGCGTCTTTTCCGCTTTCGCCACATTGCCGAGCGTCTCGTCTCGGCTGAGGCTCTGCTCAACTGGGGAGCACTTCGCTTGCTGATGCTCTGCGTGCCGATGGTGCTCAACACCTTATTGTATTATATGTATATGAACGTTGCGTTTGGCTACATGGGCATAATTCTGTTCCTATGCCTCTTCTTTATCATGCCGACACGGGCAAGATGCGAGTCGGAAGTGGTGAAGCGCGATGTTGAACACAAAAAATAAGAACTGTATTGAAACTATCAGTCATTATAGTCAGCTATAAAGTACGTTTCTATATCGAACAGTGCCTGCACTCGTTGTTTAGGGCTGTTGACGGTATAGAGACCGAAGTGTATATAGTCGACAACCATTCCGATGATGGGAGCGTGGAGTATCTGACGCAGAAGTTCCCAAATGTGAACATCATTAGTAGCAATCGTAATCTCGGTTTCTCACGTGCCAATAACGTTGCCATAAAGCAATGCACAGGTGAATACGTGCTCTTGCTTAACCCAGACACCATTGTTGGCGAGCATACGATACACGATGTGCTCGCCTTTATGGACGAACATGAGCGTGCCAGTGGTGCCGGCGTGATGATGCTCAAGGACAATGGCGAGAAGGCGATGGAGTCGCGACGCGGTGTGCCTACACCTATGACTGCGTTCTACCGGATGAGCGGACTATGCGCACGCTATCCCAATAGTCGTCGCTTCGCACGTTATTACATGAGCTATCTCTCTTGGGACGAACCTGCACAAATCGAAA